>JGI11705J14877_10000617_pt1 | contig 21831 bp, 29 predicted proteins | sample Etolaghawater15m_FD_14877 | JGI IMG/M metagenome (IMG submission 14877)
ACTTATCGACTTGTAGCAATATTAAATTAACACAATTTCGAGATTATTTTTTAATTTGCTACTGTGTTGCTTTTCCTACTTGACCGGGGGTTCGAGATATGAAAGGCGGAACGGGTAAGCAAAAGCACTTTGCAAGGCTAGTGGCGGAAGGTTCTACGCTCGCGGACGCATACGCGGACGCATATGAGACAAACGGAAAACGAGAGACGATACGACGTGAAGCCGTACGGGTGGCGCATAGCCCCACTGTCGCCCCATTGATCGAAGCGGAAGCGAAGGCGATAGAGGCTAGGGAACTGCCCTCTAGGGGCAGTCGAAGGACGATGGGTTCTGGAACGTCTCGCAAGAGAGCCGAAGAAGGCAGCGACGCATCAAGAGTTCGCGCGTTGGAACTACTGGGGAAGGCCTGTGGGGCATTCGAGGATGATCCCGAAGCGAATATGGGAACGGATGCGGATAGCCTCTTGGATTCGCTCCGATCCAAGCTTGCCAGCGTACTACCAGAGCCGATAGAAGTGACACCCTCGTGTGTAACACCAGAATGTGACGGGACCCCTGAGAATCCTGCGGAGCCCGAAGGCGAAGGGGGGGACCCCATGTGAGCGAGGCGTGGTCAACGGATTGCCTTACACACTGTTTTGCATATTCAACAACCAATTTTCATAAAACTGGCTGATGGTTGTAGTTATATACAAATAAAAAAAGCTCTAGGATTCCCTTAGGAGTCCCAGAGCTTTGTAATTTTTTACAAAAAATCAAAAACCGATTTTCAATTAGACGAAATACATCTTTCAATTAGCCAGGTGCAACATTTTGTTGCATCCAGCATAGATTCTATGGTGCAACAATATGCTGCATCTAAGCTGTATTATAAAATATTATTTACATTCTAAAGAATTCATAAGGTGCAACGATTTGATGCACCGATATGCTGTTGACAGCCACCAAGATTTCCTAGTATGTTCCCATATGTCTTAGCTCCCATACGGGTATGCTCCCATATGACTATGCCTCGGAGCTTCAGAGTGCATATGACTATGCCTCGGAACTTGCATAGCTTAAAGATCTGCTGAGATTGCAGATCTTCGTAGGAGTAAGCAGAGCATACTAGGAACGGTTGGTTTAAGTTCTGTCTTAAGTTTTCAATACAACCCTTCCTCTAGTCTCTCCCCAGCATCTAGCGCCGCAGGAAAGCGGCTTTTCTGGCCTGTAGATAAAATCTAAATCTCCTGACACTGTTAAATCTTTAGCCCTGTATACAGAACCATTGCATTTAATGGTGTATACAGGGTTTTTTTCTTCATTCTTCTGATTTGATTTAATGATGTGCTGATTCACATGGATTCTCTTGAGGTTTCCCTCTACCAGAACCACTTTCGGCATTTTCTTTGCCCCGAAATATATAGTATGAACAAAATACCTATCGCCGCGCCAAGGGTGAAGGCTGGTTCTGGCGAATAAACCGGGAGCTGGTTGGACCATCCGGTCGGACCCTCCATCCCCACAGCCCTAGACCGAACCAGAATGGCTGTGTTGGGTAATTCCACCACCGCCTGGAAGCATTCCAAGCAGTCATCCACGGGATCCACTTGGATGACCCACTCCCACTCATTAGACCCCACTCTTTGAAACTGAAATTCCCAGAAATCCACCAATTCAGGCTGGGTCTGCTGCCAGTAAACAGTTCTTAGAGGCATAATTCGCTCCAGTAAGCAGCTTACTCTTCGATTTGCGCCGCCTTGGGTTCCACTTCCCTTCGACAGCGGTACATCACCTTGTCGAACCCATGCTCCTTGCCATGCTCCATCACTTCAGGACTGCCTGTGATGAACTCCACGGCGTTGCAGCCAGAGTTAGCGGCCATGTCCGCGATGATCTCATGCACCCGGCCAGCGGTCTCAGGGGCCTCGGAGTGGGCGATCCAGAGAAACAGCACCTTTTCACCAGTGGAGTTGTTCTCGTCTATGCGAGCAATGAAAAAGCTTTCCCCTAAGGGAAAGCCGGTGTCAATAAAAATCGCGGCGGTGCCGCCAGCGCAAGATGCATAGAGATCTTCCTTCCTGAAATCCTTCCAGGGCAGATCCGACATGATCTTGTCGATGTGAGGAGATATGAAATCCCAGGAATCTTGAACTCGGACAGCTTGAATTGACATTGTTTTCCTTTTTGACCTTGACGGAATGTCAAGTTTCCAATAAAATATAATCGGGAAAAAAGTATAGGTAGGAGGATACCATACTCTTTTCCTCATGGCGCTCCCCCCGTTCCCTTTCCGGGGGTTGAGCGCCTTTTTTTATCCAAAATTAGATTTTGGTTTAGGAGATACGGAATGTCTTTACGGGATACCCAGCGTCGGGCAGCACAGAGAAAGCGCGAGGAAGAGCGCAAGAAGGCTGCTGAGAAGAAGGCGCGCGACTCGAAGCGCATACCGGCATCGGAGCAAAAAGCTAACTTTGATGCTGAGGTGGAAAGAACTCTTAAGAACATGACACCGGCTCAGCGCGCAGCCTATGACAAGGCAATGGCTAAGCCGAACAGAAGGGCTGGGGGATCTTCGGCTACGAAGCCTCCCAAGTCTGCGGCCAAGCCCGCCAAGCCCGCCAAGGATGACAAGCCGCAAACATTTGCTCAGAAATTTGCTGCTGAGAGAGCGGAGCAGGGAGCGGGTGGCACCTTCACTTGGAATGGAAAAAAGTACAGCACCAATAGAGCTGATGATAAGCCCACGAGTAATGGATCTGGAAGTAACGGGTCTGGAAGTAACGGGTCTGGAAGTAACGGTTCTAGAAACAACAAGTCCGAGGATAAAAAGGGCGGCTTTTTCAAAAATCTCGGCAAGAAGATTGAAAAGGCCACGACCCTTACTCCCGGTAGACCCAGGAAGCCCAGAGGCAAGGTTGGCATGAACTCTCCTCAGATGAGGAAGTACAAGGCCGATATGAAGAAGTGGAGAGAGTCTCAGGATAAGAAGGCTGCTGGTGGTCGAGTTGTGGCTAAGAAGGCTGCCAAGAAGAAGGCTGCCAAGAAGGTTGCACGAAAGAAGACTATGGCTAGAACTTCGGTCAAGAAGAAGTCGCCCCGCAGACCGTGATAGATGGTTTACAGCCTGAAATAGCGGCTGTTCTTCCGCATCTACACAAGCTCAGTGATGAGGACAAGCAAGAAGTCCTCGACATCATCAATAAGCTAGAGGAGATCCAGAAGTACGAGAAGGCTAGAAAAAACTTTATGGACTTTGTGGCTGTGGTTTGGCCTGCATTCATCGAAGGCTCCCACCACAGAATAATGGGTGAAGCGTTTCAAGAAGTGGTCATGGAAGATGAGAAGAGATTGATCATCAACATGGCCCCCCGGCACACAAAGTCTGAGTTTGCTTCCTACCTTCTCCCCGCTTGGTTCCTTGGGAACTTTCCTGAAAAGAAAGTGATTCAGACTGCCCATACTGCGGAGCTTGCAGTTGGGTTTGGTCGAAAGGTTAGGAATCTTTTCGATACAGATGAATTCAAAAAGATCTTTCCGGGTGTGGCCCTGAGGTCTGATTCCAAAGCAGCAGGCAGATGGGCAACAAGTCACGGCGGAGAGTACTTCGCAATCGGTGTTGGTGGCGCTGTCACAGGAAAGGGTGCAGACCTTCTGATCATCGATGACCCCCACTCGGAGCAGGAGGCCCAGATGGGGGACGCGGGAGTGTTTGACAAGGTGTATGAGTGGTACACCTCAGGCCCTCGACAGAGATTGCAGCCTGGGGGGCGGATCATTCAGGTAGCGACTCGGTGGTCCCAGAGAGATCTAACCGGCCAGCTACTTAAAAACTCGGCGGAGAGACAGGGTACAGACGAGTGGAAGGTAATTGAGTTTCCAGCAATCCTTCCTTCTGGGAATCCGCTTTGGCCTGAATTCTGGTCTCAGGAAGAGTTAGAAAAGGTTAGATCTGAACTCCCTGCATCGAAGTGGTCTGCTCAGTACCAGCAGGATCCCACAGCAGATGAAGCGGCGATCATCAAGAGAGAGTGGTGGAGAACTTGGGAGGGGCAGGATCCTCCTCAATGTGAATTTGTTATCCAGTCATGGGATACAGCGTTCCTCAAGACAGAAAGAGCAGATTACTCTGCCTGCACAACTTGGGGAGTTTTCTACAGCGATGACAACCATGACGGGAAGCTTCGACCAAATCTGATTCTTCTAAATGCGTTTCAGGAAAGAATGGAGTTTCCTGAGCTAAAGCAGACCGCGTTCGATCATTATCAGAGTTGGCAACCAGATGCCTGTATCGTGGAGGCAAAGGCAGCAGGATCCCCGCTTATATTTGAGCTTCGACAGATGGGGATACCAGTCAGTGAATATGTGCCGTCTAGAGGCAGAGACAAGATTGCAAGAGTTAATTCTGTTTCTGATCTATTCGCATCCGGAGTTATATGGGCTCCGAACACATGGTTCGCAGAAGAAGTTATTGAACAGTTTGCTGGATTCCCTGGGGCCTCTGCCCACGATGACCTCGTTGATTCATCGACACAAGCAATTCTTAGATTTAGACAAGGTGGCTTCATCCCTATCCAAACAGATGAAGATCTTGTTTATGAACCAAAGCAGGCATACTCGCCTTACTAGGTAACTATGGCAATCGAATCTGCATTAGATCCGAATATTCCCCTTCTCCCGATGCAGGAAGCAGAGGAAGAGGAAGTCTCGATTGAAATCAATAATCCCGATTCCGTTATCGTTGAGACGGAAGATGGTGGGATGCTGATTGATTTCAATCCCGATGCTTCGATGGACATGACTATGGACTTCGATGCGAATCTCGCAGAGTTCATGGATGACAGAGAGCTTGGAAGACTTGCTTCTGAGTTGATTGGTTTAGCTAGATCTGATGTTGATTCCAGAAAGGACTGGGAAGAGACCTATATCGAAGGTCTCAAGCAGCTTGGAATGAAGATTGAGGACCGCTCGACGCCGTGGCCGGGAGCTTGTGGTGTTCAGCATCCAGTTCTCGCAGAAGCAGTTGTTAGATTCCAGGCGCAGACAATCACCGAGATCTTCCCCAACGACGGACCTGTAAAGGTGAAAATGTTTGGGAAGATGACCGATGAAAAGGAAAAGCAGGCGTACAGAGTCAAGGAGTATATGAACTACTTGATTACTGAGGAGATGCCTGAGTATCGCTCCGAGACAGAGAAGATGCTTTTCAATCTCGCGCTGGCTGGCTCGGCTTTCCGCAAGGTTTATTGGGATCCCACGATGGATCGGCCTTGTTCCATGTTTATCCCCGCAGAAGATCTTCTTGTTGCTTATGGATCGCCCTCCCTGGAGATGGCGGAGCGCGTTACCCATGTGATGAAGAAGACTGCCAATGAGGTAAGAAAGCTTCAGGTCTCTGGGTTCTACAGAGACACAGAGCTTTCCGCTGGCAGCGTGGATAACTCGGACATTCAGGAAGAGTACGACGATCTAACTGGGGATTCGCCGTCTTACGAGGCGGGAGACCGGCACCTCCTCTACGAGATGCACCTCGACTGGGATCTCGAAGGCTTTGAGGATATGAAGGACGGGGATCCCACGGGCGTTGCCCTCCCATACGTCATCACGGTCGATGCCACCAATTCTGAGATCCTTTCCATCCGAAGGAACTGGATAGAGAGTGATCCCAACAAGATGAGAAGGAATCATTTCGTCCACTACGAATACCTTCCGGGCATGGGCTTTTATGGCTTTGGCCTGATCCATCTTATCGGAGGCATTGCCAAGTCGGCCACTTCGCTTCTCCGCCAGCTTGTTGACTCTGGCACGCTTGCGAATCTCCCCGGCGGGCTCAAGGCTAGAGGACTTAGAATCAAGGGTGATGACTCTCCGATCATGCCGGGAGAGTTCAGAGACGTTGATGTTCCGGGTGGTGCGATCAGAGACAACATCACGTTCCTTCCGTACAAGGAGCCCTCGAATGTTCTCTACCAGCTTCTCCAGAACATCGTAGAGGAAGGTAGAAGGTTTGCTTCCATTACCGATATGAAGATCTCCGATATGAACCAGCAGGCCCCTGTGGGAACCACGCTGGCAATTATCGAAAGATCCATGAAGGTGATGAACGCGATTCAGGCCAGAATTCATTACTCCATGAAGAAGGAGTTCAAGATTCTTTCCGGCATCGTGCGGGATTACATGCCTGAGGATTATGAGTGGGAGGTCGATGGCGGCGATGTCATGAAGACCGACGACTTTAACGGTCGCATGGACGTGATCCCCGTCAGTGATCCTAACTCTTCCACGATGGCCCAGCGCATCATGCAGTATCAGGCAGCATTACAGTTGGCTTCTACTGCTCCGCAGCTTTACAACCTCTCCGAACTCCACCGCCAGATGCTTGATGTTCTGGGAATTCAGGACGCGGAAGACATCGTTCCGACCGATGAGGACGTGAAGCCGATTGATCCTGTTTCCGAAAACATGAACATCTTAAAGACTGATCCCGTCAGAGCATTCGCTTGGCAGGATCATGATGCTCATATCCAAGTTCATCTTGACGCCGCCCAGGATCCGAAGATGCAGGAGATCGTTCAGAACTCTCCCAAGGCTGGGCAAATTGAAGCTTCGCTTGCTGCTCATGTGATTGAGCATCTTGGCTTCAAGTATCGAAGAGAGATCGAAAAGGAAATGGGCGTGGAGCTTCCGCCTTATGGCGAACCCCTCCCGAGAGACGTTGAGGTTAGAATTTCTTCGCTCGTTGCTGAAGCTGGTAGCCGCCTCCTTGGTCGTGATGTGGCAGAAATGCAGTTGAAGGAACAGATGGAGAAGATGAAGGATCCTGTTGTTCAGCAGCAGAATCGACAGCTTGATATCGACGAAGCGAAGGTTCAGGCCAAGATGCAGAGTGACGCTGCCAGAATCGCAGCGGATCTCAAGAAGGCAGCACTCAGGGCTGATGTTGAGAGAGAAAAGATGGAGTCTGCCGAGATGCTCAAGGGCATGGAAATCGGCGCTGAGACCGTAATAGAGAATCGAAAGATCGATGTCCAAGAAGATGAGATCGAAGCTGAAAAGCTTTTAGAGGGACTCAAGCTTGGAAGTCAGATCGTTAGAGAATCCACGGNGGATTAATGGCAGCTTCTTTAAGCGAGGTTTTTCTAGCCAAGCTTCGGGAAACTTTAAATGATAAAGCAGATGACTTAGCCACAGGTTGCGCTAACGATTTTGCTGATTATAGATTTCGTGTTGGATTTATTGAGGGCATCGCTACAGCAGAGCGTGAGTTCCTTGATCTAGTCGAACGCGCCGCAGAGATAGAGAGTTAACGTCCAAAAGGACGCGAAGGGTTCTTCCTCCCCCTTAAGTGAGGATGCAACCAGCGAAAGCTGCAAGGAAAACAATGCCCGACACTGAGTCGTCAGAGGAGTTAGAGGATTATCACGAGATTCTGAACAAAGCCGGAAATCAGTTACCAAAGCCAACAGGCTGGAAGATTCTGATTGCTGTGCCTAGAGCAGATCGAGTGACCGAAGGTGGTATCTACAAGCCCGATGAAGCGATGCGAGTCGAGGAGGTAGGTACGATTATTGGATTGGTTCTTCAGTTGGGAGATCTTGCTTACAAGGATCCCAAGAAGTTCCCTACAGGAAACTGGTGCCATCGCGGTGATTTTATCATGATGCGCTCTTATTCAGGCACAAGGTTCCGCGTAGGGGAGCAAGAGTTCCGATTAATCAATGATGACACGGTAGAAGCCGTTGTTGAAGATCCCAGAGGGGTTGTGAAGGTAATATGAGTACGGAGCAGATCGTCTCGTCGCCTATGAGTGACGCACCCGAGGATGATGAAGTTCTGGACGAACCGGGTCTTGAAGTCGATATCGTCGATGACACCCCGGAAGAGGACAGGGGGAGAATTCCTCCCGAGTCCAGATCCGCAGAAGAACATGAAGAAGAGCTGTCTAATGTCAGCAACAATGTTCAGAAGCGCATCCAGAAGCTTAAGTATGACTTTCATGAGGAGCGAAGAGCTAAGGAAGCTTCTTCTCGAATGCGAGACGAAGCAGTTTCCTACGCTCAAAAGATCCAAAAGGAAAATCAGAAGCTTCGTGAATTGGTAAATCGAGGAGAGCAGGTTCTCGTCGATGAAGTCAAGAACAGGACCGAGAAGGAATTAGAGGCAGCAAGGCTTCAATTAAAGAGAGCCCATGAGGAAGGTGATCCTGATTCGATCGTAGGTGCCCAAGAGCTTCTAGCTAAGGCTGCTTATGAATCGCAAAAAGCTCAGGAATACATTCCTGCTCCGGAACCCGAAAAGGTTCCTGAGTATCAGCCGAGGCAGGTACAGCCTGATCCCAAGGCCGCCAAGTGGGCAAGAGAAAATCCCTGGTTTAGATCTGATAAGGAAATGACGGCTGTCGCTTTAGCCGTTCATGAGGATCTAGTTACCCAGGGTGTCGATACAAAGTCTGATGATTACTATCAGGCGATCGATAACAGAATCAGGGAAAGGTTCCCTGAAAAGTTCGGTGGTGATAGTCAGGATGTAGAAATCTCTGACGATCCGGCTCTTCGTTCCGATGAGAACCGCCGAAAGCCCTCGACGGTGGTAGCACCTGCAAAGCGATCATCTGGTGCAAGACCGCGCAAAGTTCAGCTAACGAAGACCCAGGTTGCCCTCGCAAGGCGTCTGGGTATTTCTCCTGAAAGTTACGCCAAACAACTCTTAAAGTTGGAGAATCAAAATGGCTAGAGGCGATACCGCCAATGAGGAACAGGATCCTCGCGCTAAGAGAGAACATGACACTAGAGAGACGTTCTCTCGCCCGGCTTCTTGGACGCCCCCCACTGTGCTTCCTGTTCCCGATCCGCAGGACGGATGGGAATATCGTTGGATCAGAGTTTCCATGCGTGGAGATTCTGACAACACAAATGTTTCCCGAAAGTATCGGGAAGGCTGGGAGCCTGTCAGGTTGGAAGACCATCCTGAGTTAAAGCTGATCCCTGATATCGATAATCGATTTGACGGGGCTGCTGTGATTGGTGGCCTGATGCTTTGCAAGAACGAAACTGCTCTTATGGATCAGAAGCGTGAGCATAATAGGCAGCAGGCAGAGGGACAGATGAAAGCCGTTGATAACAACATGATGAGAGAAAATGACGCAAGAATGCCTCTGCTCCCTCCGGACAGAAGCACTCGCGTCAAGTTTGGCGACGGCTCTTAGGAGATGTTCTCCTACAAGTCGCCGCTTGATTTTTAGGAGAAGCTAAAATGGCTATCTATGGTGGCCTCAGAGTGGATTCTTCGGCCCTTTCCGGGGAATCCGTTACTAGAGGTTTTAAGATTGCAGCTAACGAAGGTGACAACATCTTCCAGGGCGATCTTGTTGTAATGGAAGCTGCTGGTAGCGTTACCGCTGCTAGTGGTGTCAGCGAAGTTGCCGCCGTTGGCGTTTTTGTTGGATGCGAATACACGAATAGTGATGGCGAAAGAGTTTTCGATAATCATTATGTAGATGCAATTAATAGAAATGACAACATTGCTTTAGTTAATGTCAACCCTCTCCAGTTTTTTAAGATTAGAGTTGGTACTGGAGGCACCGAGGGGACTGTCACCCAGGCCGCAATAGGTATGGGTTTTGACATTGATTATACGAATGGCGGAAACACTACGACTGGGTTAAGCGGGATGATGCTTGACACCGCGACCGCCGCTACTACGGCTCAGTTGCGAGTTGTTGCTGTTACCAACGATGACGGAACAGATTACTTAAAGGAGGCTGCTGCTACTACCTACACGCACGCAATCGTCTTTATTGATCCTGCCGTGCATTTCTTTAACGCTTCTGTCGGAATCTAAGGAGTAACTAATCATGGCTATTTCCAGAGCGCAAATGATGAAGGAACTCCTGCCGGGGCTGAACGCTCTTTTCGGTATGGAGTACGGCTCGTATGACAACGAGCATGAAGATATCTATGAGATGGAGACCTCGGACAGAGCGTTCGAGGAGGAAGTCCAGCTTTCGGGGTTTGGTACTGCTCCTGTGAAGTCTGAGGGCTCCGCTATCGCTTACGATACGGCGCAGGAAACTTTCACGGCTCGCTACAACCACGAGACGATTGCTCTTGGCTTCTCCATTACGGAGGAGGCGATCGAGGACAATCTTTATGATTCGCTCTCGGCTCGTTACACCAAGGCCCTCGCTCGTGCTGCGGCGAACACGAAGCAGGTCAAGGCTGCGTTCCCGTTAAACAACGGGTTCACGAACGCTTACAATTCCGGTGATGGTGTTTCTCTGTTTAGTGCTGTCGGCGACGGCATTGATGGAGGCCATCCGGTTGTTAGCGGAGCGGCGAACAGCAACCGACCCGCGACGGCTTCCGATCTTAATGAGACCTCGCTTGAGCAGGCTGTCATTGATATTGGCAAGTACACGGATCAGCGTGGCCTCAAGATTGCGGCTCGCCCCGTGCGTCTCATTATTCCCTCGGAGCTTCAGTTCGTTGCTACCCGTATCCTTGATACGGAGCTTCGACCCAGCACGGCGGATAATGATATCAACGCCCTCCGCACCAACGGTGCAATTCCGGAGGGCTACCGCATCAACCATTACCTGACGGACTCTGAGGGTGATGCTTGGTTCGTGATTACCGACGTGCCGAACGGCATGAAGGGCTTCACGCGAACCCCGATGCAGACCTCGATGGACGGTGATTTCGACACGGGTAACGTGAGGTACAAGTGCCGCGAGCGGTACAGCTTCGGCGTGAGTGACCCGCTCGGGATCTACGGTTCGCCGGGTGCGTAATTAGGGATCTGCGGGAAGTTCCCGTAGGGGGAGGGGAGGTCAATCGGGCAGATTCCTCCTCTCCCCACCCTTTTGACCGCTAAGCACCGCAAGGCTTAGATATGGCTATCAAGCGCGGTAGTGAAACATTTTCCGGTTACAACAAACCGAAGAGAACTCCCAATCACCCGAAGAAGAGTCATGCTGTTCTTGCCAAGGAAGGCGACAAGATCAAGCTGATCCGTTTCGGTGAGAAGGGTGCGAAAACTGCTGGCAAGCCTAAGGCGGGTGAGTCGGACAGAATGAAGGCGAAGCGTAAGTCCTTCAAGGCCCGACATGGCAAGAACATTGCCAAGGGCAAGATGTCTGCTGCGTATTGGGCAGACAAGGTTAAATGGTAAACCAGACCTACCAGACTTAAAAAGACAGCACGCGGACTGGTAGGCAAGTTGCGTGCAACGAGGTGATTCAAATGGGTAAGACGACTTTTAGTGGGCCGGTAGTTTCTCAGCAGGGTTTCCAGGCTTCGCCTGTCGAGCTTTCTGATGCTGATGCAACTATTACTGTTGAAAGCCATAACGGAAAGGTTATTGGCGTTCCTGCCATCGGCTCTAACAGAACCTTCACTTTAACCACTCCCACTGGCGCTGGGATTGCTTACAAGTTTATTTGTTCTGGTGCTGCGACGGAAGCTCAGAATGTAATATTAAGAACCGAAACGACTGACAATAGCGTTTTCTTTACCGGCGGCGTTTCGTTCCTTGACTCCGATGCTACTGGAGCAGCAACGGTTAGCTCTGTTTTTGCTAACGGCAGTTCCAATGAACAGCTTACGCTTGTCACGCCTGGAGTTTTCGAGATCAACTTCGTGTCTACGAGTGCAACTGAGTGGTTTGTTTGGGGCTCTGTTGTTTCCGTGACGACTCCTGCTTTTGCTGATTAATCCTTGTCCGACCCCCAATGGTACAGGGATCTCACTCCCCAACGACAAGAGGCCGTAGATCAGACATTACATCTGGTCTGCGGCCTCAGTCTTTGTGCCCTCGGTGGAGCTTATCTGTCGATGGTGTCTCTTTATATCAGAGAGTTCTGGCTCCAGTGGCCTGTTGAGCGAGTGGCAGACACTAGAAAAGACATGGCGTTCTGGACTGCTGGTGCTGGAGTCTGGGAGATAGTGAGGGCTTTTAGTTGAGTGTTTATCCTCAGTTGAGTGTTTATCCGGCTGGCGTAAAGCAAGCGAGAATATTGAAGTTAGGAGTTAATGACGGAAAGACTTCTTTAATTGCAAGCCCTTGCGTCGTCAAAAGCTTATCGTTTAGACCGTTGGATGAGTTTCAGCAGCAGCCTTCTGATACTTGCATCGCACTTTATGTTTACGACGGGGATACGGTTATTATGAAATTCCCTTTTATCGGCCCTCAGTATCTATCAACAAATGTCGCTATCCTGATCCCTGCTGACGGCCTTAAGATAAATACCTCGCTTTCTTTTGAAGTGGAAAAACTTGAAGGAACTGTAGACGCCGCAAGTCTTAGCGTCACGAGCCTAAGGGTTGCTTACCAGCGATAAGAATTATGAAATCAACCGATGTACAAAGTGTTTTCTATAATTCTCGCGCTACCCCGACTACCAAGCACAAGCTTGTAGACATTGGGGATAGCGGTTCTTGTAGAGTTTTTTCTGTAGTTTGGTGCCCTTATCAGATAGCTTCTGGTGATAAACCTGTAATAGAGCTTTGGGAAGGTGATCCCGATAGCGGAGGCACCAAAGTCTACGAAGACGGATGCCATGTCGGGGCTGGATCAATAGGAGGTTCATCCAACAGCGATCAACCGTGGATCAACTTTGAACCATTCCCGTCCCACTACTACCTATTTAAAAATGACGTTTGGGTTGTAGGCGGAGCAAACGCTTACGGCATCAATAACGTCACAATTACTTATCAGTTGGGTGGCTAAAGATGTCTTTAGGTTATTGCCAAGTTTCTACAGTCAGCTTAAACCCATCAGCCGATGACAGGCAGTTGATTGATTCAAGCATTCCGTCACGCATAAAACTTGTGGGTTTTAGTGTAGGTATGACTAGGGTCCTTACAGCGGGTTCAACCAATGTATTCCAAAGATTTAGACTTTTTGATGGGTCTTCTTCTGATCCGTTTTGGACTATAGTTTATGCTAGACCAACAGCCGAAACTATTTCTTACGAGCCTTCAGTTTTTATGGTAACAGAAGACTCGTATTTGCAAATTGAAAATGGTTTAAGCTACGAAGTAACAACTGATGGGCTGGCTAGTGAAAGCTTCCCGTTTTTAGTAAATGTGTTCTACATAGGCTAACCATGCGTAATTACTACAAAAGCAAAAGCAAGTCTATATACCATGAGTCTGCACAGAGCGATGGAGCCCTAGATAGTTCTACAACTATTGCTTCTTCGGGAACTCGCGTTTGTCTCAGGAGCTTTGATCTTTCTAGTGGAGCGGCGCAGTATCAAAACGTAAACATTACCCAATCTTCCCCTTGCTACGTTTATTTTGAAAAAATGGATTCTTCAAATACTGAAGTCCTTAAGATGCCTATCACCCTTGGGGGGCTTGGTGCTTTGGTTTTTTTGGGGGGTGGCGTAGTTACACCCTCTAGCTTTATGACTATACCAGGGCCAGGGATTCTTTTTGACGATGGAATGAGAGTAAGGATTACTATGCCAGCCAACCCTGGGACTTTGGGCCCAATCTTTGCGCTAGTCAATGTGGTGTACTCAATATGACAGAAGATTATACAAATATCTGGTCAAGCACAGACCCATACAACGATGGCAGCGCCTCCGGTACTCAGATAATTAGTGGGCGCGTTAGGGTTCATGCGTTTTGGGTTGTCAACGGTGGGTCAAATACATCCGGAGACAACGGCCATACACTTTCAAGACCTATGGCTTTGAGGCCAAGTTCAGGTGGTACTGAAATTTACAAGGTTGCTTTTCCTAACTCTAGCCGATTGGCTCAGTCAGCGGCTAGGTCTTTTTTCCCGTACCAGCATAGATTTGGTGGCAACGGTATTCTATTTGAAAATGGAGTTTGGTTTTCTGTAGACGCAAACGACCAGACTGGATCATCGACGGTAAGCCCATCTTCTTTTGTTGCAGTTCTCTATACAGGCGGGGCAAACACTTAATGACTCATGTAACCCCGACGACTTTCTGGGCCTCCCTTGGCATCGTAGCTTCTGCCATTGGGGGCCTTTTTACTATGCAGATGTCACATGCCGGGGAAAACGGTCATAGCTCTATGGCAGATCAGGCCGAAGTGGCTCAGGTAAAAATCAAGATTGAGCGCATTGAGACTGAGGTAAAGCACAACCGAGAGTTGCTAGGGGATCTCAAGGTTGAGCTAAGGGATCTCCGAGCAAAGCAGGCGGAGAACAGCGAAGAGATATTGGAGGCCATCCGTGGCAACTAGCGGCGCAGTATCGTTTTCACCCGATGTCGGTGAATTAGTGGAAGAAGCTTACGAGCGTGCTGGCCTCCAGATGGTCTCTGGGTATGATCTCCGCACAGCCAGGAGAAGCATTGATCTCATGCTCATGGAGTGGGCCAACAGAGGCATAAACCTCTGGTGCGTGAGCGAAGATGAAATCACGATGGTTGATGGTCAGGGTGCTTACACAGCCATTAACGCGACCCCGAACGTGGCTGTCTCGATACTGGAAGCCGTGCTCAGAACTGATGATGGGGATGTGAACAATCAGTCTGATTATGACTTGGCTAGAATTTCCAGAAACACATTCATGAGCATCCCCTCCAAGCTGTCTAAGGGGAGGCCGACTCAGATCTACGTCGATCGCCAGCAGGGCGAGATCAAGATGAACCTGTGGCCCGTTCCCAACGACGCCACTCAGAAGCTCGTCTATACCTACATCCGTCGCATGGAAGACTCTGGTCCCGGCGGCACTTATGACCCGGATGTGCCTGATAGATTTTGGCCCGCGCTAGTGGCCGGTCTTGCTTACAACATTGCCCTCAAGAAGCCTGAGGCTGGGCAGCGAATCCAAATGCTCAAGCAGGTATATGACGAGCAGTTCCAGTACGCAGCAGAAGAGGACAGAGAGAAGGCCCCCTTCAGGCTCTACCCCGGAGGCTACAGCTACTAATGGCTTCGTATGCTGAAGGCAGAAAAGCTTTTGGCTTTTGTGACAGATGCGGCTTCAGGTACAACCTGAAAGATCTGAAGACCGAGACTGTCAATCTTGCTACCACGAATCTGTTGGTCTGCCCTGAGTGCTGGGATCCGGATCATCCCCAGAACATGCTGGGTCGAATGAGGGTTGATGACCCTGAAGCTTTGAGAAATCCTAGACCTCTTGGTGGAATTAGCGGCAGGGATCTCCCGGCTGCCTATAGATGGGATTTCTCTACGGGCACAGCCCAGACTAGCCCTACTCGCATCGATGGCTGGCGTGTTGCTAATGGTACTCTTTCTTGGAATTCAGATTCCCAGTCTTTGAATCTTGTTTACTCTGGAACCTCTGGCGATCCGTATATCATTAGGGGTTACAACGGTACTCCATACTTAAACGACTGGATCAGCATAGATTCTTCCAAGTATAAGTATGTTGTTTGCGATTTTACCGTTAACAGCTTTCCTGACTTTGAGCCTGATGATTTTTTTGAATACGATTTCCAAGGAAAACTTTTTTGGACTAATAACACTAATGAAGGCGGCGGCTCAAATCCCTGGCCTTTCGATTCAGATCGGACACAAGAAGTCCAAGCGGTCCCGTACTTTTTGATGTCTCAACCTGCTGATGGATTTTCAGCAGCTAACAAAAATTTAACCAGTCATTTTAAGATAGTTTACGACTTAAGCGACAATAATTACTGGACGGGGACTGTTACCGGGATTCGTCTTGACTTTTTCAATACGACGCCGGATGGAGACGCTGGCGATATAAACATTCATTACATAGAGGTTGTGTCCTTTCACAACCCGGATCTCTAGGAGAGACCAATGCCCAAGGTAGGAACTAAGCACTTTTCGTATGACCAGTCCGGCTATGACAAGGCCATGAAGGAAGCCCAGAGAACGGGCCTTCCGATCGAAAACGAAGATAAGAACTACGCGCAGTTTGCTGCTGGCGGCTCCGTTTCGTGCCAGGGTTATCGCAAGGCCAGAAAGCCCAAGGGGAAGAAGTAATTGGCAGCCTTCACTCTTACAACACTGAGCGCAGCCATAGATGAATGGCTGGAAAATGATTTCTGGGGAGACGATTCCCAGGATCAGAAGAACAACATCATCGTGTTGGCGGAGGAAAAGATCAACTCGACTGTTAGCATTGCGAGTTTTAACACAAAGGAAGTCTCTGGCTCTGTTACATCGGGGAATGGAAGCTTTGAGGTGTCCTCTTCCGATGTGATCGCCAGCCCGCTAACGCCGTTGTATCTGAGGGTGAGAACTGGGGATGGCTCCACTCCTTGGAGGTATTTACTCTTAAAGGATTACAACTTCCTTTATGAGTATGCCCCGACGGAAAACACCACCGGATACCCCAAGTATTATTCTTTCTATAACAATACCGACAGTTCCAATGCTCCGACTGTAAACTTCGCCCCTCACGCAAATGCGACGTATAATTATGAGTTCAACTACTACTTTGAACCTACGTCCCTCACGGCAGTCCCTACTGATAACACCACTTGGCTCAGCACCCATGCCAAGAACGCTCTTTTGTATGGATGTCTTGTTCAAGCATACATCTTCATGAAGGGCGATCCGAATTTGATTCAAACATACGAAATGAAATTTATGGAAGCTCTCAAAGCCCTTGTTGTGATGCAGGGCGGAACCTTCCGAGACACTTCTTATAATGATTCGGATAACGCTCCGAACGTAATGGCGGCTCAGTAATGGCTTCTACTTATACCGAAGGTCTTGGTATTGAAATCATCGGCAATGGCGACAAAGCGGGTAGTTGGGGCAGTACAACCAACAACAATCTTGAATCCCTTGAGTTCTCTATAGTTGGGTACGCGCAAATATCTTGTACAGGCTCTTCTCAAACTGTTAACGTGGTGGATGGATCTGATTGGGATGACGCAAATAGCTCCAGCAGGGCTGCTGTTATCGAGTTTACCGGGACTCCTGGGACGACTCATACAGTAACAATACAGACAGGTGGTGCAGCTAGGACTTACAGTAAATTCATAGCTATAAACAATACTGACTCTACCGTCGTTATAGATAACGCAACCGCTACAGACCTGAGTATTCCTTCTGAATTTACTGCTTTTGTTCATATTGATAGTTCCGGAGATGTTGTCAACTCTATCGATACACTGTTTAGTGGTACTGAGCTTCGTGTAGGAGACAACTCCGATGCTACAACGATCTCTAGTAATGGAGATCAGGATATTGTTTTACAGACCGGAAACACCACTACCGGAACCATTACTGTAACAGACGGAGCCAATGGCAACATTACTGTCGCTCCTAATGGGACTGGTGATGTTGTACTAGCACCGAGCGGGGCTGGTGATGTTGTTGTAGGGAATGGATCCGACGCTATTTCTGTCGAGAGTGGCGGGACTACAAACCTAACTCTTCAGAGTGGAGCATCTGGAGGATCGATTCTCCTCAGGAATAGTGGTAATATCACTATAACGCCAGCGGGCGGAGGAAATGTCACAACAGCGTCAACTGTCGTTGCGCCGACGTTTCAGTACGGATCTGGCACAATGACTGTGCAGTCAACTGGCGGCAACGATCTGAACGTCGCTGCAAATGCGGCTAACTTGACTTTATCCACTGTAACTAGTGGCAATGTAGTGATAAATCCTGTTGGGAATGTTGTCGTCCAGTCAGCCGCTTTGGATATGAGTTCTTCAGACAGCTCTATCATCATAGGTAGCTCTTCCGCTGGTGCGTTAGCCATAAGTAGCGGTACTGATACTAGTATACTTCTAATAGATACATCTTCTAATATTGTCTACATAAAACCTGATTTTGAGTTTAGAGCTGGTGACATTAACCTCAGAAGTGCTGGTGGCGGATACATAAATATAGATGATTCAGTAGCCTCTGGTTCTAGTGGGTATGGCCTTAGAAGAAATTCCTCAACACTAGAGGTCAAAAATACATCCTCTGATGATTGGGGACAGCCCTACCATTCAGGAATGGTTAATGGACAAGGGGCATATTTTGAATCTACAACATCTCCTATCACTGTGAGTTCTAACATCTCAGCATCTCACACTCTCTCCGCCACTCCGAGAATTGTTAAAGCAGTAATTAAATGCAACGATGCTGGCGGCGATGTTGGATGGGCACAAAACGATGAGATCGTCTTGGGCGCGGACGGGGGTCTAGGGGCTAGTATCGGTGCCCTCCCCTATGCAAATGGAACTGTTGTTGGCTGTGTTACCGGCAATGCTATTCAGGTTCTTAACAAAACTGTTTTTTCAGTCGCAAATATAGACCCGACCAAATGGGACTTGATTATAAGAGCTTGGAAGTAGGATGCCTTATAGAAAAGTCACATTTCCTCCCGGAATAGATAGAGAAGGAACTCAGTATTCCGCTGAAGAGAGATGGTATGACTGTGACTTAATCAGGTTCCGTCAGGGAAGACCTGAAAAGATCGGTGGCTGGACTAAGTATTCAACCAACGAGTTCCTTGGAGTATCCAGATCCTTGCTGAACTGGTCTTCGATTGCTGGTGCAAACCTGATGGCAATCGGATCCGACAAAAAGCTCTATGTAGATCTCGGTGGTGTTTACCATGATATCACCCCAATGGACTACAAATCCCAGGGCACTCTCACAAACGCTGACATAACCGATGCTACCACGACGTTGCAGTTTGATTTTGCTGTGTCTGTTGACGACATCGTGAGAATGGGTAGTGACGCCAATGCCGTTGGTGATGAGCTAATGCTTGTAACTGCGGTGGCTTCTTCTGGAGCGGTTGGCGAAGATATAACTATCTCAAGAGGCTACGCGAACACAACCCCCTCAGCGCATTCTATTGGCGATGCTGCCTTTCTTTTAGAAAACTTATCCGACCCGATATATCTAGTCCAGAACTCAACTACTGTTTTAATTAACTACGCCGCCCACGGACTTACCTCTGGGGACTTCGTTAATTTCTTAAAGATCGACGGTACGCTTACCGGAATCACCACTCTAGTCAAGGACGATCTTTTCTATCCTTCAAGAGCCACTGTTGAAGGATACGACACCACCAAGTCCACCCAAAGCTTCCCAGTTACCAAGGTTCTTACCAGTGACTACTTTGAGATTAGAATAGCTACTGCCCCTACGGGTCTTTCTAGTTCCACGCTGGACGGATCTATAACTAACTCCGACACGACTATCGTGTTGAATTCTTCTACTCCCATATTCCAAGCTAATGACTTGGTGAAGATTGGAGATGAATACATACAGCTAGGAACAAATCCTTCTACTGACAATGTTACTTTTGAAGGTTGCCTAAGATCTCAGTTCGGATCTATGTCTAAGGATTACGCCGACGGCGAGAGCGTGAATGAAGTTGGTACTGGTGGATCCGGTCAGGGTGGCAACACTGTCATCATGCGGGACATCCAGGCTTCCGAGTCCACATTCTCTGAGTTCAGTGGATGGGGTGCAGGAACCTGGGGTGGCATTCCTACAGCCACCACGTCCACCACGCTAACGGCCAGCCTTGCTGCCGGAGCTGCAACTGCTTCCGTAGCCTCCACTACTGGATTTGGTGACGATAACGATACCGGAACCATGCTTATAGAATCTGAAATTATTCTATACACAGTAAATGGTGGATCTGGATTTGACGGCATGACCAGAGGCCAAAATGGAACTGCTGATGTTTTGCACGCTTCGGGGACTTCAGTCTTCCTCGTAGATCAATACTGGACTGCCTGGGGTAATCCCACAGTCCCGCTTGCCGACGGCTCGGGTGCCGCTCTCAATGTGTGGTCTTTAGACACCTTCGGTGAAGACCTTGTAGCAGCCAAGGATAGATCCAGGCCCTACTACTGGAACACGTCGCTCAAGATGAGCAACGGCTACCCATACAGCACTAGCTCTGATTCCAGCACAGATTACGCATCTGGAATTATCCTTGCTGATGCAGTCCCGATGTCTTCTCTCGGTTTATCTACTGATGATGGTTATGGCGATGTTCCCGAAGAAGTTGGCTTCCTGATGACCAACCCCGCGTCTCGTCAGGTCATTGCCTTTGGTGCATCCGACACATTCGGAAACTTCGATCCGATGCTTATCCGCTGGTGCGATCAAGACCACCCCGGATCTTGGAAGATGACAGACCAGAACTCTGCTGGCGGTGCCCCGCTACAGAAGGGCTCAAGGATTATTGCTGCCGCCAGATCGGATAGGCAGATCTTGATCTGGACGGATAACGCCCTGTACTCCCTTCAGTACATCGGTGGAGACTTCGTGTTCTCCTTGCAGGAGATTGCGGACGGTATTTCCATCTCCTCTAGGTACGCTCACAAAGCAGCCAGAGGCATTGTGTATTGGATGGGAGATAACAACTTCTATCAGAGTGACGGGAGATCCGTTCAGAAGGTTCCCTGCTCGGTTCTTTCTAAAGTATTTGAAGAGTTGAATTATGATAAAAGAGAAGTTGTGTTTTCTGCGCTCAACTCTCTGTTTAATGAGATCATCTGGTTTTACCCCTCCGGCGACAGCATAGAGCCGGATATGTATGTCTTGTTCAATTATGTAGATCAGACATGGGCATACGGGTCGATGTCCAGAACTTCTTGGTCCGATTCTGGTCTTAGGGAAAAGCCCAACGCTTCTTTCGATAGAGGGGTCTATAACTCTGGGGTTTGGGACGGTATTGAAAGATCCATTATCTACAACCATGAAGATGGTTACTTCGACGACGGATCTGCAATGAATTCGTTTATTGAGAGCGGATACTTCGACATAGAAGATGGAGACTATTCCATGTTCGTTGACAGGTTTGCTCCTGATTTTCGTGGCCTGGACGGAACCACGCCGCAGATCTTCGTTGATGTTGTGGGTAAGAATTACCCCTCTTCTTCAACCTCCACGACCAGATCTTTGACTCTTTCAAATGACACAGAGTTTGTGAATACCCGAGTTCGTGGTCGAACGATGTCCCTTAAATTTTATGACCAAGACACAGCCACTACCGGAGCAGGCTGGGAACTTGGAGACTCTAGAATCCGTATGAAACCGGATGGAAGAAGATAATGTCAGATGAGATCTACAATAGAGAACGCGATCCTTATCGCGGCGAGATCAGTAATCCTGTCAATGTGGTCAATCAAGCTGTCCCAGATAAGCGGGACAACAATAAGATCATAAAGCTTGCAATGGTTTTCCCTCCGATGGGTATCGTGACTCATGGCTGATGGATTCAAGATATTAGCTCAGGCCATGATGAGAGATTCCGGTTCAGGAAACCTTCCGCTTGCTGATAATGCACTTGATTTAATTTATGAAGTTCCTAGCCCGTCAGGTCAACGCTTTGCAACGAGAGGCAATTCTCAGGCGATTGTCTCATCTATATCTGTTTGTCATGTTCATGACTCTAGTGCTGCTCATGAGTACAGCATCAGAATAGTTGAAGATGTGTCTTCTCCAGGGTTTGATGATAAACAATATGTTATTTATAACAAAAGCATAAGTAATTCGACGACAGACGTTTTATCACTTGGTATAGGTTTAGTCTCTGGTAATGGGATATACGCAGAGGCGGCGACTGGCGGAACCGCTGGTGATCCATCAGATATCGCAATAACAATATTTGGAACGGAAGTTGTCTAGGTGAAGAAATGATGAGAAAAACCTTCGGACAGTTTGAACCTCCGCAGGAGTTGAACCCCACGGGAAGTCAGACCAAGGCTTCCACTCCTCCCATCATGGGCGCTCCTATGCCCAATGCCGGTATGAAGAATCAGAACATGGGGAATGTGTCGCCTCCCAAGGACAAGCCGTCCCCTAAGCAGTTTGCCCAGAGGCAGGCTGCTGGCAAGCGTCTGAATAAGATGCCCAACAGATCTCCGCTGGGTCCGATCACTGGTGGACCGGCCAAGCCTCAGGC
>JGI11705J14877_10000618_pt1 | contig 21789 bp, 18 predicted proteins | sample Etolaghawater15m_FD_14877 | JGI IMG/M metagenome (IMG submission 14877)
CTACGAGATGAACGTGAACGCCCGTCAGAACTTCACCGGCCCGAGCCACGAGATCAGCCTGATCTTCGAGTTTGACGACATCGGCCTGATCAACAAAGACAAAAACTCGTTCATGGGTACCAAACCGCGCAGCTACAGCCCGATAGAGTGTTCGCCGTTTTAGGGGAGCGGGGAGCTGGAAGCAGGAAGTTGGAAGCTGGAAGTCAGAAGTCGGGAGTTGGAAGCTGGAAGTCAGAAGTCGGGAGTCTCATAACTTATGGAAGGAGGTAGCGTAAGAATCTGGTGTATAAATGAAAATTCTATATCCACCCTTATTTTCACTGGAATCCAAAGTGCCATAGGCACGACCGACATTGTAAGCCTGGATTTCAATCCAGGCCCTCAAAAGCACGATACTACCAGCAAAGTAACATGACCAGTTTTAGGTATTTTTCCCCCCTATATCCACCCAAATTCCCCCATAAGTAAACCACCACACGGCCAATATAACGCAGGAAATGGAAAAAATACGCGTGATATGACTCCAAGTAGTTCTATCCTGACAAAAGGCAGAAAAATTTCCTATAATGAATTGAAATTCTCATTATGGAACGGTCTAGCTTTTGTCCTTGTCGATTTATGCCGTAAATGCCTAATTCGGATTAAACGAAAACACCTCATAATTAACTTTTTACAAAGCCAACAGCCAAAAGCTTCCCAAAAGGCTCCCTAAATGCTCTTAACCTAGTATAGGTAAAAATACGCGATGATCGCTGCCGTGGTAACCAACAGAAAACCCATGCCTGTTTTTTCGTAGTTCAGCTTTACAAAATAGTACCTGATAGCAAACAAATTCCCGATCATGCTCAGTAGGTATAAATAATGCTTCTCCTGGCTCAGATTGAAACCAAAGGTCTTGTAGGTAAGCCAGTCGACTGAAAACAACAGGCCACCTATGACCAAAGGCAGCAAAATGGCCATGATCATACCTGATAGCACATTATTTTGACGCATTACCGCTGGTTTCATGCTTCAAAATTTAGTTTGGTTACGAATTCATGTGCTGTAAAATCAAATTGCGTTGGCACGACAGATACATAGTTCTCTGCTAGGGCCTTTAAGTCGGTTTCGTGACGGCTGTCACCATTTTCAAACCGTCCGCCCATCCAATAATAATTTCTTCCGTAAGGATCTATCCTTTCTTCAAAATCTTCAATCCACCGGGCATTGGCCTGTCGGCAGATTTTAATTCCCTTTGGACCTGAGGCTGTGAATGGAGGAAAATTGACATTGAGGCATACGTTTTTTGGTAAGCCATCCTGAAGCACTTTTTTTGTTATCTGTTCAACAAATTGTTCGGTATGCTCGAAACTTGCTTTCGAGCTATAGTCGTCGAGCGAGAAGCCAATGGCCGGAATGCCATCGATGGCTGCTTCGAGAACAGCTCCCATTGTGCCTGAATAGATTACGTTGATGGCGGCATTCGATCCATGGTTTATTCCGCTCACCACCACATCGGGAGTTTTGTCGAGAAGCAGGTGTTTTCCCATCTTAATGTTGTCGACAGGCGTACCATTGGTAATGTATTCCTTATATCCCGGCTCATCGGCTACCAGCCTNGCCCTTAAAGGCTGCTGCATCGTTACGGCGTGTCCCATTCCCGACATCGGGCCTTCTGACACGATGGTTACNACATCGCCCAAACGGCGCATNATTGCAATAAGTTTCCTCAGTCCCGCAGCTCCGGCTCCATCGTCATTGCTTATTAGTATCAAGGGTTTCTTCATAAAAGTTNTNTTTTACATNTAGTGTATTATTGTCGTATAATTCCCTGATTTATAATCCGTCAGCTTCNGGATTACTAACTCCTGCCGAAATAATAAATTTCATCACCTCCGTTGGATTCGCTTTTATGGGCGTAATAAACTCCGACGAAACAATGAACAAATTACCCGACCAGGCATAAGAGTGCGGCAAATATACAGCTACTTTTTCACTTCCTATCGACAGGCTCTTTAAGTCTTTGTTGGTGATGAAACCAATTTTTTGCAGATGCGAAGATGCACTCACCTGAACAAGAACAGGTTCTGTAAACCTCTTTTTCTGCCCTACAAACGCCGATACCAAGTCTTTCACCGAAGTGTATAAAATCTTGATGAGCGGGGCTTTGGCCATCAGTTTATCAAAATACGTCACAATTGGATTAAAAACTATGGTTGATCCTAAAAGCCCGATGAGCAGAATCAGGACAACTACTGAAACGAACCCTAACCCGGGAAGTTCGTGGCCTGTAAAATCAAAAATATACTCACTTAAAAGTCCGTCAACGAACTCGAAAATGGCTACAATAGCCCATACGGTAACAGTAATGGGTGCGAGCAAAAGCAAGCCTTTGAAAAAATAATTCATAAGGCCTCTCCAAAGTCTTTTAAACATATTACTTTTGTATTTTTTTCAAAATCAAAAGTAAGCATAATTATGCTGTCTTTAAGATGCATGTAATGGTAAAGAGACTAATACGAAATACCCTCACAACACTGGGGCTTGATCTGACTAAAAACCTTAAGTACGACAGGCTCACTTCGCAAATTATGGCCAAAGTGCTGAAAAACGATTCCAATTGTGTTGATGTGGGATGTCATAAAGGAGAGATGCTTGAGCTGATGCTCAGGTTTGCACCCGATGGAAATCATTATGCTTTTGAGCCTATTCCTGCCATGTTTGAGGGACTAAAAGTTAAATTTCCAAAGAAAAATATTCACATTTTCCCAATGGCTCTCAGCGACCGCAAAGGAACTACTTCTTTTAACTTTGTGCGAAATGCTCCGGCTTACAGTGGGATAATGAAAAGAAAGTATGATGTTAAAGAGCCAGATATTGAGGAAATTAATGTTAAACTCGATCTCATGGATAACCTCATCCCCAAAGAAATGCCTGTGCACTTCATAAAAATTGATGTTGAAGGCGCTGAATATGGTGTGTTGCGGGGAGCAAAGAACATCCTGATGAAAGATAAGCCGTTTATTGTTTTTGAGTTTGGACTGGGTGCAAGCGAGTTCTATAAAACAACCCCTGAAATGATTTTTGGCTTTTTGGTAAACGATTGTGGTTTGAAAATTTCTAATCTGGGCGACTGGCTAAATGGACATAACCCACTCACCCTTGATGCTTTTTCTGCTACTTATCAAAATGCCAAAGAGTATTATTTCCTGGCTCATCCCTGAGTAGGATAGAAACAGATCCGGTTTTTTTTAGTTGAATTCATCTGGTTTTTTTACTTCGTTTAAACCTATAATTTTTCATACTTTTGCGGCTGTTGCTTAAAATTCAGTTCCTGCAATTTGAAAAATCTCGTTATGGATTATAAACCTTTGATTCGCAGAAAAACAATTAACCTGATCGCGGTTTGTTTCACGCTATTTTTCATCCCTGAAATGGTGGCACAGGAAAAGCTTGAGCTGGGGCTGAAAGCGGCTGTCGACAGTGCCTTAACCAATAATCCAAAGATCAGACAGTATCAGCAAGCGGTGCTCCAGAAAAAATACCTCGATAAAGTGGCAGTTGGTAACTTTCTGCCTTCCGTCGATGTGATGGGTGGGTATACCTATCTTAGTCAGAACCCGGAAGTCAATATGAGTCAGGTGAAAGGCTCGCTGGATGACGTGCTCGGAAAGTATGGTGCTGCTGTGGCAGGGGAAATTGGGCTTACTCCTGAGATGCAGCAAATTATTTATGATGGCGTGGTGGATGGACTTGCCAAACTGCCTGCTTATAATATTGAAATAAACCAGCAGCAATATCCCAGCTTGAATGTAGTGGCATTACAGCCAATTTTTATGGGTGGAAAAATTATTGCCGGCAAGCGGTTTTCGGCAGCTGAACTTGAATATGCACACCAGGATCTGCGACAGGTTAGCAATGAGGTGGTTAGAGAAACCATTGAGCGATACTATGGCGTAGCCTTGCTTCGTCAAGTGGTGGCCACCAGACGTGAGGTGTTAGCTGGCATGAAAAAGCATGAAAATCAAGCGCGCAGAGCAATTGAAATTGGCGTTATCCCACCGCACGAACTTCTTCGCGCTCAGGTGGCAGTGGCCAATGCCGAACGCGATCTGGCTGACGACCTCAACAGACTTGATCTGGCAGCATTCGCACTGAAATCCAGTATGGGCTTAAATCAAACTTACCCTCTCGAGATTATTGACAGTCTCACCTACAAAATGGTCGCACTCAACCTGTCCGGCCTCGAAACGGAGTCGCGGTCTTATCAGCCGGTTTTTAAGATGATCGAGCAAAAAAAAATTATGGTCGATCAGCAGCATGCATTGGATGTGAGTGAGTTTCTTCCTCAAATCGCAGCCTGGGGCGAATATGGTTGGTTCAGAGATGAGTACCCGATTGTCATGCCTCCCTATATGATTGGCATTCAGGCTAAAATGAATTTGTTTCACGGTCTGGCAAAGGTGAATAAACTCAAAGCGACTCACTACCTTAAAGGGGAAGTGGTCGAGGCGCAAAAATATGCTACCGATCAAATCGATTTGTGGGTAAACAAGTCATACCGCGAAGTGCTTAACAAAGAAGACCGATACCTGAAAATGAAACCAACCCTTGAGTTAGCGCAAAAGAACCTCGAGATTAACGAAAAACGTTTTCAGGAGGGGCTTTCCCGTTCCATTGATGTGATTGATGCACGGCTGATGTACGAAGGGGTGGTTATTGAGCGTTTGAAATCGCTGTACGATTATTATATCGCCCTCACCGATTTATACTACGCTACCGGCAACCCTGAAGAAGTAATTTCCCTTTTAAATAATTAATAAACCAACCATGAAAATCAATAAAAGTGTTATTGCCCTGACCATTCCCGTTGTGGTAATTATTGTGGCCATTGTTTTTTTGATTATACGGAAGAGCGAAAAGCCTGAAAACATTATTGTTGGGATGTTCGAGACTACCACGGTAAATGTGGCGTCGGAAATTCCGGGTCGAATTGATCAAATCCTGGTCGATTTGGGCAGCCGGGTAGAAAAGGGTCAGGTACTGGCCACACTCGAAGCAACCATAATGGATGCGAAAATGGGACAAGCCGAAGGGGTTAAAAATGCCGCTGAATCGATGCTTGAACGTGTTAAACAAGGGGCCCGACAGGAGGAAATTAAAGCCGCCGGCAACCAATATAAGATGGCAAAAAGTCAATTCGACTTTGCAGAGAAAACCTATAACAGGTTTCTGGTTTTGTACGCCGACAGCATCATATCGCGTCAGGAGATGGACGAAATGGAGTTCAAGTACACGGCTGCGAAAAACGAAATGGAAGCGGCATTGGCCATCTATGATCTGGCAAAAGCCGGTGCGAGTCACGAAGATGTGAAAATTGTAGTAGGTGAAGTGGAGGTTGCTACAGGCATGTACAATGAGGCTAGGGCTTATTACGAGCAGCTTGATTTGATTGCTCCCGTTTCGGGTATTATTAGCGCTCAAATTGCCGAAGCAGGAGAAGTGATGGGAGCGGGATACCCAATTCTAACCATCATGATTCCAGAAAAAATTTATGCCGTGCTAAATGTGCGTGAAGACAAACTGGACTTTTTTAAAAAAGACCGCGTTTTATCCGGTAAAGTACCTGGTCTGGGAGGTAAGGTGCTTGACTTCAAGGTGTCGCATATAGCCGTAATGGCCGATTTTGCTACCTGGATTCCAACACAGGCCAAGGGCGAATTTGATTTAAAAACTTTTGAAGTGCGTTTAACACCTGTAACTCTTGAAGAGGGACTGCATCCCGGCATGACGGTGCAGGTAAGTATTCCAGAGTAAAAGAGAAATGCCTTTGAAAACTCCTGGATATATAAAAGTAGCTGATCGTGAATTGCGGTTAATTGGCGAGAACTTCTCGGCGAAGATGTTGCTCCTGTGGATTCCCGCTGTAGTTTTTGTGCTGTTGGCCTTTGTATACCAAAAAGGGGCTGTCCGTGAGATTGCTGTGGCAATTTTAGATCAGGACGACACCAAGCTCTCTCGGATGCTTTCTCGCTACGTGGATGCTTCCCCTGATATGCGGGTGACTTATTACCTTGGTTCTGAAGATGATCTGGAGACATTTTTCCTGCATCACCCCGAAAAAGCTATCTATCATATCCCGCTTGGTTTCGAGAAGGCGGTAATGAGGGGGGAACAGGCCCAATTTCAGGTGCTTACCAATTCATCAAACATCATTTATGGCAATGTGTTGCAACGCGATGCACTGCTCATTGGTGCTACATTGTCGGCAGGGGTTACCATGCAAAAGGAGGTGGCTGCCGGACTTACTCCTGATCAGGCCTTTGAACTGGCCATGCCCATTAATATTAATGCCAAACCTTTGTTTAATCCCATCTACAACTACCTGTATTACCTCCTGCCCGGGTTAATGACCGTGCTGTTGCAGATGATTATTTTTTTCGTGGCTACCCGGTCTATCAACAGCGAAATAACCAATGGAACCTATCCTGCGCTGATGAAATTGGTTGATAATAAGCCAATTCATGTGGTTCTGGGAAAAACGATCGCTATTTTTCTTATGGGATTTGCCATCACCATGTATATTGCTCTGGTGTTTATCATGTTCGGAATTCCCTTTAAAGACCGCGAACTGGAGCTTTTGATCTTGTTTAGCGTGTTTATTCTTGCCAACATTTTTCTGGGATTCATGCTTTCTTCCACCATCGATGATGAAATCCTGGCCCTCGATATTGCCTTTTTCTACAACTCACCGGCCTTTGTGTTTAGCGGATTCACTTTTCCGTTGTTTGGTATGCCTTTTTTCGATTCAGCCTACGCTGAATTTATTCCGTACACCCATTTCTTGCATGCCTTTTTCAAAGTGTATCAAATTGGCGCTCCTTTCCAAAACATGGTGAATGAGCTGTTTATTTTAGGGGTTTTTGCAGCTGTTGGCTTTGTTACAACATGGTTGGCTCTGTGGCTGAACAACCGTGGAAGTAGCCGTATGTTTAACCTTAAATTGTCGCATGCCTAAAATCAAAAACATACGGCAAATACTGCTCGACGAAACCAGGGTGGTGCTGAGTGATCACAGCATCATTCTTACCGTATTGATTGCGCCCTTGTTGTATGCCTTTTTTCTGGGTTCTATTTACATCAATAAAGATATCGACCAAATCAGGTTTGCCGTGGTCGACTACGACAACTCGAAAACAACCCGCGAACTTACCAGGATGCTGTCGGCCAGCCCTAAAATAGATGTAGCAGGATATCTGGAGGATTATAAAGATGGTGTTGAAAAACTGAATAACCTCGAAATTGAGGGCTTCGTTATCTTTACCGCCGGATTTGAAAAACAACTGAAGCGCATGGAAGGCGCTGAGGTGAACCTTTACCTGAATACCACCAGGTTTTTACCTTCGAACGACCTGAATATGGCGGTTTCCAAGGTGATGCTTACGGCCGGAGCAGGCGTGCGCTTGAACTATTTTCAGGCTCAGGGCATGGGGACTCAGTATGCCATGCAACGGATTAATCCGGTAAATACCGAGGTAAAACCTATTTATAACAACATCAACAGTTATGGAAATTTCTTGCTGCCTGGCTTGTTTTTTCTTATACTGCAGCAAACTTTGCTCCTCGGACTTGGTGAGAGTGTTGGCCGTGATTACGAAAAAGGACATCTGATGGCACGGTTAAGCGAAGGAAAACATGGGGTTGTTAACTATATCTTTGGAAAAACAGCTTACTACGCCTGCCTTTATTTGGCTTATCTGGTGTTGTTCTTTATGGTTATTTTTCCCTATTTCGATCTTCCTGTATTGGGAGATATTGTTCCGATAATGATCATCAGTGCCACATTCCTGCTCACCATCATGACCTATTCGATGCTCATTGGCACTTTCGTGAAAAAGCAAATCCGGATGATGGAACTTCTTGCCTTTACGACTTATCCCTTTTTTCTGCTTTCCGGTTACAGCTGGCCGTTAGAGGCTATGCCTGTGCCTTTGCAATGGCTTGCTGCCACTGTCCCCACAACACCCATGCTTGAAGCCATGACGCGTTTGTTTGTTATGGGCGGACATTGGGATGCTGTGTTACACGTTTTTCAGCATCTGGTTATTTTGTTGGCTGTTAGCTTTGCCGCCCTTGTTTGGAGGTTGTTTTACTTGCGAAAAATTAATGCCAAAAGGGTTAACCCGGTGGAATCAAAGGGTAAGCTTATGGCCTAGGAATACGTACAATACTCCCCCTTCTTCCCATTAATGCGCGCTAAAAAACTTTCCCTGCCAGGAGTTTCTTGTTTCAAATTCTTTTTCAATAAGCTGGTTAATCTGATCGTTGCGCAACGCGCCCCATCCCGGTCCGGCCAAAAAGCGTGGTGGTACTTCACCCGCGAACCGTTCAATAATAAAATCCGGGTTAAGCTTTTCAGTGAAATCCACGATAAAACTAACGTAGTCATTCAGAGAAAACAATTCATAATCAGTGGGATGTTTTTTGTAATCTATAGCCATTTGAGTTCCGGATACAATCTGGAGCTGGTGAAATTTGATCCCGGATAATGGCAGTTTGTTGATTACATCTACCGAATCGTTCATCATCTGCCTGCTTTCTCCGGGCAGCCCAAAGATGAAATGCGCTCCTACATGCAGTCCGAGTTTGGCAGTCATTCGGATGGCTTTTTCCGATTCTTCAAAGGAGTGCAACCGGTTAATTCGGTCAAGTGTTTGGTTATAAATGCTTTCAACGCCATATTCAACCACGATGTAGTGCTTTTTGTTCAACTCGCTCAGGTAGCTGAGTTTTTCCTCATCAATACAATCGGGACGTGTGCCAATTACCAGACCGATAACGCCCGGGCGACTTAACGCCTCTTCGTAGAGCATTTTAAGATGATCTAGTGGGGCGTAGGTATTAGAGTAAGGCTGAAAATACACCAAAAAGTTTTCAGCCCGCCGATACCTTTTCTCGTGAAATTGAATTCCTTCTTCAACTTGCTGCGCAATTGGTTTTTGAGGTTGGCAATACGAAGGATTAAACGCCTCATTGTTACAATAGGTGCACCCTCCACGGCCTTTGGTTCCATCGCGGTTTGGGCATGTAAAACCGGCATCTACCGTAATTTTCTGAATCCGCTGTCCCATAATGGATTTGAAATGCTCAGCATAAGCATTGTAGCGTCGGTGGTGTTTCCAGGGGTAAATGGACATGGGTTATATGATAAAAAAAAGAATGGCTGCCATGTATCAGTGGCAGCCATTGCAAGAATAGTTCAGTCCTTTATTTTGAAACCCTCTCGAGCCAACGTAGCATGAACAAAATGGCTACCATTGAAATAAGACAGGCAACAACAAAAATACTCCATGTCATCCATATTGGGATGCTTTCGTACAATATGGCACCAATAAAAAGTAATTGATTGCCCAGAGCTGTCGCACCAAGCCATAAGCCTTGCATAATACCCTGATATTGTGGAGGACTTACTTTCGACACAAACGAAATCCCTAACGGACTGATAAATAATTCAGCTACCGTGAGGATAAAATAGGTCGCAATTAGTAAGAATGGTGTAACTTTTTCAATGTCAGGCAGACCACCCATGGCTTTAACTGCACTTAAAAGGGGAAGGTTTAATGATCCAACTACCATTACCATATAGGCGACAGCGGCGATAAACATACCGATGGCGATCTTTTTTGGTGTGCTTGGTTCTTTTCCACGGTTGCGTAGCCAACCAAAAAAGCCAACGATGATAGGTGTCAGGAATACTACAAAGAATGGGTTTACTGATTGGAACAACTCAGCTCCAACTATACTGATTCCACCGATGCTGAATTTGATTGCTGATAAGTCAGTATAATCTTTAGCAAAATAAGTTAAAGTTAATCCGTTTTGATGGAAAGAGAACCAGAAGAAAATCACGACACCAAATACTGCAATGAGGGCGTAGATACGTTGTTTCACCTCTTTGGGATCCATAACAGGCAGATCGCTTCTTTCGTTTGCATTTTTTGAGTTCTTCGATTTTACATCAGGGAAGCCGCTTTTGTTGTATAGGTAAATGACCATGGATATTAAAAGGGCTCCAATGGCAATCGCGAAAGCATAATGAAATCCTGTGGTGAACACGTTGAGGTAATCACTGGTAAATTGTACTAAATCAGTAACAGGACCACTTATGGAAGCGGCATCAGCGGACTTCTGTAACGATGCCATTCCTTGTTCCGACAAGGTGCCTTTGATATATTGATGAGATAATGCTGGCAATCCGGCATCATATAAAAAACCATTGTGCTGTAACCACCAGTTACGCATACCAACGGCAGTAAAAGGAGCAAAAACAGCACCAATGTTTATAAACATGTAAAAAATCTGGAAGCCTGAATCCCTTACTTTGTCGTACTGAGGATTGTCATACATCTGTCCGACCAAAGCTTGTAAATTGCCTTTGAAAAGCCCGTTGCCAAATGCAATGATGAAAAGGGCGAATGCTGATAAGGCTAGAAATAAATTTTGGTTAGGAACCGGGGTCTTGGTGGGAAAGGCCAAAATAGCGTAGCCTAAAGTCATAATGACAATACCTACCAGAATGGTTCCTTTGAAGTTTTGAAGTCTGTCAGCAATAATCCCGCCCACCAAAGCCAGGAAATAAATTGAGAAGTAAAATACTGAGTAAATAATTCCGGCGTTGGTTTCATCCAGACCAAACTTGGCTTGTAAAAACAGCACCAATATGGCCATCATCGTGTAGAATCCAAATCGCTCTCCCATATTTGCAAGGGCGGCAGGAATAAGTCCTTTCGGGTGTCCTTTAAACATAATTTTGAATTTAGTTGTTACATAAATTTTACATGACCGACAAAAATAATGAAATTTGTGAGTGTTGCAAGATTAATTTCATGCGGTCGCAATAAAAAAGCCTCCCATCATTTGGAAGGCTTTTGAAAATAAGTTGCTGAGATTATAAAATCCCCTGATCTAGCATGCTGTTGGCTACTTTCAGGAATCCGGCAATGTTAGCTCCTTTTACGTAGTCAACAAAACCATCTTCTTTTTTACCGTGTTTTACACAGGCCGCGTGGATGTTACGCATGATTCCGTGTAGTTTTTCATCAACTTCGGCAGCTGACCAAGCCAATTTCATTGAATTCTGCGACATTTCAAGTCCTGAAGTGGCTACACCACCGGCGTTTACCGCTTTAGCGGGACCAAACAAAATCTTGTTCTTCAAGAAAATGTGCATCGCTTCAGGGGTTGAAGGCATGTTAGCACCTTCGGCAACACAGATACAACCATTGTTTACAAGGGTTTGTGCCTCTTCACCGTTGAGTTCGTTCTGGGTAGCGCAAGGTAAAGCTACGTCTACTTTTACTTCCCACGGACGTTTTCCGGCATGGAAAGAGGCCTCAGGGAATTCTTCAGCGTAAGGTGAAACGATGTCCTGGTTTGAAGCACGGAGCTCGAGCAAGTAGTCGATTTTGTCACCGCTAATGCCTTTTGGGTCGTAGATGTATCCGTCAGGTCCGGAGATGGTTACAACTTTTCCGCCTAATTCCGTAACTTTCATGGCAGCACCCCAGGCTACGTTGCCAAAGCCTGAAATAGCCACGGTTTTGCCTTCAAATGAAGTGCCTTTGGTAGCCAGCATTTCCTGTGCAAAATATACAGTTCCAAAACCAGTGGCTTCAGGACGAATAAGGCTTCCGCCCCAGTTGATGCCCTTTCCGGTCAATACACCGGTGTGCTCGCTGCGTAATTTCTTGTACATGCCATAAAGGTAGCCGATTTCTTTTCCGCCAACACCTATGTCGCCGGCAGGAACATCGGTTTCAGGACCGATGAGTTTCCACAATTCCATCATGAACGACTGGCAGAAACGCATGATTTCACGATCTGATTTTCCTTTCGGGTTGAAATCGGAACCACCTTTGCCACCGCCCATAGGTAAGGTGGTGAGTGAGTTTTTAAAGATTTGCTCAAATCCGAGGAATTTCAGGATGCTGAGGTTAACGCTGGGGTGGAAACGCAAACCGCCTTTGTAAGGACCAATGGCGTTGTTGAACTGCACGCGGTAACCTAAATTCACATTTACGTTGCCTTTGTCGTCAATCCAGGTAACTTTAAAGGTGAGAACGCGGTCGGGCTCAATGATGCGCTCAATAATTCCGGCAGTTTCAAACTGCGGATTTTCGTTTACAACTTCTTCAATTGATTCGAGCACCTCGCGAACTGCTTGAAGGTATTCCAATTCACCCGGATGTTTTTTCTCCAGATCGTTCATTATTTTATTAAGATCCATAGCTGTAAAATTAATTTACTTTAAAATCAGTTGTTTAAACAGTATTGTTATTTTTTTAACAGTGCAAAATTAGAACTAATTTCGATCGGTACATGGGTTTTTAGCAAATATTTTCTCTTTTTTAATCGTGTCTAAATAGCATTGTATTCAGGAGGTTGCGTTTTACGCTATCGTTTGCGTAAACCATTATTTATCAGGAGGAATTTTTTTACTGCTTTATTGTTCGTTACTATTTTTTTCATTCCTTTGCAATAATAAACTAAAAAGTTAGTTATATCTAAAATAGTCGTCATGAAACAATTAACTAAAGCGGAGGAGCAGGTCATGCAGGTGTTGTGGCAATTAAAGAAGGCCTACGTTCGCGATATCATCGATCAGCTTCCCGCGCCCAAGCCGGCTTACAATACGGTTTCTACCATTGTCCGTATTCTGGAGCGAAAAGGTTTTGTTGGTTACTCGGCTTTTGGTAAGTCGCATGAGTATTTTCCGCTTATCGAAAAAAAGTCTTACCGAAGTCGCTATTTTAAAGAAGTGCTGAAGAATTATTTTGGAGATTCCTACCGATCGCTGGCTTCTTTTTTCACCAAAGAGCAAAATTTATCTATCGAGGAACTGGAGGAGATTAAAGGTTTAATAGAGATGGAAATAGAACGTAAAACGAAATAGTAAAAAGCGTTGTTATGGAAACTATGCTGGGATATTTTGCCCAATCGACTCTGGTTCTTATTATCGGATACCTTATTTATAGGTTGGTTTTTCGATCCGAAGGCTATTTTGTGTTCAATCGGATTTATTTGTTAGCTGTTCTGTTGCTGTCCTTGAGTTTACCGTTAATTCCAATTAATGTGGGAGAATATGTGAGCGGATCTCAGGTGGTAAATTCTATTCAAAATCCACTGCAAGCCATAAACCATTACTTTTTGAGTGAAGTAACCATACAGTCAACTATTGACCAAACTCCAGGTACAGTTTGGATTTCCTGGGAATTATGGTTCTTAAGTGCTTATGCTTTGGGCGTATTGATTGGTGTGGCACGTCTCGTTTTTCGCATTTTGCAGTTGTTTAACCTGGTACGCAGTAGCTCCAAAAATAAAATTGGGCGGGTTACTTTCGTGGTGTTAGACAAAAGCTCACCTGTCTTTTCCTTTCTGAATTATGTATTTGTATCAAAGGAGATATTTGATTTTCCCGATAGAAATCAGCAAATACTCAAACACGAACAGCAACACATATGGCAATTACACACCATCGACATACTCTTCTCTGAATTGGTAGCTGTTGTGTTCTGGTTTAATCCATTTATCTATTTGATTAATAAAGAAATCCGGGAAAATCACGAGTTACTGGCCGATGATGCTGTGCTTACTGCATACCCTGATACTCAAAATTATCAACTCTTATTGGTAACCCATTCCACCCAATTGAATTCCCAATTACTTACACATAATTTTAGTTATTCACTTTTAAAAAGGAGGTTATTTATGATGAAAAAACCAAGAAATCCGTGGCGGTTTTCTTTTAAACTGCTTTGGATAGTGCCTGCATTAATGCTTGTCGCGTTTGCTTGTTCAAACCCGGATAGTAATAATCAGTCAAAGGCAAATGAGGAATTTATGGTGAATTCTTACACTACAATTCCGCACGACAGTGTGGGTATTCAGATGACATTGAACCCCACGGAAGGTGTGGTTGTGTTTTTGGTTTCGCTTGGCAAGGAACGTGTTACTCAGTTAAATGTTTTCGATGAATCCGGAAATAAGGTGAAGTCGCTTATGGGCGACGAGTGGGGGCCGGGCACTTATGGCATTACCTGGCGGCCAAATGAGGACAATCAGCCAGCTATAGGGAATTTTTCGTACTTGCTTGTCGCTGACGACATTCATATTCCCGGAAATCTGTCTTTTAACCCTGATCCGGTTGAAGCATCTGTGGAGGAAACTCCGATATTCACTGTAGTGGAAGATATGCCATCGTATCCAGGAGGTCAAGGAGCAATGATGAAGTTTTTGGCGGCGAATATTAAATATCCTGCACAGGCCAAAGAAAATGGTATTCAGGGTCGTGTCTTCATTAATTTCGTGGTGGAAGCTGATGGTAAGGTTTCTAATGTTAAGCTGTTGCGTGGTATTGGCGGCGGTTGCGACGAAGAAGCCATGCGTGTAGTAAGCGCTATGCCCAACTGGATTCCAGGTAAGCAGGATGGAAAAGGGGTACGGGTTAGCTATAACTTGCCGGTAAAGTTTGCCCTGAACTAATTTTTTTATCTTGTTTAACTAAGAAGTTAGTTAATAAATGATCTTCCACCCTTGGTTTCATTGTTTGCCAGGGGTGGTTGATTTATCGGTATAACAGACTTTTCTGAGGTTTGCAACAGAGATGTCTCATTCAGAAGAAAATTCTTCCATCAGGTTTCCTTCTTGATAAAACAGCTTGTTCTCGAGATTCCCGTTTTCGTCGAACCATTTTTCGATTCCATCTTTAAGGTTGTTCTTATAGGTAATCTCTCGTTTTATTTTTCCATTTGGCCACCAGGCTTTTTGTGTTCCTGTTCCTTTGTAATAATTCCCGACGCCGATAACTTTTCCATCTTCATCGTAATAGATCCACCTGCCATCGAAAAGCCCCATTTGGTAATACCCGTCAATTTTTATTTGCCCCGATGGATACCATAGCCTGAATTTTCCATTCAGCGTATCGTTGGTGTAATTCTCTTCCGATAGCGGTTTTCCACGGTCGTCGTAAGTAAGCGCTTTTCCTTGGAGAAGCCCGTTGCTGTATTGCGTTGTGCTTTCGATTATTCCATTTACATACCAGCGGGTCATCTTACCATCTAGGGTATTGTTGATGTAATTGGCCTCCTGTTCTTTATTCCCGTTTTGAAAGTACCAGATGGCTTTGCCATTGAGTTGGTCGTTGCTGTATTCCAACTCCGACTTAACCTGTCCATTTTCCCAATAAGTCGTTTTAACATCTGAGCTACAGCCCATTGTTACTAGAACCAGAAGAATCAGAATAAGTCGATGCAGCTGTTTCATTATTTAACGGTTGTCGGTGAAATAATTAGCGAGTCCGGGATTTTTCGTAATTCCAGGTTGTTGTATTTCAACATATTCCAGTAAGTATTCTCAAAAGTATGACTATGTTTTCTTTTGAAATGAAATCCGCTTTGCAGCATGATCATTGGATTTTTATCGATGCAATGCTGGAAGTTTTTATCGAAAAGGAACAGGTTATACAGGAAATAGTAAGTGATATCGTAACCCAGAAAGGCATATTGATCTGGCTCTGTGCTGTAAGAAGTCCTGAAATCGTATACGAATTTCTGCGTTTCCGGGGCGTTGTAGTTTAAGTAATCCGACGAAAAAGTGACTGTGCGGAGGTTGCTGAGTTGTGTGTTGCTAATATTGCTGATTCTTTCCCAGGCAGGCATGCCGATGAGTTGAATATTGAAGGTGTCGCGTATTTCATTCAACCGGTTCATCACGTCCATCACAAATGATTTGGTTTCACCATAAACCACCACCACATTTGGTCGTAAAGCCGAGGCGCGATTAACGAAAGGGTGGAGGCTATCGTTCATGTATACAATTTTGGTTACCAAATTTTGAATGGTTGTGCTGTCGTAAGTTGATTGTTGTATAAGTTCCGGGAAAATATCGATGCCTTCAAAGGAAAAGAGGGGTAAAGGCATTTCAGAGGAATACTCTTCATCGCGATAAGCCACCGAAACAGCCAGGTTGTAAAGATCGCTATTGCTTACTTTTACTGTTTCAGGCGTCGCCATGCGTAGCTCGTTCAACAGATTTTGCACGATGTCGGCATCTTCATAGGCGTTTTGGGTAATAAAAAACACGTTGGCATTGGCATGGAATTGCTTAATGTAATTTACAACCATGCCATATTGAAATTCTTTTCCGGGTTTTACCTTAAAAGAGGTTGGGAGAGAGGTGATGGCGTCATCTCTAAAAGTCAGTGGGTTGACGATTGGTATGTTGAATATTCCGGCGAAGTTTGCAATTTGTTGGTAGCACTCAGGGTAGAAAGGTCCGATGATCAGGTCTGTATTTTTTAAATCGGGATCGGCCAGAGCCAGTGCGGCTTTGGTTAGTTTGTTATCCACATCGTAAACTTTCAGATCGATTTGCATGCCCAGTTTCCGGAGTGAATCTACAGCCAGCAAAGCGCCTTCATAGAACCCGATGAAGCGGAAAGGTAAAAATGCCGATTGTTGTTGTTGAAGAAATTCGGTTTTGTTCAGGCTGTCGATTTCTTCCAGATACAACGGCAGCATGAGTGCAACGCGGAACGACCTGTAATTTTGTGGGTTGTTCTTTGAACACAGTGCGTGATCTTCGTCAATTTCAATCACATCAACTTCCGGGGTAGATACCACATCTGGTTCGGGTTCAGCCTTGTCGACAACAATTGCCTTGCTTCCAACCGGAATCCTGACCAACTGACCCGGATATACCCACTTGTCCAAGCCGGGATTCAGCTCATAGAGTTCATCAGTGCTGAGCAGGTAATTGCGGGCTACTATTTTCGTCTTAATCTTCGATTCAGCCCGGTAAGTAAGGAAGGGTTCAGTTATTTTTTTTTTTGGAACGTAAATCGTTTGCCCAATTTTAATCGCTGAGGTTAATCCCGGATTGGCCTGGAGTATTTCATCCACTGTAACTCCGTACTCCCTGCCAATGCTATACAGGGTTTCTTTTTTCTTTACCAGATGTTTTATGGGTTCATTGTCAGGTTTTTGCTGTTGAACTTCTGTTGGTTGAGTTGAGGGCTGCGGGGTTGCTTCTGATACGACTTCCTGACTTTTGGCAGGTTCTGCCGGTTTGCCCTGTTCGATTTTTGACTTGTCGGGAACACGCAGTCTTTCTCCCTTCATCACCGAGTTTCCAAGTCCGGGATTGGCCGCTTTAAGCAAATCAGTTGGGATATCATATTTTTTGGCGATACTTTCGGTTGTTTCACCGGCAATAACCACATGGCGGTAGTCGGCCAGAACGGCCAGATTGGGGTCAAAACTAACAAACTCTGAATTATTTCTACTTTCAATAACGGGCTTTGGAGTAGTGGGTTTGTTTTCTTTCGTTTCAGCTGGCATGGCGACAGGAGGTTTTTGATTCGTGGTTTCTTCTACAACCGGTTTAACAACCGGTTTGGGTTGTGGTTTGGTGGTAGGCGTCACCGGACGGTATGATTCTGGAATGCTTTTTACATTGTCAGCAATTGTTTTCCCGTCAAGTGTATTAAAAGCGCCTTCTACCGGGACTTTTACATATTCGCCTTCACGCAATGGGTCACTTAAGGTAGGATTGGCTTTTCGAATATAGTTTTCCGGAATTACGTATATTGAAGAAATGTGGTGAAAGGTTTCATTGGCAGCGGCAATGTGATAAAAAAATTCGTAATTGGTTTGTTTTACTTCGGTATTTAGTTTTGTTTCTTTGTTAACGGTTGGAATGAGCAGCTGTTGACCGATTGAAATTCCGGTTTTCGCTCCCGGGTTATCAAAATAAATTTCGTCCACACTAACGTCGTAGGTTTTAGCAATAGAATAGACGGTCTGACCTTTCTCAACCGTATGGATATAGTAGTTTTGACCGTTTCTGTTTTCGATAATATCCGATTTTTTTATGTAAACCGATTGCGCAAAACAGGAGGTGATCCAAATGGTGAGCAATACTACGAACAAGTTTTTGTATAAATACATGGTTTATTATTGGTAATCGATATCTGCAAATCAAAAATAGTAAACTACTTGAAACAAGACGTTATTTTTTTGAAAATATTATCAGGTTACTGAAAAAACAACCTGCAATTCAGATGTTATCTCCCATATTCACCGTGACGGATGAGTCAAACGCTGGAATTATTCCCATTCGATGGTTGCCGGAGGTTTTGAGCTGATATCATAGACAACGCGGTTAACACCCTTTACCCGGTTAATAATTTCGTTGCTCACTTTCGACAGGAACTCATAAGGNAGAGGCGACCAATCGGCGGTCATCCCGTCNGTTGATTCAACGGCNCTGAGCGCCACNACATTTTCATAGGTGCGTTCATCACCCATTACCCCAACNGATTGCACGGGTAGTAAAATTGCAGCNGCTTGCCACACCTTATTATATAGGCCGGTTGATTTGAGGTGATTGATGTAGATGTGGTCAACTTCCTGCAAGATTTTTACCCTGTCCGGTGTTACCTCACCCAATACCCTGATGCCTAAACCCGGTCCAGGGAAGGGATGCCTGTCAATCAGGTGTTCGGGCATATTTAGCGCCTTTCCAATTCGTCTGACTTCGTCCTTAAAGAGGGTGTTTAAAGGCTCTACCACTTTTAATTTCATGAAATCGGGCAGACCTCCCACGTTGTGGTGCGACTTAATAGTTGCTGACGGGCCTTTTACAGAAACTGATTCTATCACATCCGGATATATTGTTCCTTGGGCGAGCCATTTAACATCTTCAATGCGGTGAGCCTCCATATCAAAGACTTCGATGAAGGCGTTTCCGATGGCTTTTCTTTTTTTCTCAGGATCGGTGAGTCCTTTAAGTGCGCTTAGAAAACGATCTTTGGCGTCTACTCCTGTGACATTAAGCCCCATGTCGCGATAAGAGTGAAGTACGTCTTCAAATTCATTTTTACGCAACAAACCGTTGTCGACAAAAATACAATGCAATTGGTTGCCAATGGCTTTGTTTAACAATACGGCGGCTACCGAGGAATCAACGCCGCCCGAAAGCCCTAAAACAACTTTGTCGCTGCCCAGCTTTTCGCGAAGTGCATGAATGGTGCTGTCGATAAACGAATCCGGAGTCCATTGCTGATGGCAACCGCAGATATCTACGAGAAAATTTTTCAGTAATGTAGTCCCTTCGGTAGAATGGTACACTTCAGGGTGGAATTGGATGCCATAGGTAGGTTCACCTGCAATTTTATAACCGGCTACCTTTACTGTTTCGGTGCTCGAAATGATTTCGTAATGGGATGGAATATCAAGAATCGTGTCGCCATGCGACATCCACACCTGNGAGTGTTGCGACAAATCTTTCATNAGNGTGCTTTCGAAATCAACAAAGCCCAGGTTGGCACGNCCGTATTCCCTGATCTCGGATGGAAGAACTTTGCCCCCGTCGAGTTGAGCCAGATACTGAGCGCCGTAACACACCCCCAGGAGGGGCANTTGCTTTCTGAACGATTCNANATCTGGTTTTGGAGCATCGGTGTTGTGCACCGAAAACGGACTGCCTGAAAGNATGACACCTTTAATATGTGAAGTCATCTCAGGGATTTTNTTGAAGGGATGTATTTCGCAATATACNTTTAACTCCCTCACTCTTCGGGCAATAAGCTGGGTGTATTGCGATCCGAAATCAAGAATAATTATTGTTTCTTCCATTGGGCAAAAATAGCTAAACAGGATAATATGGAGACATTTTATCCTCGATTGCAGGAATTATTTTTTTCTTTTCCGGAATCCGGGATTTCCCCCATTATTTATAAGGTGTTTAAACTGCAACGCATCGAACTTTTCCAGGTACTAAACCTATTCTATTCTTTATTTTTGCCGACTCAAATTAGCTTGGTATGCATATTAAAAGAATTCTTGTTGTCTTGTTCCTTTCGGTTTCTTACTTTAGTCAGGCGCAATCAATAGATCATAAAAAGTGGGTTAAAGTAGGAGGTTTTGTCAATTACAATCTTTTTTACGATTCACGTCAAACGGTGGCGGCTGTTGATGGGCTTTTTTTGCTTTACCCTCAAAACGAAAAGCTCATCAATGGGGTGGATGTCAATGCCAACCCATCACTTACAATGCTTTCGTTGGCCTCACGTTTACGTGCTGACTTCAAAGGGCCGGAGGTATTCGGGGCAAGTACCCAAGGAAAGATTGAGGCTGATTTTACGTTGGTCGCCGGAGCTTCTACCATACGCTTCCGTCATGCTTACATCAGTTTAAACTGGAGTAATTTTTCCCTTTTAGCCGGACGAACATGGCATCCTCTCTTTGTTGAACAATGCTTTCCTTCAACCATCGGCATAGCTACAGGTGCTCCTTTTCAGCCTTTCAGCCGAACACCGCAATTGAGAGCTGATTACCGTTTCAGGCATATCAACTTTCAACTGGCTATTGTATCGCAGATGGATTATGCCAGCGACGGGCCTTTTGGAAGAAGTCCGAATTACATGCGACAGGCCGTTGTGCCAGAGTTGAGTTTGCGTGTCGCTTTTCAGAATCAAAAATGGCTTCTTGGACTGGTTACCGATATAAAAACACTAAAACCCCGTTTAACAACCGAAGGAACTTCAGGTACATTTAAGGCATCGGAAACCCTTTCAACTTATGCTCTGAAGCTGTACGGAAAGTACCTGCATAAAAAGTGGGAAGCGAAAGCTTCGGTCATGCTTGGTCAAAATTTAAGTGATGTGCTGTTGGCCGGAGGATATGGCGTGTCAACATTTGACTCGCTTACCGGGAAAGAAACTTATACTCCGCTGTCAGGACATTATTCATGGATAAATGTCCTATATGGCGAAAAACTTAAAGTCGGGATATTTGGCGGGTATTACAAGAATCTTGGATCGACACATCAGCTTGTCGATAGCAGGAAAATTTGGGGGCGCGGGCTCGATATTGACCAAATGATCAGGATAATGCCAACCGTATTCTACAAGGTGAACGATCTACAATTGGGATTTGAGTTTGAATGGGATCGTGTTTATTATGGCGATTTGGATCAGTCTAACGGAATTGTAACCAATACGCATACGGTAAATGCTTGTCGTATCTCTGCTGATGTTACTTATTTCTTCTAACTTACTCATAATTATTTTGGGTTGTCGGTTGATTTTAAAAAAAATGTATATTTGCAGCCCCTAAATTTAATTATTAATTAAAAAAGAAAGTAAGGTATTAGTTATGATTATCATTCCTGTAAAAGAGGGTGAAAACATCGACAGAGCCCTGAAACGTTACAAACGTAAGTTTGAAAAAACAGGTACAATGCGTGAGTTGCGTACCCGTCAGCGCTTCGATAAACCATCCGTTATTAAACGTGAGCAAAGACTCAAAGCCATTTACGTTCAGTCGCTCCGTCAAGCTGATATGGGTTTATAGACCCAATTAGGGAAAATTAATGTTGGAAACTTTGATTCAGAGATAAAATTACTTATCTTTGGATCAAAGTTTTCTCTTTTATGTCGATGGTAGTAGAACAATTTGTCCGGTATTTAGAAAAGGAGAAGAGATATTCTGCCCACACGGCTAACGCGTATCACACAGATTTAAAGGGTTTTGTTTCGTATTTGGATCAGACTTTTCATTTGGAGTCTGTTGAACTTACCACACAGGAAATGATTCGGTCGTATGTAGTACAGCTCATGGAGTTGGGTTTTTCGGCTACCTCGGTAAACCGCAAGCTAAGCACTTTGAAAACTTTTTTTGGTTTTTTGCTGAAAAAAGAAATGCTTCAACAAAATCCCGCTTATGGCATATATGCCCTTAAAAAAGCCCA
>JGI11705J14877_10000620_pt1 | contig 21769 bp, 14 predicted proteins | sample Etolaghawater15m_FD_14877 | JGI IMG/M metagenome (IMG submission 14877)
GGCTCGATGAAATGAAGCCGTTCGGTGTGTGGTACTCATGATCAGGGATACCGGCAATGAACTCATTTTCGGGGTAGCTCATGACTGCGCCCCCATTGCCTGCGCGGTGTTGGCATATTCTGGCAGGTCATCAAGCCAGGCATCCAGGGTGCGGTATTCGTACAAAACAGCCCGTTCAAGCTTCTTGTAGGCTGGCGCGGGTCTACCACAAAGCAAGCCGGTGGTTCGACTCAGCTTCAAGGTGGTTTTGGGTACGCCTAGATAGTCGGCTGCTTTGCCGGTGTTGCAGGCGCGTGGGGAAATATCGGCCGTGTGGCGTTGACTGTCTACGGCTGCGCGTGACTGCCTAAGGTGCGGTGATGCATTCGCTTGGGTGTTCATGATTGCTCCCGTTGGTTGATAAAGGCGATAACCGGCTATTGCCGGATACGGGAACAAAATCTAAGAGTAGGGTGTAAGCCTGTCGTTTACGATTGAAAAGAAATTTTCTCTTGAATCGTTACTTACTGATTTATGCGGGCTTTTTTTAGGTCTCGGTATCGGATTTGATAAATCTGATTTTCATTTATGCCTGAGTCTTTCAGAACGGTCGATAAAAAATCTGCAAGTTCTCTATCACGGATTTTCAAATGCTTCGGGATTTCATAGTCATGTTTGGCTTCCTGTTTTAGCCGTTGATCGATAGCTCTAACGACATCATGAATTCCCGATTTTCGGCTTCTTGTGGCCTCAGCTATTTCTTCACTATGGTAGAACTCCAGCTCCCTCGCCTGGGTTCTGATTTCACCAATGAATTGAGCGGGGGTCGGGAAATATTTGCTTCCATATTGACAGCGAATCTGATCGATTCCTTCCTTCAACTCAGGCCGGTCTAGGTAGGAAAAACGGTTTCCAGTCCAATGGTCAGGGGCATGAATTTTCCACTGGTTATTGATTGCTGCCTGCTCGATTAGTCCGAAAAGGGAAAACAGTTCAGAATCATCATGAATGTTGCTTTCCGCCTCTAAGCGTTCCAGCCGATCGAGTGCTTTCAATAAATTGCTGGCGGCCTCGATAATGTCTTGCCGCGTTGCCTCCAAATCGCCTTTCTTTCCTCTCAAGTCTTGCTCTTGTCCAAAGCAGGCTAGGCAATCCATGAGTGATTGAACCACGCGCACAGCTGGTAATAAATCCAATTCTGTTTGCAGGCGAGAAAATAACGGGCGGACGGATTTGCGGCCTTCTTCGGTCAAGAATCTTTCGATGTATATCTGATCTGAACTGGCGTTAAGGTTTTTCTCTTGCAGGCGAATCAAGCAATCCGCCCACCATTTAAAAATATCATCGCCCGGCTGCGTTCGCCTGGATTCGCCCGGCTTGCTGGTCATGCCTCACCCCCTTCGGTGAACCTTCACGATGTGAGCATCAGGCCAGGCCGGGTGAAGGGATCCGGCTTTTCGCGCCGTCGCGCTAGGCCTGTGCTTTTATCCTATCAGAATAACGGTGATCCGTGATTACTCACGTTTGCTTATGCGCTGATCTCCTGATCTTGTGGTTCGGAATCACTGGCATTTGTGATATCAGCGAACTGCGCCGAATAGTTTTTCAATAAGCTCGGTTGTAAATGACCGTAATGTTTCACCAGCATTTCAATATCACTGTGACCCAACAGGCGCGCCACGCTAAGAAGGTCGCACCCTTTCATGACTAAATGACTGGCGAAATTGTGGCGCAAGGTATAAAGCTGCAATTCGTCGGACAGGCCCGCCAGCTTGCGAATGCTCTTCCAGGGTGCTTGTAGCGCGGTAGGGTCCAATCTTCCGCCTGTGCGCGGGCTTGGGAACACAAGGCCACTGTTCGGCCTTCCCTGTTGCTTGTGCCACGCTTTGAGCACTCTCAATAGCGGGGGCGAAATCGGAAAATTCTTTTCGTCGGGGACCTTCTCTTTTGTTTTTTCGACAACCTTTCTGATAGACGAGGCAAAGGTTAAATCCACATCCTCCCAGCGCAAGCCCAATACATCGCCTTTGCGAAATCCGGTATAAAACAGGGTGAGCATTGCGGGTTTAACGTGGTCCACGAATTCCACCTTATCCAAGTCTGGCAAATGCTGTTTACCATGTGCCCTGCTGTTTCGCCGCTGCTGCCGTTTTTCCTCCTGGTAGAGGTCCAGCGATTGCAAGAAGGCCTTCATTTGCTTTTGTGTCAGATAGGTACGGCGCGATTTTTTCAGCGCCTTCTGTTCTTCTGTTTCGTGGTATCGCTCCAAACCAATGCCCTGCAACGGGTTGGCCTTGATATGCTCGCTTTTTGCCGCATGGTTCAGCAGGGTCTTGAATGCACCATAGCGCCGCTTGATCGTTTCATATTTCACGCCGGTGGCTTCCTGACCCGCTTGCCATGCTGCCACGTCATCGGGGCAAAGCTCGATCATCGGCTTATCCAGTAAATCAGAGAAGAACCCTTCGATAATTTGAACTGTTCGCACCCCTCCCCGCTTTCGTGCCTGTACTGCCTTGTATTTTGAATCCAGATACCCACGCGCCGTTTTTGAAGCTGCCCGCTTCTTGGCTTTGCGCGTTTCCTGAATGTCCTCCCCTTTCACCACCTTGGCCGCTTCAACTATTGCAGCTTCCCGCGCCTGCTCCACGGTCTTTTCTGTGTACTTGGCGATTTTGACGGTTTTCAGCTTGCCGGTATCGGTACGGTAATTCAGATAGAAATACCCGCCGGTTTTCATCTTGCGGATGTAGAAATCCGCAACCTTGCTGTCATAAAGACGCTGCCCGATTTGGGCGCTATTGAGAAAATTCTTCACCCTGGTCGTGGTCAATTCCACACGTTCATTTACCCGTTTCATGCCAATATTTTTCCCTGTGCCAATAATATGCCAATGCTGTAGCAATATTATACTATCCGTTGACAACCTTCACTAACCTTTAAAGCATGAATTAAGCCATTGTTTTTATTCATTTATTACAGATATTCAGGTATTAGAAGGGATGATAAGGGATTGTGTGAAATAAGCGATTTTTATCCCTCCTAAGGAGCAGGTTGCAGGTTCGAACCCTGCCGGGGACGCCATAAACGATTGAAGGGCCTCGCGCCCTTTAATCCTTTATGGCGGCCGCGGCGGTATGGTGAGAACCTTCCGTTCGACCAATTCGCCGGGAGCGAATTGGTACAGCCGCAGGCTGGCCCGAAGGGCGAAGTGCATGGATGCACGCAGTAACCCTGCCGGGGACGCCATCTTATCTGCCTATTTCTAGCTCAAATCGGCCTGGCGCGAATTGGCTGTTTAATGTCGTTCCATTTCAAGCCAGCGCAACAGGCTCTCGTACAGCAGCTGGGGCGTGACCGGTTTGGAAATAAAATCATCCATGCCCGCCTGCAGACACTGCTCTCGATTCTCGGCGAAGGCATTGGCCGTCATCGCCAGGATGGGGGTAGCCTCGCAACCCGGCAACTGGCGTATCTGGCGTGTCGCATCCAGTCCATCGAGCACCGGCATCTGCATGTCCATCAGGATAGCGTCATATTGGCCAGTTCCGGCCTTTGCGACCGCTACTCGTCCATTCTCGGCCACATCGACCTTGAGCCCGACCTCTTCAAGTTGCATTTGGGCTATTTCACGGTTGATCGGTTCATCCTCCACCAGAAGGATGCGCTTTCCGACATGATCTTGAAGAATGACCTGCTCGGCCGACTCGCCCGAAGCCCTGGCCGCCACCTCGACAGACGGCCCGACCCGGCTAAGCACCGCGGTGAACCAGAAGGTACTGCCTTCGCCTTCGCGGCTGGTCGCACCAACAGTACCTCCCATCACTTCAGCGATCTTGCGCGTAATGGCCAGCCCCAGACCGGTGCCACCGTACTTGCGGGTGGTTGAGTTATCGGCCTGCTCGAAGGCGCTGAAGAGTTTGCTCAGGGTTCCTGGCGCTATACCTATACCCGTATCCTCGACCTCGAAACGTAACGTGGCGGCCTCATCGCTGTGCGACTCCGGCTTGACCCTCAGGGTAATGCTGCCGGACTCGGTGAATTTGACCGCATTGGCCGCATAGTTGAGCAAGGCTTGTTGCAGCCGGGTCTGATCGCCGTGCAGATTGTCGGGCAAGGCGCCAATCTCGATNCGGATATTCAANCCCTTGTCCTTCGCTTTCTGGCCCAGCATCGATGCGATATTGCCAAGCAACGCCTCTACACGGACCGGGGTTTGCTCCAGTGCAAATTTTCCGGCTTCGATCTTTGACAGGTCGAGCACGGCATTGATGATTTCAAGCAGGTGCTGTCCGGCCGCTTCGATCTTGTCGACTTTGTCGCTCTGCTGCTGCGTAAGACCGCTGCGGCGCAGAATGTGAGCCATGCCGGTAATGGCGTTCAGCGGGGTGCGAATCTCATGGCTCATATTGGCCAGGAAAGCGCTCTTGGCAATATTAGCGGCCTCAGCGGCCTCCTTGGCAAGGGCCAGGTCACGCGTGCGCTCATCGACTAGCTCTTCAAGATGATCCCGGTGTTGCACCAGTTCCATGTCCGTGCGCTTGCGTTCGGTGATGTCGTGCCCGATCCCGAGCACACCAATCATTTCGCCCTGTGAATTGCGCATCGGCGTTTTTGTCGTTTCGAGCTGCTCGCGATGGCCATCACTGGCAAATGTGATTTCTTCCTCGTTAACGGTCGGGGCATTGGCCGCCATGGCAAGGCGATCATGCTGTCTGAACAAATCGGCAAGCTCCGGCGCGATGAAATCGTAATCGGTTTTGCCGACGATCGCGTCGCGCGAGGCGCCAAAGAACTGCTCGAAGCGGGTATTGCAGTTGAGATAGACCCCATCTGGATCTTTCAACCACACCAGGTCGGGCAAGGTATCGATAAGCAATTGCAGCATGTCACGCGACGTGGCGAGCTGTGCCGACATGTTCTCCAAAGCCCGTGCCGCAGCGCGGCTCTCGGTAACATCCCGGGTAAAGCCCACTGTGCCCACGACCTTGCCGGTATCGTCGAACACCGGCGCCTTGTAGGTCTCGAACCATTTTCGGCGCCCCTCGGCATCGATGATTTCCTCTTCCGCGTTCTTCTTCTTGCCGGAGTCGAGGACAATCTGATCATCCGATCTATAACCTTCGGCCAGTTCGGCCGGCCCTATGTCGAAATCATTCCTGCCAACCATTTCATCCGCATCGCGTGAACCGAACAATTCGACGAAGCCCTGGTTAACGGTGAGAAAGCGACTCTCGGTATCCTTGAGCCAGACAGCAAACGGAAAATTATCCAGCAGGGCACGCTGGTACTGGTTGCGCTGCTGCAGTTCGATTTCATTCTTCCTGCGCTCGGTGATGTCCTCGCCTGTCGACAGAGCACCGATAATAGTGCCATCCTTGTCGCGGATGATGCTGTTGTGCCAGGCGATCAGGCGCTCTTCACCACTGCGCGTACGCACCGGGTTTTCATAGTATTCCACCCCGGCCAGAGAGCCTGCCAGCGTCTTTTTGAACACTGCGCGCACCTGATCGATATCATTGCTGAGCGGCAGGCAGGTGGCGAACCAGTCCTGACCAATCAACTCGTCCTCACGGTATCCCAGCAACTCACAACCCTTGCGATTGATCAGCGAGACACGACCCTCCATATCGAGTGCAACGATCATCGCTTCCACGGTCGCCAGGATATTGCGGGTGCTGTCGCGCTCCATCAACAGGGATTGTTCGATAAACTTGCGTTCGGAAATGTCCTCCACCATGGCCACTACATAATCCAGGCTACCATCCACTTTTCGCACATGGCTGACCGCCAGCCGGGTATAGACCAGATGACCATCCTTGTGGATGAAGCGCTTATCCATCGCGTAGTTCTTGATTTCACCTGCCAGCATGCGATTGAACTGGTCCAGATCGGCTTGCAGATCTTCGGCATAGGTGAGCTCCAACCAGGTCATACGGGTTAGCTCATCGCGGGTATACCCCAGCGTGGAGCACAGCGCATCGTTGACCTCGATCCAGCCTCTTTCCAGGCTGGTAATAGCAAGCCCGACCATCGAATGATCGAAATAGGCGTGAAAGCGCTCCATGCTGGCGCGCTCCTCTTCGATGACCGCCATCTGCGCTGTCTGCAGTGCCTTGCGGTCGTCCAGCTGCTGCTCGTAGTTGCGAAAGAGCAGGCACAGCAGCATGGTGGCGAGAGGATAAAACAAAAGCAGAACCCACCAGGCCTGTCCGATGAAGGCATAACCAGCCTGATCGGGAAGCTGCGTAAATGCCGCCAACTGGGCGATCTGCGCCACCACACCCAACGCGAAAAAATGCCCGGCATGTACGGTGACATTGAATCGTTGCCACCACCACCGCGCCAGTACGCCGAGTAACGCCGATACCGCGACCACCATGATGCCGACCGCAGCGCCTGTACCCCCCAACTGGTAGCGATATAGCGCTGCCATGCCAGCGGCGATCGCTGCGCCCACGCCGCCACCGACCACGCCTGCCACCGACAGCACAATCGCACGGCCGTCAAAAATCACGCCGGGTAAAAAATTGACCGGATTCGCCATGCCCAGCACAGTCACACAGCCAAACAGGATTCCGAGCAGCACCTGGCGATTCAGCGAGGATCTCTGGAAGCGCGATACAACCAGTTGGCCTGCGGCGACCAGTGCAATCAGAAAGGCGATGTTATTGATCAGGTTGATTAGCATGAAGCGGTGTCGAACTGGTTTGCAAGCCCGGTCATTCTTGCGCCATGGCCGATGACAGGCAAGATACAACAACGTCCCCAATGATCTGGGGCAATCGCTGCTTGTATACGAATGGAAAAGACATCAAAGAAAGACGGCTGATTCATTTTACACGACACCCCGTTCGGGCTCCTCAACGATGACCTGGGTCGGCGTTTTAATGCATAACTCGTTCGATTTGTGCAGGCAGATTGGCTTACTCGACATCGAGCCCCAGCACATTGCGCCGAATGTTGGGCAGGTTGTCTTTGATGTTATGCCTTGATATGGCCAGCACAGGCAGGCGCTTTTCATTCGCCACCGGCCTGCCCTGCAGATGCTGGTCCAACTGCTGCAGGGCTTGCTCGCCCATCAAAAACGGTTGCTGCATGCCGGCGCCGACCAGAACACCGGCTGGAATCAATTCAAGAAATTCGGGTTCAGCATCGAAACAGATCAACAGAATCTGTTGTCGTTTACCCGCCATATCGATGGCATCGAGCGCCGCCCGATAACGGTCTGAGCCCTGTAGCCAGATGGCGCGAAGGTCTGGATTGTCCTTGATCAACTGGCGCGTGAAATCAAAGGTTTCGCGATACGAAAAATCGACCTGCTGGAAGATATCACTGCCCTTGATGCCGCCTTCTGTCAACGCTTTCATGAAGCCTGCGGTGCGCGCTTTTCCGTTGGCTCGTTTCTGCGGGATGGCAATGATGCCGACACTGCCATCCTGCCATTGCCTTGCGCGCAACGCATCGACCAGCAACTTGCCCAGATTATACGAACCGAGGTAATTATCCGAGGCGATATAACTGACATGGTCGCCAGATTCCGCGCCAATATCCGCCAGTACTACCGGAATGCCGGCCTTATTGGCGAGCTTGAGCAGCGTCACCGCCGCCGATGAATTGGTGGGCGACAACACGATGCCGTCCACCTGGTTATTTATCGCCATGACGGCAAGTTCAAGCTCGCGTCGGGCGTCGTTTTCGGCGCTTAATACATCGATGTCATAACCGAGTGCTCGTGCGCGCTGCTGAATGCCGCGCCACATGATGTCCCAGAACGGAATGCGCAGATCGGACACCAGGTAGACCAGGCGACCCTCGGTCGCATTGGCGGGCGTAAGGATTGAGAATAATGCAGCACAGGCGAGTAGCAGCAGCGTCGCCAAATTCAGACTAAATCGATCCATAATGAAACAATTGGGTTGTGTATAAAATCATAGCAAGGCATGGTGCCGGGCAAGCTCTCGCCCTAGCGGACCTCGGTTTGCAGCATTTCCAGCATATCGGCTTCGATATCCTGGTAATCGGGCTCACTCAAGCCGAGATACTGCATAACAGCAGATGCATAGCGCCCCCATTCGTGGTCGTGATCGCGCCCCTGATATAGCGCGTCGATGTGTTCGGCCAGTTTCAGTAGCGCCAACAGGCGCGGAACCCGGTTGTCCGAATCCAGCACATTGCCCTGGTCCAGCAAATCCAGCGCCTCATGATGAAAGCGAATGGCCTGACAGATGTCTTCGGGCAACCCCCAGCTACGCGCCAGGAAGTAACCCAGCGTGGCATGATCAAAGTTGTATTGAGCCTGCTCGAACTCGGTGATCGATGCGTCAGGATGATTCAGGTGTTGCTGAAAAAACGCGAAATAATCCGTATGGCGCTGGCGTATCAATGTATGTCCTACATTATGGAAAAGCCCAAGCATGTAAGCCTCATCAGAGGCAAGTCTGGTCAACTTACGGCTCAACTGTGACATGATCATTGCGATATTGGTCGGCGAATCCCAGAATCCCGGCAAGGCGCTTTCCTGAGTTTCGAAAGTACGACGCAACACCAGTCCCATGACAATATTGATCATGTAGCCAATGCCCAGCATCGATATGGCCTGTTGAATCGATGTAACCTGGCTGCGCAGGGGAAACATGGGTGAATTCACCGTGCGTATGACCAGCGACGACAGACCAGGGTCTTTCTGGATTATCGCCGCCATTCTTGTCATGTCGGGTTCATCTTTTTGCAACTCGCCGTTCAGGTTGTTCAGTATTTCAGGAGCGGGAGGGATCTTGACGCCGTCCAGGATGTTTTCAAGATTGCGGGGCTCAGACTTGTTCATGTGATAGTCCTTTTGTAGTGACACTGATTGTAGTTCAGCCTGGTCGTTCCGCCAGCGCACCCGGGCGAAAATATCGATATCCCGGCAGTTCTCAGGCCACACCCGTTCAGCGCACCCAAAACAAAATGATAGCCAGATAAATTTTCTCTATATTTCAATATTTTACCCGCTGCAAACGATGATTCTTCAGCGCCTTCCGGAATATTCCCGATTCGGGTTCCAATCCCTGGCAACTATCGCTATGCTTCCGGGTTTTATCATGGGTTAACCCTGGAACACCGGGTTCATGCAGATACAGGTCAGTGAACTAATCGTCCGCTTTCTTGAAAGGCTGGGCGTTGAAACAATTTTCGGGATTCCGGGCGCGCATATCCTGCCGGTCTACGATGCGCTGTATGCATCGCCGATCAAAACCGTTCTGGTCAAACATGAACAGGCTGCAGCATTCATGGCGGGTGGGCTGGCGCGCGCGACACGCGGGGTGGGCGCCTGTATAACAACCGCCGGCCCCGGCGCAACCAACCTCATCACCGGTATCGCCAACGCCTACGCCGATAAACAACCCGTCATCGCCATCACTGGTGAGGCGCCCACCCACGTGTTTGGCAAGGGCGGCCTGCAGGAGAGCTCTGGCGAGGGTGGCAGTGTCGATCAGGTCGCACTGTTTGCCGGCATTACGCGTTATCACAAGCTGATCGAACGCACCGACTATCTGGCCAATGTGCTCAACCAGGCCGCGCGCCATCTGCTGGATGAATCCCCTGGCCCCGTGGTTTTGAGCATTCCCTACAACCTGCAAAACGAGCTGGTTGACGAGGCGCTGCTCGATCAGGTGTCGTTCAAGGCGGTGCGTCCAGCCAAGCTGGTTACCGAATCAGCCATCTCGCGCTGTCTGGCCATGCTCAACGAAAGCAAAAAACCCCTGATTATTGCCGGTTATGGCTGTATTCAGGCAGGCGCCCAGGAAGATCTGCGCCAGCTTTGCGAACACATGGATATCGCCGTGACCAGTAGCCTCAAGGCCAAGGGCGTTATCGACGAACATTCGCCGCAATCACTGGGCAGCCTGGGGGTAACCTCGGCCGGGTACGCCATGCATTACATGCGCCACGAAGCCGATCTTATTTTGCTGCTGGGCGCGGGTTACAACGAGCGCACCAGTTACGTATGGAATAACGAACTGCTTGAACGCAAGAAAGTCATTCAGGTGGATCAAAACGCGCACCAGCTGGAAAAGGTGTTTCGCGCCGATCTGGTCGTTCAGTCTGACCTTGGAGTGTTTGTGCGCACATTGAATGCGGCGTGCCAGGCGTCAGGTGACCCGGTGAGACGCGAAATCGATATCCCGACCTACAAACTTGCGGTGCAGCAACGCCTGGACGATGCTGGCGAGACCATTTTCAATGAACGCTTCAAGCATGTGCAGTCATTTTATGCGTGGCTCGAACAGCGCTTCAGCAACGGCCTGACGATGTTTGATGACAACATTATCTTCGCGCAGAATTTCTACCGCTTCACGCCGCGTGACCATTTCTTTCCCAACGCCGGGGTTTCCTCGCTGGGGCATGCCATTCCGGCAGCCATCGGTGCGGCGTTCAAACTCAAAAAGCCCCTGTTCGCGGTGCTCGGCGATGGCGGCTTCCATATGTGCGCCATGGAGGTCATGACCGCGGTCAACTACCAGCTACCGCTCAATATCATTCTGTTCAACAACCGGACCATGGGACTGATTCGCAAGAATCAGCATCAGCAATACGGTCAGCGCTTCATCGATTGTGATTTCATCAACCCGGATTATGCCGTGCTGGCCAGCTCGTTCGGCATCAAACATTACCGCATCGATGGCGAGTCGGACTGGGATACGCTGTTCAAAGACACGGATTTTGACCACCGCATTAACCTGATCGAGATCCTGATCGAGCAGGATGCCTATCCGAACTACTCTTCGCGGCGATAGGCGGTGGGCGCCGACCGCACAAAGAATCTGCGCGCCTGCCTGCAGCGTCTGCGATCAGTTGCAGAAGGACTCGCGCAACTCAACGAGCGCTACGACAGCCTGCCACCGCTAGCGCAGGATTCGGCGCCACAATGGATCGCGCTATACGATGAGTTGTGTCAGCACGTGGAAACCGCGATGTGGCAAGATGCATCGGTATTCGATGAACTCCTGCTCGATTACCAGGCGCTTTTTCGCGAACAGGCCGATCTCATTCACACCTACGCTGCCGACAGCCTGCACGAATTCATCCTGTGCATTCCAGTGGCCGACCGGCCCGCTCATCTGCGTGAGTGTCTGCAAAGCATCCATGAGAATTGCCGCCTGTTCGGATACGGCGGCACAATCAATAATTGCTTCGCTCGAATCCGCGTCATCATCGCCGAGGATTCACGCGAGCCCCGGCACGTGCAACAGCATATCGAGCTGGCGCAGGAGTTTACCGCCAAAGGGCTTGACACCCAGCACCTGAATTTTGCCGAGCAATACCGCTTGCTACAGCAGATTCCACAGGCCCAGCGCGACCAACTGGGTAACCTGTTGAGCCGGCAATCCCCCGAGCGCTTTTATCACAAGGGTCAGGCTGCCAATCGCAATATCGGTTATCTCAAGTTACGCGAGATGACTCGCGATGCCGCCAATACCCTGTACTATCTCGTCGATAGCGATCAGTACTTCAAACTGCCCCATCCGACACAGCCGCGCGCGGTCTATGCGCTGAATTATTTTCATTACATCAGTCGCATTTTTCGCAGTAACGAGATTCACATGCTGACTGGCAAACTGGTCGGCGACCCACCAGTTTCACCATCGGTCATGGCGCTGAATTTTCTTGAGGATGTGATCGCATTCTTCACCCTGCTAAGCACCAAAAAACCCAGCGCGGCCTGCGACTACCACCCGCAGCATAACGCCCCGATAGACGATGCTGCCTACCATGACATGGCCGATTTTTTTGGTTTCAAACAAAAACAGGTGCATTTCGATTACCCCTGCCCGCTGCAAGGTCCGCATGACCATCGCGACTGCCTGGCGCACTTTAGCAACAGGTTGAATGCGTTCTTTTTTGGCGAACACCTGACGCGCAAGACCAGTTTTGTCCACCGCGGCGACTTTACCCGCATCACCCCGGCAAGAACGATTTATCCGGGCAACTATGTGGTCGACTTCGACGGCCTGAAATACATTATTCCATTCGGCCATCTGCGCCTGCGCATGTCGGGCCCAACCGCCGGCCGCCTGGTGCAGGCCGAGATCGGTAACGCGTTCGTATCCGCCAACCTGCCCATGCTGCACGGGCGCACGAGCGCGGGCGACCGCTCCGAAGACTTCCGACCTGGCGTTGAAATCGCCGCATCGCGTATCGACCTGGCCGATGAATTTGAGCGCCAGTTCTTTGGTGATTTGATGCTGTTCAGCGTGGCGGAACTTGCACAGCAATCGCAACCCAATACAGCCTTTGGCACGGACATGATCAACGATGTCATGGCGCGCATCGAGGCAAGATTACTCACCAGCTACGCCGACAAACACCAGGCCGTGCTGCGCCGGGTCGAGACCTTGTCGCAGCTGATATCCGAGCAACATCACTGGTGGCACACTGATGGACAGTCACCCGCCAGCCTGAACCGTGTTCAACAGTTTATCGACAACATGCAGTTCAACTTCGGTCAGGAATCTCGCACCTGGCGACAGATTCAGTCGCCGCAACACCGCCAGCAACGGCACCAGCAGATTGCCGCGGCGTTAGGTTCCTACCACGCGGAACGCTCAGTGTGGGATCAGCTGATGTCGGCCAGACCTGTTGCAGATTGACTGTTGGCAACAGTCGTTTTAGGACTGCGACAGAATCCTGTCGATGTATAATCGTCGCCATGTTGACCCGGCCTTATCCACAATGAAAACCATACAAACCATTACCTGTGTCCTCTCTTCGCTCCTGCTGTCAGCCTGTGTGAGCGGTCCGCCTTCCAGCAGTTCGCCGCGCCCACAGGTCGAAAACAAACCCGTGGACAGTGCACAACAGACAGCCCCTGCGCCGCCTGCCATTACATCCATCATTCCGGATATCAAGGCCGAAGGGCGACGCGGCGAGATTGCGCGCATGATGCTGAACAAGTCGTCTCGCCAGTTTTTGCGTGCGGACATGAACAAGGATTACCGGATCTCAGCCGATGAGGCTGACGAGCACCTGCCGTTTATCGCCAAGGAATTTGGCCGTTACGACAGCAACAGTGACGGTGGCGTTGACTGGCAGGAATTTCTGGGCCATGACGAATGGCCGACCCCAAGCCACTGAGGCCAAAAACCTATACGACAGGTTGCTGCAGCGTGTAACTGTTGGACGCGCTGCCCAGCATCAGCTCCCGGCCGACGCGATACATTGATGCCGCCTCGCTCAGGGATTCAGGCGAAATCTCTATCGAGGAGTAGTCGCTCGCCTGGGCGTCTATTCTGCCCGAACGCAGGCGCGACGACGCATCACCTTTGCGTTCAACCCCGGTCTGGCTGAACCGCTCATATGTCTCGCTCAAGGGGGTATCGAGGGCCAGCCACTGGCCAATCAGCGCTAGCAACGGCCCCGGTTCCTGCACCATGGCCTCGGCGTCGAAATAAAAGTAACGACCTGCCTGGTCGCGACAAAAATCGGCCAGTGCCTGTACGCGTTGAATGTAATATTCCGCCGCCGCATTGACCTGGGCGTAGCGCTCGACCTCCGGTTTCTGCCGGAACAGCCTGACGATACTGCGAATGCTGTCATCGGGACGCCGTAATGCCAGCAGGATACGGGTATCGGGGTGGTCAATAAGCGCCGCACTCAAGGCATAATCGTTGTGCAGCAATTTGTCGAACAGGAACCGGCTGCGCGGTTTCAGCGCATCGTGCTCGCAGTACAACTCAAGCTGGCGTTGCAGGGCCCGCGGATCACGGTAATCGAGATGCATCTCGTAATAACCGCTGATCTGCGGATGAGAACCCAGAATATGCCCAAGCAGGCTGGTATAAGCCCGCATGTGACTGAGCAGGAATATGCGGGACAAATGATCAGACAAGTCGTTATTCGTAATCAGAACCGACGATCATGCCTTCTTCGGCCAGCCCCTCAGACTCACGCACCCGTTTGGCGGGGTCGATCAGCCCGGGCAATATGCGGCGTAAGCTCTTGAACAGCTTGTCACCCGCAATATCGATCACATACCCGGTAATCCATTTATTGTCTTTGTCGCCCATTTTCTGGCTGACATAGTCGCCGACCATGCGCAGGTAAACGAAACTGGGGCCATCGCTGCGGCTGAACTGGCAGGAGGAATAATTGGCGATGCGGTCGTTGAGCAGGGCCAGAAAGTCGTTGCGGTAGTCGCCCGCACCGTTGGTTTCCTGGCGATTATCCTGAACAATGCCAGCGAGATGCAGGCCCGCCGAACTGATCATGCGGTTGCGCTGCTCAAGATCGAACTGTTCGTGCAGGATTCGATCCACCATGTTAAGGCAAAAGGCCGCATACTCGCATAACACATCGAGGCGTTGCGAGTGAGTGTCGGTCTGAAAACCCTCGTTTTCAAGGTCGAGCACGCCCTGCCCGGCGATCTGCCAGATATTGAAACTGATTGCGGAACCGATTTCCTCCAGACTGCGGACACGTCCACGCTGGTTCCAGCCGCCTTTTAATCTAGCCATGTCAAAATCAAAGATAGAAATTCAGGGAGGCGAATGCTAGCATAAAATACCTGAGCATTTCACTCGGTTATTGCATGACATCCGATAAATCACTGACTGCCGATCAGCAGCATCTGGTCGAACAGGTCCAGTTCAACTGTGACATTTCCGATGCCAACCATGCCGGGGATTACACCCTGTGCATTTACCTGCTGAAGATGCGCGAATACTACCGCTGGATCCACGCGCTCGATTTCAACGATCAGTTCGATGCCGAGCAAATGGCGCAGTGGCTGCGCGCCAAGGAAGCCGCCTGGGACGCTGTTGCGGATCAGGACTACCAGCCAATCAGGGTCAAGGGTGATGAATTTGAACCGTTTGACACGCAGGCCATCAACCACAAGCTGAATGGCGATGGTCTTTTCTATCATGCCGGTATCGGACAGAAGGCGGTGTCACACTTTTTCATCGCCGATCTGGCGCAACAGTCGGTGCAAGATGGCATCAACATCAGCATCACCGGACGCGAATACGCGCGTGACCTGACCGCGCCACCCGCGCTATCGACCGGTCGTGAGATCATCGTACGGCGTGAATCCCTGCAACGCATGTGTTGGGAGCGTTACCAGGAATGGAACTGGAGCCGCCTCGACAATCCCATGGGTACGGCCCTGTCCTACTATCCGTTTGACGAGGATATTGCCGAAGCGCTCAGGCAAATGGTCGCAACCGAACAGCACACCCTGGTGCAGCATGAAAAGGGCGAGATGCAGATCAGCCTCGAATTCGGCGCCGCATGGCCGGAGATGATGCTGAATCTGCTGGGCAGCCGCGCCGAGTTACTGGCGCGTTCGGTGCGCGATCATCTCGCCGATTGTCTACACACCCTGCCCTACCTCGTCCGACAGGATAACCCGGCATCCATTCATTTCTACTTCGCTAACCTGACCTATATGCGTAAGGAGTTATTTCCATCCGCCATGCAGGCCTATCGCGACTGGGTCAGTGAAAACAACGCCGAGTCGCTGATCACCCTGGCTACTCAAGCGGCCGGGCACTGGCGTCAAGTTGTGACATCGATACTTGAAATTCATCGCCGTAGAACCGAGAATCCGGGCGCTGAAATCATTGCCCTGGTAGAGCGCTCCAAATTCTGAATATGGCCGACCTGACAACCATCCGCGAGGTGAAACCCCTCTCATTCATTTTCGAGAAGGAAAATGCCCTGCCCGACTTCCTGTGCGACAACATGGTCGAGCGCTTCGAACAGGCCAAGGACGAACACTATCTCGGCCGCATCGGCCAGACCTTCAGCGAAGACCGCTCGATCAAGAAGTCCACCGACATGGTGGTTAGCGGCAAGGAACACTGGAAGGATGTCGATAACAACCTGTTTCGATCACTGGCGCTGGCGCTGAAGGAGTTCAAGGAAAAATACGCATACTTCCAAGGACCATTCAAGGATAACGGCTACGCCATTCAGCGCACCGAGGTGGGTGAACACTACCACTGGCACATCGATGGCGGCAGCCATGACTTCGCCGAGCGGCAACTGGTTGCCCTATGGTATCTCAACGATGTCCCCGGCCCAGGCGGAGAGACCGAGTTTCTGTTTCAGGACGTCAAGGTGACGCCGCAAAAAGGCAAGCTGATCCTGTTTCCACCGTTCTGGACCCACGAACATCGCGGCGTCACCCTGCAACAAGGCGTCAAGTACATCGCCACCACCTGGGTGGTATTCGCCTGATCGTTCGATTCATAGTCGGGCTTGACCCCGATCAGAAATATCCCTGCCAACAGACCCTATTCGGCCTGCAAATTCATAGTTCTTAAACTATAGATAGACAGTATTCCGGGACGAGTCCTTGCGTCCGCCCGGGTTAAAGCTATCTATTTATCAACCGATAAACCGCTAATAACCGCTAATAACCGCAATCTATTCAGTGGAGCATCCATGAACTTCATTGCCAAGCTAAAACTGTCCAGCAAACTGCTGCTGCTGATCACCGTGCCTGTCGTGATCATGCTGGTATTCGCCGTCAATCAGTCATACCGCGCCCTCGACCTGCATGTGAATGCAAGCCGACTCGGCATCATGGTCGAATTCAGTGTCAGTGCCAGCAACCTGGTTCACGAATTGCAAAAAGAGCGCGGCATGACCGCCGGTTTCCTGGGTAGCAAGGGCGACAAGTTCAGCGCAGATATCATCAAGCAGCGCAAACTGGTTGATGAACGCCTGCTGCAGCTAAAGGACTTCATCGAGGGATCTGGCGTTAAGGACTTCAACGCTGACTTTGCCAAAGAACTCGACACCACATTGGAAACACTACAGAAACTCGACTCAACGCGTGATGCGGTTAACCGTTTTGACATCCCCTTGAACGATGCGCTGTCCTATTACACCGGTAATAACAATGACCTGCTGCATCTCATTGAAACCATGTCCAAGTTGTCGCCCGATGCCGAGATGACGGTGATGATCGCCGCCTACGCCAATTACCTGAAAGGCAAGGAACGCGCTGGCATCGAACGCGCGGTGTTATCCAATGTATTCGCCAAGGATCACATGTCGAACCAGATGTTCACACGATTCATGTCGCTGGTTACAACCCAGGATGTTTACCTCAATGTATTCCGCTCGCTGGCACAGCCACAGGATATACAGTTTTACCAGGACACCATGCAGGGTGAATTCATCATCGAAACCACCATGATGCGTCTGATCGCCCTGACCTCGAACGATCGCAGCTCACTGATCAACCTGCTGACCGAGATGATGGGGTACGGCGGCATCATTCACAGGTTCAAGGATTACGTGTTAGAAGGCCGTGACAACGACCTCCAGACGGTCAACGAAATGGCTGATAAAGCCTACCCGATACTGGCGCAGTATCGCGGTATGCTGGGCCTGTCCGAGCAGTCTCGAACGGATCTCGACACGGTTGAAAAGACCATTCATTCCTACCAGGACGCGGCCAACAATCTGGCGCAATCGCGTCAGGGCGACTTGTTGAGCGATTCATCAGCCAGCCTCGACAGCATCGATGACGCCCCCGCAATCGCCGCCATCGAACGACTCGGCCAGGGTGGTTACGGCATCGACCCAACCAAGTGGTTCGCGATGCAGACTGGCAAAATCAACCTGTTGAAAAAGGTTGAAGACCATCTGGCCGAAAACCTCGCGTTGCGCGCCGCGGAACTGAAATCAGGCGCCGACTTCGATCTGATACTGACGTCGCTGATATCCCTGGCCGGGCTGATCGTTTCGGTCACATTGGGCATGATGATTGGGCGCAATATTCGCGAACAGATCGGCGGTGAGCCGGCAGAAATCGCCAGGATCGCCCATCAGGTCGCCGAAGGCTCGTTGCATATCGACCATCACGGCCATAGCACGGGCATTCACTCGGCTATCCTGAGCATGCAACAGAAGCTGTCGCAGGTGATCGAGCAAGAAGTCCAGAAGATTGTCGACGCAGCTCGCGATGGCGACCTGACCCAACGGGTTCATGTCGACAGCAAGAGCGGCTTTTACCGCACCCTGGCCGAGGGCGTAAACGATCTGGTCGCCTCCAGTGAGTCGATTATCAACGATACCCAACGGGTCTTTTCATCGTTGTCGCAAGGCAATCTGGATCAACGTATCTCGGGCACCTATCTCGGTTCCTATAACCAGTTGAAACAGGATGCCAACGCCACCGTCGATAAACTCAAGCACATTATCGAGGATGATATCCAGGCCATGGTCAAGGCCGCCTTGAATGGCGACCTGGGCAACCGCATTGATCTGTCCGACAAGGAAGGTTTCTTTCGCGATCTGGGCGAGAGCATCAATCGTCTGCTCGACTCCATCAGCAACATCTTTGAAGACGCCTCTCGCGCCATGGATTATCTGTCACATGGCGATCTGACCCGGCCGATTGAAAATATCTACATGGGTCAGTTCGATGCACTCAAGTCGCATATCAACATGACGATCTCTAATCTTGAGAATACGATCACCACACTACTCGATGCCAGCGACGTGATTGCGGCCACCTCGAGCGAGATTTCAGATGGCAACAACAGTCTGTCATCGCGAACCGAACACCAGGCCAGCGCGCTGGAACAGACCGCCTCAAGCATGGAAAACCTGACCGACACGGTCAAAAACAACGCCATGAATACGGCTCAGGCCAATGAACTGGCCAACAAGGCGAAATCAACCGCCGTCAAGGGCGGCGAGATCATGGACCAGGCATCGAGGGCCATGGAAGAAATCAACCGATCCAGCCAGAAGATTGCCGAGATCATCGGGGTCATCGACGAGATAGCTTTTCAGACCAACCTGCTGGCGCTCAATGCATCGGTCGAAGCGGCGCGCGCCGGTGAACAGGGCCGCGGTTTTGCCGTGGTCGCCACCGAGGTACGCAACCTGGCGGGGCGCAGTTCAACAGCAGCGAAGGAGATCAAGGAACTGATCAACGACAGCGTGGCCAAGGTCGAGATCGGCGTTAATCTCGTCAACCAGACCAGCAAAAGCCAGACCCAGATCGTTGAAAGCATCAGCAATGTCGGCAGCATCATCGCCGAGATTTCCGCCGCCAGCCAGGATCAATCGGAAGGCATTGAGCAGGTCAACACCGCGGTCACCAGCCTGGACGAAGTCACCCAGCAGAACGCTGCACTGGCCGAACAAACATCAGCGTCAGCTGCCGCATTGAGCGGACAGGCCGCTGAAATGAGCCGCAAGATGGAGTTTTTCAAGATCTCCAAAGAACGCGCTTCACGCCCAGCATCATCAGCCAGACCCGCACCGGTTGCCCGATCTCAGCTTGCCCCGGCGCCCAGAGCAGCCGCTGTGCTCAAATCCGCCAGCCCTGTAAGCCAGGTCACTGCAGCGCCAGCCAAAAAACCGGCTGCCATACCGACAGCAGCCACAGCGGCCGACAACCATGTGGGTTTTGAGGATGATGAATGGGAAGAGTTTTAACGCCCGGTCAGGCACGTAAAACTGAAAAAACCACCGTTTAAATGGTGGTTTTTTTGTGCGACAGGCAATTATTCGGCCTCACGGAGGCGCTTGCACCACATTGCACATACCGCTGCACAATGACGACAACAGCCTGCTTGTTGTCATGAAGGCGGAGCGCCCTCGTCGCTACGCCTTGCACGCTGCATCAGGTACAGCAGTATGTACAGGGCCATGGCTGGACCGTACATCAGGTGTTTGGGCGGTCGCTCAGCGGTGATCTGCACTGACCTGACCTCCCAGTCGAAATCTATACCCGATTTTTCAGCCGAACTGCCGAAGACAACATTGTCGACAATAAGCCTGCCATCTTTTTCAACCAGTTCAAGTCCGGCTTCTGACAATCGATCCACCGCGCTTGCACCTTCCCCCATCTGCAACATCACGACCTTATCCACCAGTTTGCCTTCGAGGGTTTCACCCGCAACCTGAATACGCAGACGGTTATCGACCGGCGTGTCATCAATGATCTCGTAGATCTGTCTTGCCGCGTGCGATTCAAGCGGTGGATAAATCTTGTCCCACCAATAGCCCGGATTGAAAAAGGTGAACGAAATGAGCAACAGCGCAAGGGTTTCGAGCACGCGGTTGCGGGTGATAAAAAAGCCCTGGGTCGCGGAAGCGAACGCGATCATGCCAGCCATGCAGCCAAACACCACCAGAACGAAATGCCCTGGACCGGTGATGCCGATCATGATCAGTTCGGTATTGAAAATGAACATGAAAGGCAATATCGCCGTGCGAATATCGTAGGTGAAGCCCTGTATACCGGTACGAATCGGATCGCCCTGGGAAATTGCTGCCGCAGCATACGCGGCCAGCCCCACCGGAGGTGTGTCATCGGCCAGTATACCGAAATAGAAAACGAACAGATGCACCGCAATCAGCGGCACAATCAGTCCGTTGGCCGCACCCAGACTAACGATGACCGGCGCCATCAGGGTCGATACCACAATATAGTTGGCGGTGGTCGGCAAACCCATGCCCAGGATCAGACTGATCACAGCGGTCAGCACCAGCATCAACATCAGGTTTCCGCCGGAAATGAATTCCACGAACTCGGTCATGACCAGACCCACCCCGGTTAGGGTCACCGTACCGACGACAATACCCGCCGCAGCCGTTGCCACGCCGATTCCGATCATGTTGCGCGCCCCCGACACCAACCCATCGATCAGGTCCTGCAGCGCTTTGCGATTGGCCATGCCCAGATCATGCTCGTTGCGGCGAAAGAACTCCTTCAACTGGCGATGGCTTAGCACAACGAAGATCATGAATACCGTGGCCCAGAATGCGGACAGCCCGGGCGACAGTCGCTCCACGGTCAAGCACCATACCAGCACCACGATAGGTAACAGGAAATACAGCCCGGACTGCACCGTCGGACCGACCTCGGGTAACTCGCTGATTTCATGCGAGGTGTCAAGATCAGGCGCCTGCGACGCATACTTGACCAGCGCGAGATAAGCCACCAAAGCAACCGCTGCGGCAATATAAGGGGTCGCATCACCCGCCACGGTTTTTGTCCATCCCAGTCCATAATAAATCGCTGCAGACAGGATGATCATGCCTGAAATCACCAGCACAAACTGGATCAGCTTTTGCGTAAACGGGGTAATCGTGCGCCGCGGCAAACCTTGCATATCGGCTTTCATCGCCTCCAGGTGCACGATATATACCAGCGCGATGTAGGACACGACTGCAGGCAAAAATGCATGTTTGATGACCTCGATATAACTGATACCGACGTACTCGATCATAAGAAAGGCCGCCGCACCCATTATGGGTGGCGTCAGCTGGCCATTGGTGGAGGATGCGACCTCGACCGCACCCGCCTTTTCGGCCGGAAACCCGACCTTTTTCATCAACGGAATGGTGAAAGTCCCTGTGGTGACCACATTGGCGATCGATGAACCCGAAATCAGCCCGGTCATGGCAGACGACACGACGGCGGCCTTGGCAGGTCCGCCGCGCATGTGGCCCAGCATGGCGAATGCAACACGGATGAAATAATTCCCGGCACCGGCATGCTCCAGCATCGCACCGAACAGCACGAACATGAACACCATGGATGTCGACACGCCCAGGGCCACGCCGAACACACCCTCTGTTGACAGCCAGTAATGTGACATGCCCTTGTTCAGGCTCGCCCCCTTGTGGGCGATAACCTCCGGCATCCACGGCCCGGCAAAGGCGTACAGCAGAAATACCGCACCCACCACCATCAACGGTGGGCCGAGGGCGCGACGGGTTGCCTCCAGCAGCAGCACGATACCGGTAACGGAAACCACCAGATCCA
>JGI11705J14877_10000621_pt1 | contig 21746 bp, 19 predicted proteins | sample Etolaghawater15m_FD_14877 | JGI IMG/M metagenome (IMG submission 14877)
TAAATTATACATCTAAAAAATCAGCCAAAACATATTAAATAAATTTAACTATTTTTTATAAAGATATAAAAGATTAAAAGCCAAGAAGACTATATAAACTTTTTATACCTACTTAAAGCATAAATGAGTTAGTATTCAACTAATTAACTTGAGGGGAAATTTATGAACATTCAACTACTTAACCAAAACATTGCTGATGCTAAAAGTGACATCAGTTTAGTCTATATGACAAAAGAGCAACTAAAAAACTATAAACACAAAAAAGCTCTTAAACTCGCAGGATTTGAAGCTGCAAGTGATACTATTTGCTTTTTACATGAGAAAAACACTCTTGTGTGTGGAGTCGAAGAGTTCTCTGCTGATGAGATACGTAGTGTCTCTAGTGTTGCTATAAAAGCTCTCAAGAAAACAAACTACAAAAGTGCAAATGTTCTCATAGAAGATAAATCTTTAATCTTTTCTCTTGTAGAAGGGTTTGTTCTTGGTGGTTATGTTTACGATAGATACATGAGTAAAAAAGACACAACTGCACTGAAAAACATCTCTTTGATTTACACTCAAGATGATTATAAAGATGCCATAAAGCTCTTTAGTGATGCCATTATCATTGCAGATGCTACTTGTTTTACACGCGACATTGTAAACACTACTCCAGAAGATATGAATCCCCCTGCTCTTGCAAAACTCGCTAAAAAACTTGCAAAAGAGAACGGCTTAGAGTGTGAAATCCTTAATGAAAAAGAGCTTAAAGAAGAAAAATGTACAGCTATGCTTGCAGTTGGTCGTGCATCTCGTCATGAGAGTAAACTTATCCACCTTACTTACAAGCCAAAAAANCCTAAAAAAGTTATCTCACTCATAGGGAAAGGTCTTACTTACGATAGTGGTGGACTCAGCCTTAAGCCTGGTACTTCAATGGTCACTATGAAGATGGATAAAGCGGGTGCTTGTGCAGTTTTAGGTATCATCAAAGCTATAAGTGAATTAAAACTAGAGATAGAAGTTCATGCCTTTGTTGGTGCAGTTGAAAATATGATAGGTGGCGATGCTTACAAACCAGACGATATTTTAGTAAGCAGAAATGGAAAAACTATAGAAGTTAGAAACACTGATGCAGAGGGGCGTTTAGTCCTTGCAGATGTTCTAGACTTTGCTCAAGATAAAGTAAACGCAGACTATATGTTTGACTTTGCAACACTTACAGGTGCTTGTGTTGTAGCTCTTGGGCAGTACACAACAGGAATGATGGGACACTCTCAAGAGATAATGCACCAGTTCTACAATGCAGGTTCAGAATCAGGAGAGCTTATAGCACATCTTCCTTTTAACAAACACCTCAAAAAACAGATAAAAAGTGAACTCGCTGACATCTGTAACATCTCAAACAAACCTTTTGGTGGCTCAATAACAGCAGGACTTTTCCTTGATGCTTTCATCAAAGAAGAGAACAAACAGAAGTGGTTACACTTTGACATCGCAGGTTCTGCATATACAGAATCTCCGTGGGATTGTAATGTTTATGGCGGAACAGGTGCAGGTGTACGTTTTATGAGTAAGTTTATCAAAAATATTTAATGCTCTTTAAGATTCTACTTTTTCTGATACTAAGTAGCTCTTTGTGGGCGACTAAGTATCTTCAAAGCGACTACTATACAAAAACAGACTCTGTAATGCTCTCAGACATCATCCAAAATCCTACAAAAGATTTTAAACTTTATGATATACGAGAAAACAAGCATACAAAAAGAGTCAAAGCAGAAAAACTGCTCAAACTCCTTAAAAAGCATGGCTATACGGAGTTTGATTCTAAAGATAACTATATTCAGTTTAACAAAAAAAGTCCCATAAACCTACAAAAAATAAGAGAAAAACTAATACAGCACTACAAGAGTAAATACAAAAATATAACTATAAAATCACTTACACTTGAGCCAAAAACATATCTCGAGACTCTTCCAAGTGCCTATGCTTTTGGTATCAACAAACGTGCTCATCTCTCAAACAAAGACTACTGCTACATCTACACTCCAGAGAAAAAAAAGATCTTCTTTAGCTATGTTTTACATGCATTCATTGATGTTTATGTAAGTAAAAGCGAGATAGATAGAGGCACAGAGCTCTCAAATCTAAACACAAAGAAAAAGAGTATAATGCTAAATAAATTTAGAGCACTCCCACTTTCAAAGATAGAGGAACATACTCTTGAAGCCAAACACAGAATAAGAGCCAACAGTATTATCACTTCAAGAGATGCGATTGGACTCTACCTTGTAAGACGCGGTGCTATGGTTAGTGTATCACTTAAAAATAGCGGGATAAACATATCTTTTTTAGCTGAGGCTCTTACAAGTGGTAGAGAGGGTGACATCATCACTGTACAAAATAAAAACGATAAAAAAATAAAAGTCCGAGTAAGCGGTCACAATAGAGCGGAGATGTAAATATGCTAGAGAATAAAAAGAGAAAAATTGTAGTCGCAACAAGTGGTGCTAGTGGAGTAAACCTAGGTCTAAAAACACTAGAGCTTCTACCAGACTCTATAGAGAAGCACTTTATCATGTCTAAGAGCTCTAAAATAGTTCTAAAAAAAGAGATGAACATAACAAGCCATGCAAATGAAGATATCTCAGCAAGTATTGCCTCTGGCTCTTTTGGAGTGGATGCTATGATAATAGCACCTTGCTCTATGAACACACTTGCAAAGATAGCTTGTGGAATCTCTGACAATCTCGTCACACGCTGTGCCTCTGTGATGATAAAAGAGCAAAAAAAGCTCATCATAGCACCGCGTGAGATGCCCTTCTCTGCTATAGCATTAGAGAACATGCACAAACTTGCAAGCTTAGGAATCATCATAGCACCTCCTGTCATGGCTTACTACTCAGAACAGCAAACACTCGAGCAGATGGAAGACTTTATCATTGGTAAATGGTTTGACTTGCTCGACATACAAAACAATTTATACAAAAGGTGGCAATAAACATGGATAGACAAATTGCACTCTACCCAGGGACTTTTGACCCTATTACAAACGGACATTTTGATATCATAAAAAGAGCTACAAAACTTTTTGATGAAATCATTGTAGCTGTTGCACTCTCACAAGACAAAAAGCCTATGTTTACACTCGATGAGCGTATCATGATGGCAGAAGAAGCGGTAAAAGACTTGGACAAAGTAAGAGTAGTTGGTTTTGACAACCTCACAATTGATCTTGCACATGAGTACAGTGCCTCAGTGCTTATACGTGGACTTCGTGCTGTAAGTGACTTTGAGTATGAGCTACAACTTGGATATCTTAATAACTCTCTTGATGAAGCTATAGAGACTGTATATCTTATGCCAAAACTCAAACATGCATTTATAAGCTCTTCTATAGTTAGAAATCTTTTAAAATTTAATGGAAAAACAAATCACCTCCTTCCAAAAGAAGTACAAAATATCATAGGAAATATGAAATCATGTACATTGCAATAGAGGGCATCGACACAGCAGGAAAAAGCACTCAAATTGAGGCTCTTTCAAACTTTTATAGCGATGCTGTCATTACAAAAGAACCTGGTGCAACTGAAATAGGTAAAGAGATAAGAGAGATGGTTCTCTCAGCTAGAACGCAGAGTAAAAAAGCGGAGTTTCTACTCTTCTTAGCAGACCGTGCTGAGCATATAAAAGAGGTTATAGAACCCAATATAAACAAAAAGATGATTATAAGTGATAGAAGTGCCGTGAGTGGTGTTGCTTATGCTCTTATTCAAGGTGAGATTAAAAGCGATGACTTAGTATCTTTAAATAACTTTGCAACTAATGGCATTTATCCACAAAAAGTATTTCTTCTTCGCCTTACAAAAGAGGAGCTAGAATATAGACTCTCACAAAAAGAACTCGACGGCATAGAACTTCGTGGTAGTGAGTACCTTTTAGCTATTCAAGATGCTATCATTGAGGCCACAAAGCTCCTAAACCTCGAACTTATAATGATAGATGCTACGAAAACTCGCGAAGAAATAACAGAAGAAATATTAAACAATATCAACTAAATGAATCTCATAAACAGCGACTATGTCAATGAAAAAGAGAAACATTTAGTAGAACTTTTTCTCTCTCCTTCTACACAAAAAAAATACATACTCGGCATAAATAAACTCACAAAATCTGTCCTCAAACATATAGAAGTTGATGGCATTATAGACGACTTTACCCGCATTCAGTGTTCACGTAAAAAAGAAGTGTTAAACATCAAAGAGATTCCAAAAGATGCTCTTATACTTTGGACATCTTCAGGGAGTCCTCTTCAGGTAAAAGATGGGCTTGATGCTATGGGATTTAAGCACTTTAGTTATCTCGCTCTTTGTAAGTACTCTGACTTAGATTTAGAGCCCCACCCTTTTATAATGGATTTTTATGAAGATTATAAACACAACAGTTCACTATATAGTATATTATATAGTAAACTCGAAGATGAAAAGTCAAAAGAGATCTTTACAAAACTCATAAATTTTAAAATCAGTTTTGATTATGATTTTATGCAAGGCTTTACAAACAACCACCAAGAGCAGTATTTTGATCAAGAGATAATTCCTCCTATGAAAAACATAGTATTTTTTGATGGTGGCGGTTATGTAGGCGACACAGCAAGTGAAGTCATCAAGAACTATCCTGACTTTAAAAAGATATACCTTATAGAACCCATTCCTGAAAATATTCGTATAGCTAAACGCGAACTTGGAGAGTATGAAAACATAGAGTTTTTAACCTGTGGCGTCTCAAACAAAAAAGAGACACTTTTCTTTAATGAAGAGAAGTCTTTTTCTAGCATCTACGGAAAAGGTGCTCAGAGTGTAGAAGTAGATACCATAGATAAGATAGTAAAAGAAAAAGTAGACTACATCAAGCTTGACATTGAGGGTGCTGAACAAAACGCCATTGAGGGAGCTCATGAGACCATCATAAAGTATAAACCGGTTTTAGCTATCTGTATTTATCATAAGGCAGAGGATTGGTATAGAATTCCAGAGAAAGTCTTAGCTATAAATAGTGACTATAAAATTTACCTTAGACACTACATGGAGGGCATCTTTGAGACTGTTATGTACTTCATACCAAAGATTGATTAATCCCTAAATAAAAGTTTTACATTTAAGTATCATACCGCATGTCATTGCGAGCGAAGTGCGGCAATCTAATTGACACTTCTTTTTAAGGCTTTTGGTAAAGAACCCTAAAGCGAGTGCTTGAGACTTGAGACTCTCCTGTGTGAAGCTCAAATGAGAGCTCTTTAAGTCCATGACCTTTAAACAAGTCTATCTCTTCTTGAGTCAGAGGCCAAGGTGGTCCCTCAAAATCTCTTTGTTTTTGATGTGCTACTACTAAAAGCTTTGCATTTGGAGCAAGGGTTTTCACGACCGCTTCTACCATCTTTTCGCGAAATTCTCTAGGCAGAGACTGTATAGTTAAGGCTTCAAACACAAAGTCAAAATACTCATCATATTTTTGAGGCATATCAAAAATGTCTTGCTTTTCATACTTTATACTTGAGCCAACAGAACGTTTTTTAGCAATCTCTAAAGCCACCTCAGAGACATCTATGGCTACTACTTCATAACCAGCAAGTTCAAGAGCATGGGCATCATCACCAAGCCCACAACCAACTACAAGAGCTTTTCCTTTATGAGTCTGCGCTTTATCCTCTAAGTAACTTTGTAGAAGTGGATTTACTGCTTGTCTTGCCCAAGGAATATTCTCATGGTTATCTTTGTGTTTTTCATAAAGGTCGTTAAACCAAGCACTTGCTTTGTTATGTTCTTGCATTATTCGCTCTCTTTTTTAAATGTTAAATTTGTAAGTTTTCTCTCACCATACCACCATAAAAAGATGGCAGATGAAAATATAATGGCATCGACACCCAGCCAAACCGAAATTATACCAAACTCAAAAAATGCCAAGATAGATAAAACTACAACAGGAGCTAAAACTTGTCTGTAAATGCTTATAGGTGTAATTACAGCAGGTTTTCCTATACCTTGAAGCATGGCGATGTAGAGAAAAATAACTACAAAACCATACGAAGCAACACCACTCACTCTCAAATACAAAGCCGTCTCTTGTATAACAAGTGCATCAGATGTTAAAAGCGAAGCAAGAGGCTCTGCAAAAAGTAAAAAGATACTTACTCCAAGTGTGCTCATCATCCAACCATACTGCACTCCTAGTTTAAGAGTTGGTTCTATTCGCTCATAAGCTTTGGCTCCATTGTTTTGAGAGATGATGGCAAGAGCGGCAATATTTAGCCCAATGACAGGCATCAAAAATATCTGCTCAATTCTCATTCCAATCCCAAATGCAGCCACAGCCTCTTTTCCAAAAGGTGCTACAAAATAAGTAATGATATACATTCCAAATGCCATCATAAACATGTTTATACTTGGAGGGAAGCCTTGTTTTAGGAGTTCTTTCATTACCTTTGCATCATACTTAAACGAGGTAAAACCACTCCAGAGTTTTGTTTTTGAGACTTTGTAAAAAAGATATACAACAGTTATAAACTCACATAAAAGTGTTGCAAACGCTATGCCACCGATACCAAATCCAAAAGATTCTATAAAAACATAATCAAGCAAGATGTTTAAAAAGGCTGTAAAAATAAGTACATTTCTAAAACTCTTCGTATCTCCTATGGCGTTTAAAAGTGCTGAGAGAAAAAAAGCTCCTACAAAAAACAGAGCTCCATATAAAATGATGTTTATATAACTGAGTGTCTCCTCTACATAAGAGGGATCGCTCAGAGCCTCCACAAGATAAGGTGTAGAGAATATGCCTCCAATTGTTACAAAAAATGAGATAAACAGAGAAAAAAGTAAGGCATTTAAAGTAATGTGTCTTGCCTTTTGCTCATCTTTTTCACCTAAAGCATTTCCAACCAAAGAGGTCACAGCCTCACTCATCCCAATTCCAATAGCTAAAATCATAAAAAATATAGAAGCAGAAAGTGAAAGAGCTGCGAGTGCTTGAGTGGAAATCATACCTGCAAAAAAAGTATCTGTTACATTAAACATAGTGTGAAAAAAGTAGCCTACAACTGTGGGAACAGCTAACTTTATAATGTGCCCTTTAATGACACCCTGCGTTAAATCCATGCTCATTTATGCTCACCTGCTTCTTTTAGAGCTTGTTGTTCTCTTAGTTTATCTTTTTTACTCTTTTTCTTTCCCTTCACTGGAGCCGCTCCTTTTGTTTTTACAGGTGCATCTCCTTGGAGTTCAAAGCCTTCTATCTGCTCGCGTTTTAGTTTTATGTCACTACGTTTTTCTATGAGTTTAAAGTGTTCCATACTCTCATAATCTATGAAGCTTATAGCTTCGCCTGATTTTCCAGCACGAGCACTACGTCCTATTCTATGAATATAATCAGCAGGAGAACGCGGTAGGTCGTAGTTTATTACAACATCGATGTTGTCAATGTCAAGTCCACGAGCCGCTATGTCAGTTGCAAAAAGAACTTGAATTTTCCCCTCTTTAAAAGCTTTTAGAGTAGCGTTTCGGTTTTCTTGGTCTAAGTCTGCATTAAAAGAAGCCGCTTCAACACCGTACTTTCTAAACTTTGCCGCAATGTTATCACTTGCGCGTTTGTTAGCCATAAAAACTAGCACTAAACGCCAAGAGTTTTCTTTTAAAAGTTGGCGAAGAAGTGGGCCACGGTTTTGGCTATTTACCTCTATAACTCTTTGCTTTATTGTTTCTACTGTTTGAGCTTCTTCTATCTTTACTTCTACTGGATTTGTCGTTATTTTTGCAACTATTTGAAGCATCTTTTGTGGATAGGTCGCTGAGAAAAGAAGGTTTTGTCTCATCTTTGGTAAAGAGTCCAAAACAAGCTCTAACTCCTCGCTAAAATCAAGGTTTAACATCTTATCTGCTTCGTCTAATATTAAATAATTTAAATACGATAAATTCATCTGTTTCTTTCTTAAAACATCTAAAAAACGCCCACTCGTTGCAACTAAAATATCACACCCTTGTTGAACCTCAAAAAGTTGCTCACCAATCTTCTCTCCACCTATAAGACTCACAACTTTTGGCTTCACTTCAAGGTACTTACCAAACTCCTTAAAAGCCTCAGATATTTGCAGGGCTAGTTCGCGAGTTGGTGTTAAAACCAGAACATTTATCTTGCCTTTTTTAGTGTTGTCGCGTTTTTCACTCCATAGCTGTAAAATTGGCAAAACAAAAGAAGCAGTTTTTCCACTTCCTGTTTGTGCCTGTGCTATAACATCTCTGTTTTGAAGTATGAGAGGGATGACTTTTTGTTGTATTTTTGTTGGAGTTTTATAGCCCATCTCTTCTACTGTTTTTATAATTTGTGGTGTGAGTCCAAGCTTATGAAATGGCATTTATGACCTTAAGATTAGTTTTTTTGTATTGTAGTGACTCTAGACTTTAAAAGAGTTTTTAAAAAAAGCAAAGCAAACTCTCTAATAAAAAACGCTATCCTTGCAGACTTAAAAACACAACTCATAAAAAGGATACAAATGATTCAATCACTTCGAGGGATGAATGACATTTTAAGTGAAGATTACGAGCGCTTTACTTACTTCATAAACTTGGCTACTGATGTAGCACAAAAGTATGGTTTTCATTTTATCCAGACGCCACTCCTTGAAGAGACAGCCCTTTTTAAACGCAGTGTTGGTGAATCTAGTGATATCGTAGGTAAAGAGATGTATCAGTTCATCGACAAGGGAGAAAACGATGTTTGTCTTCGCCCTGAAGGAACTGCTGGAGTTGTAAGAGCTTTTGTTCAAAAAAAGCTTGATAAGGCTGGTGGAATTCACCGCTTTTTCTACCACGGACCTATGTTTCGTTATGAACGCCCGCAAAAAGGTCGTCTTAGACAATTTCATCAGTTTGGTGTTGAGAGTTTTGGAGTTGATAGCGTTTATGAAGATGCCACTATGATTATGATGGTAAGCGACATCCTCAAACGCTGTGGCATTGGCTACAGACTGCAACTAAACTCTCTTGGCGATCAAAACTGTATGCCTCAGTATCGTGAGAGCTTGGTGGCGTTTATAGAGTCTGTAGAAGATGAAATATGTGAAGATTGTAAACGCCGCAAGGCTACTAACCCTATTCGTGTTTTAGATTGTAAAAATGATAAGTGTCAATCTCTTTATGAAAATGCTCCAAAACTTATAAACTCACTCTGTTCTGGCTGTGAAGATGATTTTTCTAAGCTTAAACAGATTTTAGATGATAATGGCATCGCTTATGAGATAGACACAAATCTCGTACGTGGGCTTGACTACTACTCTAAGACCGCATTTGAATTTATAAGTGATAACATTGGAAGTCAAAGTGCCATTGCTGGTGGTGGACGCTATGACAGACTTGTAGAGTACCTTGATGGACGTGCAACTCCTGCTGTTGGTTTTGCCATGGGAATTGAAAGACTTATGGAGCTTATAGTTATGCCAGAAGTTAAACGCGAGGGTTACTACATCGGTGCTATGGATGAAGAGACTGTTGACTTGGTTGTAAAACTAGCACAGAAAAAACGCCAAACCGACAAAGTAACCATAGACTACAAGGCTAAAAACTTTAAAAACCACATCAAAGGTGCGGATAAGGCAAATGCAAAATACTTCTGCCTTGTTGGAAGTGACGAGATACAAAGTAGTACATTTACAGTTAAAGATTTAGAGAAAAAAACAGAAACTAAAATTAGATTAGAAGATTTTTAAGATGGAAATACTAGATACAATTTGGATGTTTTTTTTAGAGTTTCTTGAATTCTTCATCTTAATCTTATTTGTTTGTATAATTAATTTATTTATTTATGACAAATATGTTCAAAGAAAACATGCTCTTCTCATAAATTATCCTGTCATTGGTCGAATGAGATATCTTTTTGAAGCACTTAGAGAACCTCTTCGTCAATACTTTGCAGATGAAACATTTTATGAGTCTAAGGATAAAATTGATTGGGTCTACAAGGCTGCAAAAGATATTCCAAACTATCAGTCATTTTCAATCACACAACCTTTTGCTGGTTCTAGGTTTATTATTAAACATGCAACAAGTGTCCTAAATGAAGATGAAGTTGATGAAGACATGACTGTTGTTTTTGGAAAAGATAGAAGATTCCCATTTATTTCAAAAACACCAATAATACGCTCTGCAATGAGCGACGGGTCTCTTTCTCCAGAGGCAATACGTGCATTTAGTATTGCTGGTGCATCTACTGGCTTAACAGTAAACACAGGAGAAGGTTCTCTCACATCAAATCATCTATTCACCCACTCCCCTGACTTAAAAAATTCAAAATATTTAGAAATTGTTAAAAGCAATACTCTTTCTGAATTTGCTTTTAAAATTGGAGAAACTTTTTTTAATCGTGCAATAGCTTTAAAATGGTACAGAACTATTTTACTTAACAAAAAAACTCAAAACACGTATATTTACGATACAAAATCACATGTACTTTTCCGTGTAAATTGGTCAGCAGATTTATCTGATTTCCCCCAAGATGTTCCTGATGATATTCCAAACACTATATTTCAAATGAGTTCAGGACTCTACGGTGTACGTGACATCAATGGAAATTTCGATGAGCTCAAATATCAAAAAGTAATGAAATTTTGTCGTATGACTGAAATAAAAATAGCTCAGGGTGCAAAACAAACAGGTGGAAAACTTGCAGGAAAAAAAGTCACAGCAGATGTTGCTTACTATCGTAATGTAGAAGAAGGAAAGAATGTTTTTTCTCCAAACCGTTTTCCTTTTGCAGACTCAACAGCTCATCTTTTAGATTTTGTTCAAAGACTCCAAGAACTTTCACATAAACCAGTTGGTTTTAAAATAGTAATTTCGGATTCAAGTGCAGTTGAAGAAATGGTTTTAGAAATGCTAAAAAGAAAAGAGAACGGCAAAAGTCTTCCTGATTTTATTACAATAGATAGTGGCGAAGGCGGAAGTGCAACTGCTCCGCTAGAGCTTATGGAGTCAGTAGGACTCACAACAAACAATGCTCTATATATTCTTGATGATATAATGAAAAAATATGGACTACGAGAACACATCAAAATTATTGCAAGTGGAAAAATCCTAACCCCAGATGATGCGATAATCACTCTTTGTATGGGTGCTGATGCTGTTGGAATTGCACGAGGCTTCATGATGAGTGGTGGCTGTATTCGTGCACGAATGTGCTCTGGTTTTGGTTCGCATGTATGCCCTGTTGGACTTGCAACACAAGACCCTAAAAAACGTGCTTCATATCTTGTTGTTAAAGAGGGAAAAGAGATAGGAAACTACCATAAAAACCTACTTAAGAGCATGAAATCAATTTTATGTGTTATGGGCATTAAAAATATAAAAAGTTTAAATAAAAAACTTCTAACTTATAAAAATCAAAATGGTGAAATATACTTCGATATAGATAAGTATTTTCATCAAAAACTTCATATATAGGAATAAGAAATTGAAAAACTATGGCTTAGAAATATGGTCAAACGACAACTTCATCATTGAGGATGGAGAACTCATACTTAATTACAGATCGAAGCCTTCTCTATTAGAGATTGTAGAAAAAATTCGCGCAGAAGATGTGCGAGGTCCAATAATTTTAAGATTTCCGCACCTTATTAAAAAACAAATAGAAACCCTCTATTTTCATTTCGACAAAGCGATTAAACATAACAACTATGAAGGTAGTTTTAATGCTGTTTTCCCTTTAAAGGTAAATCAATTTCCAAATGTTGTTGAAGCTGTTACATCACAAGGTGCAAAACACAATTACGGACTTGAAGCAGGAAGCAAGGCTGAGCTTATCTTAGCAATGAGTGAAACACCAAGTGGAGCACATATAACTGTCAACGGCTTCAAAGACAAAGAGATGATTACATTAGGCTTTATAGCGGCTCAAAGTGGACACAATATCACTATTACAATCGAGGGGCTTGGTGAGCTTGAGACTATCATAGAAGTGGCTAAAGAGTGTAACTTAAAGATTCCTCACATCGGTATTCGTGTAAGACTTCATAGTGCTGGAAGTGGTATCTGGGCGAAAAGTGGTGGTATGGATGCAAAATTTGGGCTTACATCTACAGAAATCATAGAAGCCGTTGCTCTTTTAAAAGAGGCAGATATGATAGAAAACCTTACTATGATTCACTTTCATATTGGTTCACAAATGTCTGACATCGCACCTCTGAAACGTGCGCTCAGGGAAGCAGGAAACATCTATGCTGAACTTAAAAAAATGGGAACACCATCACTCAATAGTATAAACATTGGTGGTGGACTAGCAGTTGAGTATGACCAACATGTAAATGCAAAGTCAAGAAACTACTCCATTGATGAGTTCTCTAGTACTGTTGTCTTTTTACTTGGCGAAATTATGAACGCAAAAAAAGTTTCACACCCAGATATATTTACAGAGTCTGGGCGTTTTATCGTTGCTTCACACAGTGTACTTATTACTCCTGTTTTGGAACTTTTCACTCAAGATTATCAAGAGAGACTTCTTAATTTTAAAAAGGTAAATCCACCTATTTTACAAGAGCTTCGCTACCTTGCAAAACAACTCAATGAGCATAACTGTACAGAGTATCTTCACGATGCACTCGACCACATGGAATCACTTCTAACACTTTTTGATTTAGGTTACATTGACCTACAAGACCGCTCAAACGCAGAGATACTTGTGCATAACATCATCAAAAAGTCTCTCTACTTAAAAGCTGACTATGCAACAAATGAACTTGAAGAGCTTCAAAGTAATCTACAAGAACGCTACTTGATAAACGCTTCAATATTTCAATCTCTTCCCGATTACTGGGGACTCAAGCAACATTTTCCTGTAATGCCTCTGCATCACTTAGAGGAGAAGCCTATTCGTGCAGCTTCACTTTGGGATATAACTTGTGATAGTGATGGAGAGATTGGTTATGATGCTGAAAAACCACTTCTACTTCACGATGTAGACTTAGATAATGAAGACTATTTTTTAGGATTTTTCAACATCGGAGCTTATCAAGAGACACTAGGTATGCAACACAATCTTTTTACACACCCCAATGAGTACACTATAGAGATTACAAGTAGCTCTTATAAAATTAAAAATAAAATTGAATCTAAAAACATTTTAGAGATTCTTGACTCCATAGGCTATGAGAGTGATGATATTTTAAATAAGCTTAAATCCGAACTACTCAAGAGTGACTTTATCACAGAAAAAGAAAAAAGTGATACACTTCTTAAACTAGAGATTTTCATCAAACAAAATGGATATCTAAGAACAACCAACTAAGGTACTACATGGGAATTTTTGCATCAATCAAAGAAGATTTTTCAAATGCTTATAAAAACGATCCAGCTTTGAATTCAAAGTTGGACTTTTTGTTTAACTATCCCGGTGTTTGGGCTATCGCTTGGTATAGAGTTGCCCACAAGCTTCATACATCAGGATTTAAGCGCTTTGCTCGTATGATTATGGGTTTTACACAAATTATGACAAATATTGATATTCACCCAGCCGCACAAATAGGAAACCGTGTCTTTATAGACCATGGGACAGGTGTAGTTATTGGAGAGACTTCTATCATTGAAGATGATGTTCTTATTTATCAGGGTGTTACACTTGGTGGTGTTTCACTTACACAAGGTAAACGCCACCCAACTATAAAAAAAGGTGCAGTTATTGGCGCAGGTGCAAAGGTTCTTGGAAACATAGTCATTGGTGAAAAAGCAAAGATTGGGGCAAACTCTGTTGTTGTAAAGGAAGTACCTGATTGCTCTACTGCTATTGGTATTCCTGCTCATGTAATAGAAAAAGGTCGATGCACTGATCCATTTATGCACAATATGCTTCCAGATATCAACAAAGAGATGTTTGAGTATATGCTCAAACGTATTGCTATCTTAGAACATATACTTGTGGAGGATAACAAAGAGCTTTTAGAGCAAGATTTAAAGCTAGAAAACATCTACGAATCATTTATCACCTCTATGAAAAACTAGAATATTTTCTATTCTAGTTTCATATCTACTATATTTTTAGTATAATTCGCTCATTATTTTTAACAGAACTCAAATGAAGGAAATACGTATGTTAACAAACCGTATAAATACTCTATCTGAATCAATCACTATCGCTATTACAACACTTGCTGGAGAGCTAAAGGCTGAGGGAAAAGATATTCTTAGTTTTTCAGCTGGTGAGCCAGACTTTGACACTCCTCAAGTTATCAAAGACTCTGCTATTGCAGCTATTAATAGTGGTTTTACTAAATATACTGCAGTTGATGGGATTCCAGCACTCAAAGAGGCTATCGCTACAAAACTAAAACGCGACAACAATCTTACATATGCACCAAACCAGATAATCACCAATAATGGAGCAAAACACTCCCTGTTCAATCTTTTTTCTGCAACTATTCAAGAGGGTGATGAGGTAATAATTCCCTCACCTTACTGGGTAACTTACCCTGAGCTTGTAAATTACTGTGGTGGAACTGTTGTTGAGATTGAGACACAAGATGAGAGCGGCTTCAAAATTACTCCAGAACAACTCAAAAATGCTATAAGCCCTAAAACAAAGATGCTTGTTCTTACGACTCCATCAAACCCTACAGGAAGTGTTTACTCAAAAGAAGAGTTAACAGCCCTAGCTGATGTTCTTATAGGTACAGATATCATCGTTGCAAGTGATGAAATGTATGAAAAGCTTATATATGAGGGTACATTTACTTCTGCTGCTGCAATTAGCGAAGATATGTACCAAAGAACAGTAACTATCAACGGTCTAAGTAAATCAGTAGCAATGACAGGATGGCGTTTTGGATACATGGCAGCGGCTGACACAGAACTTATAAAAGCGACAAAAAAACTCCAGTCTCAAAGCACTTCAAATATCAACTCAATAACACAACATGCTGCTATAACTGGCCTAGATGGTAGTGCTGATACAGACGTCGAGATAATGAGACAAGAGTTCAAAAAACGCCGTGATGAAGCTGTAGAACTTTTTAACAGCATAGATGGATTAAGCGTTGTAAAACCAGATGGTGCTTTTTATCTTTTTGTAAACATTAAAACGGTTGAAAAAGACTCTATGAAATTCTGTAAAGATTTACTTGCGCAGACAGGTGTTGCGGTTGTTCCTGGTCTTGGCTTTGGAAGTGATGGGTACTTTAGATTTAGTTTTGCAACTGATATTGAGAGTATTCGTAATGGAATTGCACGTATTGAAGAGTTTGTAAAGAGCATTAAGAAGTAGGTTAAACCCTACTTCAAACTAGAAAATTATTTTAAAGCCTGTAAAGCCTCAATAACTTCGTCAAGATTATCCATTGGAAGATGAACTTTCCACTCTGGGTTTTCGCCATCACCAACTAAAGAAATACCTATACTTGCAACTGTATGACTTTTAGGACCATACGGCTCATTGATTTTAGTAACAGATATTACACCACTTTTTGTTCCGCTTAATGGAATCATTGTACTCATTTTTCTTTCCTTTATTTTTTATTTGACAAGTCTAGCGAGTTTCGCCTGAATTTTAAGCCATACTTTGTGATCCATAAATGGAAATCCAGCAAAAATTTTGCCACTCTCATGGATTGTTTTTGTGACACCTGTTCTTGCTGCAAAAGTATTAAAAGGAGCAATTTCGAGATGTCCTGCCACACCTGATTGTGCACCAAAGACATTATTTCGCCCTACTATACTTGAACCTGCAAAACCACTCTGTGCAGCTATTACACTCCCCTCACCTATCTCGCAGTTATGTGCTATTTGGATGAGATTATCTAAACGCGAACCTTTTTTTATGAGTGTCGTACCAAAAACAGCACGATCAATAGTTGTACAAGCACCAATTTCAACATTATCTTCTACAACAGCATTTCCATTATGGTAGATTTTTTTATGCTCACCTAATTTGTTTGAAGCAAAACCAAAACCATCACTTCCAATAGCAGTAGATGCATGAATAACACAGTTAGANCCAATCTTGCAGTCTCTATAAACTACTACATTGGGATAGAGTATAGTGTTATCACCTACTATCGCACCTGAGCCCACATAAACACCAGCCATAATTTGGCAATTTTTTCCAACTTTTGCACCTTTTGCCAGGTAGGCTGTTGAAGCGACAATGCTTTGCTCACCCACCTGGGCATCAAGACCAGAGTCATCTTCTATCTTGGGAGCAAACTCTTTTGAGAGAACTGCCATCTGCCAATAAGGAGACTCTACGACAAGAGCCACTGAACTCTCAGGGACTAACTCTTTGCTTTTTGCATCGACTATTATTGCTGCTGCGTTGGAGGAGGCTACATCTTTGAGGTATTTTGAGTTTGCAACAAAAGAGAGTTCTGAAGAAGTTGCATCACTTAGAGTATTCATAGAAGAGATTTCTATATCAGCTCCATTAAATTCTGCACCAATAAGTGCTGCAATTTTACTAAGTTTCAAACTTATCTCTCTAGTGCTACAGCACCACTTCTTACTATCTCTTTTGGATTGTAGCGCTTGATGACACTTAAGAAGTTATCAACACGCTGTGGCTCATCTGCCACCATTGCGATAATTACATTTTCGCCACTATTTACAATTTTTCCATTATAGGCACGACAGAGTGTATCTATGTCTGTAAGGTTTTCAGTTACTGGGAATTTTACAAGGGCCATCTCTTTTTCAACCATATCACAGTGTTCATAAACGCGAAGGACTGGTATAAGCTTATGGAGTTGTTTTGTAATCTGCTCTATAACACGCACAGAACCCGCGGTCACAATAGTTAAACGTGAGTACTTGCTATCTGGAATAGGAGCAACCGTTAAAGATGTGATGTTATAGCCACGTCCAGAGAAAAGATTTGTGATACGTGAGAGTACACTCGCCTCATTTACAACGATAACTGAAACAACTCTTCTTTCATTACTTTCAGTCATTATTTTGTCTCCTTTTTCTCTAANAACATCATGTTAAACAGACTTCCACCTGATGGTACCATCGGCATAACATTTTCAAATCTCTCAACGATAACCTCGATAAAAGCAACTACATTTTTCTCAACTGCATCTTTAAGGGCAGCATCGAACTCCTCTTTTGTTTTAACTCTATAACCAATTCCACCAAAAGCTTCTGAAAGCTTTACAAAGTCTGGTTGTACTGTTAAATCAGTCTCAGAGTGGCGTTTGTCATAAAAAAGTGTTTGCCACTGACGAACCATTCCAAGGAAATTATTGTTTAAAATGATGTTTATAACTGGAATCTTCTTTTCAACTGCAGTCATTAACTCTTGAACATTCATAAGAATAGAGCCATCCCCTGTAAAGTTGATAGAAGTCTGCTGAGGACAAGCTGCTTTAACACCTATAGCCGCTGGAAAACCAAAGCCCATAGTTCCAAGACCACCAGAGGTTATCCACTGGTTTGGACGTGAAAATGGATAAAACTGTGCAGCCCACATCTGATGCTGTCCAACATCTGTTGAGATGTTCGCACTATCACCAAGAAGCTCACCAACACGTTTTATAACCCACTGAGGCTTTATGCGCTCTGTATCTTCGTGAAAAGTCAGAGGGTGAAGTTCTGCAAAGTTTTGTATAGTCTCTCTCCAAGACTCATAATTGTCACTCTCAATCTTATCTGTCTGTTTAAGCATATCACTTACAACATTCTTTAAGTCACCAACTATTGGGTAGTCAGCGTTTACAAGCTTCGAAATAGATGCAGGGTCAATATCTACATGGATAACATCTGCATTTTTAGCAAACTCTGAGAGTTTACCTGTAACACGGTCATCAAATCTTGCACCAAGACCTATAACTAAATCTGTCTCACTCATAGCCATATTTGAAGAGTAAGAACCGTGCATACCTAACATTCCCACAAGAAGTTCGTCATCAAAAGATAAAACGCCACGAGCCATAAGAGTCTCAACAGCAGGAATACCAGTTTTATGAATCAACTCTCTTACCTCTGCTGAAGCACCTGAGTTGATAACACCTCCACCGAGGTAAAAAAGTGGGCGCTTTGCTTTTGCAATAGCTTCCATAGCTTTTTTGATTTGACGAGGATTTCCTTTAACATGTGGTTTATATGTCTCTAACTCTATCTCTATATCATAATCAAACTCTGCAATTTGAGCAGTTACATCTTTTGGAATATCGACATGCACAGGACCAGGACGACCAGAACGTGCTATATAAAATGCCTCTTTAAGTACACGCGGCAAATCCGCTGCATCTGTTACAAGATAGTTGTGTTTAGTACAAGGACGTGATATTCCAATAGCATCAATTTCTTGAAAACCATCTGTTCCAATTAGGCTCATCGGTACTTGACCTGAAATGACAACCATAGGAACAGAATCCATGTAAGCATCTGCTAAACCTGTTACTGCATTTGTAAAACCAGGACCAGATGTAATCATCGCTACACCTACTTTACCACTCGCCTTAGCATAGCCCTCAGCTGCATGTATTGAAGCCTGCTCATGACGGTTTAAGATGTGTTGGAATCCATCTTGTTTGTATATCTCATCATAGACATTCATAATAGCTCCACCAGGGTAGCCAAACACTGTGTCTACACCCTCTGCGATTAGGGCCTCTATAACCATCTGCGCACCGCTTATTTGCATGAAAAGTCTCCTATGTAAAAATTATTATCTTAAAAAATTTCGTGATTATACAAAATTTGAACTATGTTAGAGGTTAAATCAAAAGCTATTATAAAATGTCAGAGCCTAGTCTAAGATTGAGTTAACAATCATAGAGGGTCTCCACATATTTAAAGAACCTTGTGTAAGATATTCTAGTGAAAGTTTTGATTCTGGATATGCACCTTTGAAATAAAGAAAAAAGTTCTCTATTTGATCTTGTAATCCGAAGTTTAGCATGTAATTTTTTATGCCATTTTCTATTTCATATTGAAGTTTTTTATCGGCTATTGCATTTTCAAGTTGAACCATATAACACCATCCAAACACAGTCCCTATTGCCATATATTTTGAACTTATTTTCATATATTTTTTTAGTGCTTCTTCAACTCCTGAAGAGTCTCCATTAACGGCTGAATCATTTGCCGTTACTAAGTCTTGATTCCAGGCTTTTTGAAGCGTTCTTCCATCTTGGGTTTCTTGTAAGTCTTCAGCTATTGCCATCATATTATAGGCTGTAGTTATGTCCTCTTCTTCTGCAGCTTTGAAAAATTTTTGACGCGAATCAATCTCTTTCATGAGAATTCTCACTTCTTGGGTAAAACCTTCAAAATCATAAAGAATTCTTAAGGATTTTAAAGCAGCATGTGTATCACCCTCTTTAATAAGTACTTGTGACTTAGTATATAATGTATCAGCATAGTTCATTAGTGTATCATACTCAGGAAACTCTTTTAAAAATGGATGTTGTTTGAGCAGTTCAAAACATACCCTAAAATCTTTTTGCCCCATGGATGCTCTAAAGTGTTTATAAACCTCTCCCTGTGTCAATAATTCTTGTATAAGTTTTGTTTTTTCACTTATTCCTCGGTATGGTGAAAAAAGCTCTTTAGCTCTATCCCCTCCCCTAACTTGAAGTGCATACTTCTGGGCCTCTGCAAATGTTTTTTTCCAGTTTTTTTCTAAAGCTTTATACAACATCGACTCTTTGTATACCGGATACTTGTTTGCAAGCGAATATGCTAGAGGAAGTTTTCCTTGTTGTGCAAAATTTTTAAACTTGTAAAATTCTTCATAGTCACGTATAGTTTGTTGAATTATGCTATTTTTTGATGGTATGTTTTTGAAGTATTTAAAAAGAAGTAATGCTCTTTTATTATCTCCATTCTCAAGAGCAACTTTTGCTTTCTCAAGTGTGTTTTCCCACAGCTTTGCAACAAGAGCATAAATCTGCGTATAAGCCAAAATAGGGTTTTTTTGAGTCGCTTCTTGAATAGCCTCGAACTCTTTATTTACGAACATATCTTTAAGCTTCTCTTCTCCTGAATAGATATCATAAGAGACTAGAGAACCATCTTCTGCTCCCAAGATAAGGTGATTTTTCTCTCCATCGAATTCCATAGCAGTAATAAGAGATGTAATTTTTATATACTTTGGAGATAGAAGTTCATAAGTGTTTAAATCATATACCAGTACATAACCCAATGTAGTACCTAAAAAAAGGAACTTTTCATCTGCACTTATCGTCATTTTTACAACATCATCATGAATACCCTGAAGTCGTTCAATAACTTTTCCTGTTGTTATGTCCCATACAATCGCAGTGGCTTTTTTGTCTATACTTAAGAGTTTCCTTTTATGGAAAAACTTTAGACTCATAACAGGAGCAGTATGTGCTTTTAATTTAACTTTGGGTGACATTGTAACAAGATTAAAAAGTGAGACTCTTCTATCATAACTTGCAGTTGCAACCCAGTTTCCATTTTCACTGAATGCTATGTCATTAATTGTATCCAGATGAACTGGAAGAGTAAACACAAGTTTTCCACTCTTAACATCCAGGGCAAAGCTTTTGCCATCATCTCCACAAGAAAACATATATCTACTTAGAGGGTCAATTCCTACACATGAAACCTCTCCATGATGTCTTTCAACTTTTGCAATTATTTTTTTTGTATGAGCATTGTATAGACGAGATTCTTTAGCATTAGAACTTAAAGTAGTAAAATAATCTCCCTCACCACTAAATTGAAATATTTGTGACTTAAACTTTAAGTGATTAATAACTGTTTTAAAACCATTTAACAACTCTAAACTATCTTTATCTAGATATCTTATAGTAGTTTCAGAATCAACAACGACAAGACTCTTATCTTTAAGAATTTTGAGGGAGATAATAGGTTTTTTTATACTCTTTGACTTTACAACTTTCATAAATTATCTACTCCTTAAGTAGCCCTCTTTTTGTAGTACTTCTTTTATCTCTTTTTGGTGCTCTTTGCCTTTAGTTTCCATATGTACGGTTACATTCGCATCTCCATAATCAAGAGAGATTGATGTTCTATCATACGAGATATGAACAATGTTGGCGTTTAGTTCTTGTAGTATTTGAGTAAAGCGCATTAAAGAGCCTGGTTTGTCTATTAGTGTAACCGTTACTTTCATCTTACGGCCTGATTTTAAAAGACCTTTTTCAATAATGACAGAAAGAAGAGTCACATCCATATTTCCACCACTCAATACAACTGCTACTTTTTTACCCTTAAGTGTTGGTAGTTTGTTATGAAGTAGAGCCGCTACACCGACCGCTCCAGCACCTTCAACAACAAGTTTTTGCTTCTCAAGCAAAAATAAAATAGCACTTGCTATCTCTTCATCATCAACACTTATGATTCTATCGACTGATTTGAGTGCATATCCCAAAGTAATTTCAGAAGTGTCGCGCACTGCAATCCCATCAGCAATAGTACGAACACTTACAGAATCAACAGCTTCTTTTAAATCAAAAGAGTTCTTAAACGCAGGAGCACCTAAGGCACTCACACCAATGACTTCTATCTTAGGGTTTATCGCTTTGATTGCAGTTGCCATACCTGCGATAAGACCACCACCACCAACACACACTAAAACTGCATCTAAGTCACTACACTTATCCAATATATCTAAAGCAACAGTTCCCTGCCCAGCAATTACATCTTCATCTTCAAAAGGATGTACAAATGTCAAAGAGTGTTTTTCACCATAAGTTCTTGCATAAGCATAAGCCTCATCATAGTTTGAACCAGCCAAAATGACTTCTG
>JGI11705J14877_10000622_pt1 | contig 21725 bp, 17 predicted proteins | sample Etolaghawater15m_FD_14877 | JGI IMG/M metagenome (IMG submission 14877)
GATATCACGCCCCAGCGCGGTGACCTGGTCATCCGCCGTCACCGCCTGCAATTCGACCAGCAGACGATAGCCATCGCTGATCAGGCGCGAGTCGGGCGGGTCGATAAAATCAAATTCTCGAATATGCCCGACCTTGAGACTGTCCATCTGCAGGATGACCGAGGCCAGATTGGTACGCAGAATCTCCGGCTCGGTAAACTCGGGACGGCTGGCAAAATCATCCTCGTCATACAGCCGAATGCAGGTACCGGCCGCGACCCGTCCACAGCGTCCGGCGCGCTGGTTGGCCGAGGCCTGGGATATCTTTTCGATCGGCAGGCGCTGAATGCGCGCACGCCACGAATAACGCGAGATACGCGCCAGACCGGTATCGATGACATACTCGATGCCCGGCACGGTGAGTGAGGTCTCGGCCACGTTGGTCGACAGGATGATCTTGCGCTGACCACCCTGACGAAAGATGCGCTGCTGCTGTTCATTGGTCAGCCGCGCGTACAGAGGCAACACCTCGTACTGGTGAAACCGTTTGCGAATGCGATCCGCCGCGTCGCGAATCTGGCGCTCACCGGGAAAGAATACCAGGGTATCCCCCGGACGCTCCTGGAACAGTTCCTCGAGCGCGTCCATCACCGCTTCACTGCGATCACGATCGCGCTGCTCCTCATCCTGTATGGGCCGGTAGCGAATCTCGACCGGGTAGGTGCGGCCCGACACCATGACCATCGGCGCATCGTTGAAATAACGCGAAAAACGCTCGGGATCGATGGTGGCGGAAGTGATGATGAGTTTAAGGTCGGGCCGGCGCGGCAACAGCGTCTTGATGTAGCCCAGCAACAGGTCGATATTCAAACTGCGTTCGTGCGCCTCATCGATGATCAGGGTCTGGTATTCGTTGAGCCAGCGGTCGCTCTGCACCTCGGCCAGCAGAATGCCATCGGTCATCAGCTTGATGTAGCTGTCGGGGCTGGTGGTGTCGGTGAAACGGACCTTGTAACCGACCGCCTCGCCCGGCCGGGTATTGAGTTCCTCGGCGATGCGATTGGTGACCGAACGCGCCGCCAGCCGCCTTGGCTGGGTATGCCCGATCTTGCCGCGGTCCGCCAACCCCAGGTCGAGACAGATCTGCGGCAACTGCGTGGTTTTGCCGGAACCGGTTTCACCACACACGATCACCACCTGATTGTTTTCAATCGTATGCTTGAGTTCATCGCGCTTGGCGTAAAACGGCAGCGCCTGGTTCAGGGAAACCCTGGGCCGCCGGGCGCGGCGCGTGGCCACGATTTCGATGCTATGGTTTATCGCTGCCGCCAGTTTTTCACGCTCTTTATCATCCTTGCGCGCCCGTCGCAGGCGGCCCAGCAGGCTGCGCCGGTCGGACAGCGCGCATTGCTGCATGATTTGTTGCTGGAATTTTGCCGGGTTCATCAAAGTTTCGTTAGACTATGCGATCCATTTATATCAGGCGGATTGAACTTGCTTGGCGTTGACAAAGAGTTTCCTTACCAAGTCAGGGTGTCGCCCAGAGCGCGCCGCGTCAAACTGGCATTCAACCCCTACCGAGGGCTTGAAGTCGTCATACCCCGGCGCTTCCCGCGCCGTGAAATTCCGCGCATTCTACAGCAACACGCCGAGTGGATCAGCGACCAGTACCGGCGACACGCCGACAAATTACAAGGCGTTGAGCCACCGCGGCAGATCATCCTGCCACTGAGCGGTGAAACCCTTGCGGTGCGCTACCTGCATACAGACAAGCCAGGAATCAAAACCGCTGAAGGCGAGATACTGATTCACACCCGCAGCGACGAGCAGAGCATCGAACTGCTGCGGCGCTGGTTGCGCCAAACCGCCAATGACCTGCTCAAACCCATGCTAAGCCAGGTGGCCGACGAACTGGGCCTGGCTTACACATCATGCAGCGTGCGCGGACAGAAAAGTCGCTGGGGCAGCTGTTCCAGCCGTGGCCGCATCAGTCTCAACGAACAGCTGCTGTTCATGCCCAGGGCCACGGTGCGCTACCTGATGATTCACGAGTTGTGCCATACGCGGTACCTGAACCACTCGGCGGATTTCTGGAGGCTGGTGGGCTCCTTTGAGCCGGACTTCAGACGTTATGAAAAGGCGCTGGATCAGGGGCGACAGGCCATACCGGGCTGGTATCTGCACGACCTGTACTCAGCAGGCGGCTAGAAATCTACAACGCCACAATAAAAAAGCCCGCCTGGGGAGGCGGGCAATGTTCATACAGAACGCGGAGGGATGCGGACGTTCCTTTGAACGCGCCAGCGACCGGTGAGGTGACGGTACCAATCGCTGGTGCGTTTTACTCAGAACATCCAGAGGCACTTCACAGAGTGAAATTACTTGCTAAGAGGTACGCTGTAGGAAACCAGGAACAGGGGATCCTCTTCGACACCGGCGGTGTCATCCGATGCCACACTGACAGCGAAAGTCAGATTTTCGCTGTACGAGTAAGACACCTGAACATGGCTGTACTCGCCACCGGGGGCGTCAACGTCCCAGCCGCCGTAAAGCAGGTTCACGTCGCCGATGGTGTAGTCCAATGTGTAGTAGATTGCGTCAGGACCACCTTGTGTCTCTTCAGCAATGTAAAAGGTAACAGTGAAATCAGCCATACCACCTGACAGCACGATATCCGACAATGAGGTGTCGCCGAGGCCATCGTTCGGTGCTGTGCCATCTTCAGGATACAGGTAGTACCAGTAGGATACATCATAGCTGAAACCACCGGCTTCACCCGCAAATCCAACATACAGATCAGTCTCGTGACCGCCCGTTTCATTGGTGGCCCAGATGCCTGCATAGAGGCCCGAGTCATGTGCATAGTCAAGGCTACCGGAAATTTGCGGACCGTCTGGAGTCAGGTTCTGACCACGCCAAAGGTACATGTTGGCCAGTGACAGCGACGCGGAAACCTCGGCGCTGGCAACGGTCGGCGCGGCCAGCCCGGCGCTCAATAAAGACAGTGAAACAGCATAAGGTGCGTATTTTTTAAGGTTCATGGATATCTCCTGTTAAAAAATTGTTACAAATTCGTTTGTACGAAACTGAGATTGCAACCGTCGGGCCAGTTATTTATTTTTTGTTTAATTTCATAAACTTATGTGAATACACCCGGTTTTTTTGTGGGCACTGCACAATAATCGGCGCACCAAAGTGGCGCGCACAACACTAAGACGGTGCATAGAAACGCCCCCACTCTGTGCGCAATGGCTTACGGCCAGGCAAAACAGCGTGAAGCCCCCTGACGCATCAACTAAACTCGAATGTACGCCCGCAACCACCAGGGCCCTGCAGCCAACGCACAGCCATCAATAATGCAAATGATCACACTGGCCATACTGCTGACCGCCATGCAAGCGAATCAGCCGGACGACAGCCGTCAGACAGCCGATTTTGCGATCACGCCGTCACCGGACAGCATCCCCATTGATGCGCCCAGGGATCCCTGGACCGAGTTATCCCTGATGCTCGACAGCGCACTCAACGAAAACCAAGCCGATGACCGGCGCCTGCGGCGCAAGTTAGCGGCCTGCGAACGCTGTCACTCGACCGATCTCAGCGCTTCGAACAGCTACCTGCCCGTATTACAAGGTCAGAACCGGCGCTACCTGGCACGAAAAATCCTGAATTTCAAAAACGACCGCAGCGCCTATCATCCGATGCAGGCGATCAGCCAGTCGCTGACGCTGGAGGATATCGTGTTTATCAGCGGATTCTATGCCAACCAGAACAGCCCCCTGGACCAGGGCCTGGTGGACGTGCAGCAGGCTGGCACGGAAGCAACGAGCAGCATCGACCTGCAGAGCTGCACTCAATGCCATGGGCGCAACGGTGATGGCGCCGCACTGATCCCGGACATCTCAGGTCAGAACGAAAATTACCTGGCCTACCGTATTCGCGAAATCGCCCGCGGCGAGTCCAGGGTGCACCGGGATGATGAAAATTCAGTGACACGCTGCCAGATCAAACTGGCTCACAGCAGCGACAGCAAACTGATGGCGCGCATTCTGACCCTGGCGCTGGATTCGTCCGCGATCATCCGCGGCGAGGAGATTTACCGGCTGAACTGTGCAGCTTGCCACGATACGGGAATCGAAGCCGCGCCCAGCCCCGACGATCAGGGCGAATGGCAACGAAGACTGGCCAACGGCTTTCGCCAGCTCGAACGCAATGCCTTGCTGGGCAAACAGAAAATGCCGCGCCGCGGTGGCAACCACTACCTGAGCCGCAACCAGATTCGTGATGCCATTCATTACATGCTGTCGCGCACCCGCTTGTTCGACACTTCAGCACCTTTTTAGGGCGATAACGCCGAAACGGCACACAAGTTGTGCGTTCATAATGCACAACGAAGGTGCCAAAGGCCCCGGAACTCGTGGATTTTTTGTCTAAGCCTATGAAATAAAAGTGGTTCTCAAAGCGTGGCACGGAGCTTGTAGTGGTTCAGCCGTCATTCTAATCCAACAGGAGAAACCACATGACCAAACACCACACACTTAAATCAACCTTGCTGGCTCTGGCATGCAGCACCATGATGGGCGCGGTGCAGGCAGCCGATACTATCAAGGTGGGTGTGCTGCATTCCCTGTCCGGCACCATGGCCATCAGTGAGACCACACTGAAGGACACCATGCTGATGCTGATCGAGGACCAGAACAAGAAAGGCGGGCTGCTGGGCAAGAAACTTGAGGCGGTGGTCGTAGACCCGGCTTCGAACTGGCCCCTTTTTGCAGAAAAGGCGCGCGAGTTGATTGAAAAGGAAAAGGTCGCGGCCACTTTCGGTTGCTGGACCTCGGTATCGCGCAAATCGGTACTGCCCGTTTTTGAAGAACTCAACAGCATCCTGTTCTACCCGGTGCAGTACGAGGGCGAAGAATCGTCCAAGAACGTGTTCTACACGGGCGCCGCGCCGAACCAGCAGGCCATTCCTGCCGTTGATTACCTGATGAATGAAATCGGCGTCAAGCGCTGGGTTCTGGCCGGTACCGATTATGTTTATCCGCGTACTACCAACAAGATCCTCGAAGCCTACCTCAAGGCCAAAGGGGTCCCGGCCAAGGACATCATGATCAACTATACGCCTTTCGGACATTCCGACTGGCAGAGCATCGTTTCCGACATCAAGAAATTCGGTTCCGCCGGCAAGAAAACCGCTGTGGTCTCCACCATCAATGGCGACGCCAACGTGCCTTTCTACAAGGAACTGGGCAATCAGAACATCAGTGCTGAAGATATTCCTGTCGTCGCTTTCTCCGTGGGCGAAGAGGAACTGTCGGGTGTCGATACCAAACCGCTGGTGGGCCACCTCGCTGCATGGAACTACTTCATGAGTGTCGATGCACCGGAAAACGATGAATTCATCGAGAAATGGCACAGCTTCATCGGCGACGAAAAACGCGTCACCAATGACCCGATGGAAGCGCACTACATCGGCTTCAAGATGTGGGTCGAAGCGGTCAAGAAGGCCGGCACCACCGATCCCTCGGCCGTGCAGGAAGCCATCATCGGCGTTTCTGTTCCCAACCTGACCGGCGGCCTGTCCTCGATGATGCCAAACCATCACATCACCAAGCCGGTGCTGATTGGCGAGATCCAGGAAGACGGCCAGTTCGACGTGGTATGGAAAACCAGTGGCCTGGTACCGGGTGATGCCTGGTCCGACTTCCTGCCCGACTCCAAGAACCTGATCGCCGACTGGCGCGCACCGCTGAGCTGCGGCAACTACAACGTCAAAACGGCCAAGTGTTCGGGCCAGAACTTCTAATCAGTTCATCGCATTCCCTGCGAGGCCTCGTGATGGCCTCGCAGGGTACGTCTTTCCAATCACGGGTTGATCAAACAATAATTACCCGCGGATACCGACCAACATGAAATTCCTGGCAATACTGCTACTGATTACAAGCTGCCTGCAGCCTGTGCAGGCGCAGACAGAAACTCCGACTGAAACCCAGCCGCTTGAGCAGGCGCTCGAGATGCTGTCATCACGAGATTTCGATGAACGAGGCCGCGCCATCGACGTCATCGTCAACAGCGGCCATGACGCGGTTGAAAAACTGCTCAACGCCATGCTCGATGGCGAACTGTATTACCGAAAGAAAGACAAACGCATCGTTGTCACCCAGGACGAGGACGGCAGGTATCGACTGTTTGACGCCGTAAACGGAGAAGACCTTGGCGTGACCGGCAAACGCAAGGTCAAGAAGGTTTCCATTAACAATCGTCTGCGCGGCAAACTCAAGCTGGAGATTGCAACGCTCGCGCTGAACCATGCCGACGTCAACGTGCGGCTGAAATCGATCGAAGGCATGATTGGCAAGGCCGATGCCGATATGCTGGTCAAGTTCGACGCCATGAAGGCGCGTGAAACGGATCAGCGCGTCATCGACGCCATCAACACCGTCACCGCTTTCGCCATGCTCGAATCCAGCGATCCGGCGCAACAACAATTAGCCATTGATCAACTCAAAGATAATCTGAATCCGGTCGTGCTGGGCACCCTGCGTGAAATCGCCGCCACGACCGATAGCCCGGTTCTAAAAAAGGAGGCGCAGCGCGCCATCCAGCTGATTGAAGAACGCGTCAAACTGTTCGGTTATATCGAAACCCTGTTCTTCGGACTCAGCCTGGGGTCAATTCTGGCGCTGGCAGCGATCGGGCTGGCCATCACCTTTGGCGTCATGGGCGTTATCAACATGGCCCACGGCGAGCTGATCATGATCGGCGCCTACACCACCTACGTTATCCAGCTTCTCATGCCCGAATCCATCGGCCTGTCGATACTGGTGGCGATACCCGCCGCCTTCATCGTCTCGGCGCTGGTGGGCATCGCCATCGAACGCGGCGTGATCCGCTTTCTGTATGGCCGCCCGCTGGAAACCCTGCTCGCGACCTTTGGCATCAGCCTGGTGTTGCAGCAGGCCGTGCGCAGTATTTTTTCACCACTCAATCGCTCGGTCGCGACGCCGGAATGGATGAGCGGCTCACTCGAGATCAACTCGCTGCTGTCGATCACCTATAACCGGCTGTACATCTTCCTGTTCTGCCTGGTTGTGTTTGTGCTGTTATACCTGGTAATGAAAAAGACCTCGCTTGGGTTGTATGTACGCGCGGTCTCACAGAACCGCGCCATGGCCCGCGCGATGGGCATTCGTTCGCAATGGGTCGATGCCATGACCTTTGGACTTGGCTCGGGCATCGCCGGGGTTGCCGGCGTGGCGCTGTCACAGGTCACCAACGTTGGCCCCAATCTGGGTCAGGCCTATATCGTCGACTCGTTCATGGTCGTGGTTTTTGGCGGCGTCGGCAACCTGTGGGGCACGCTGCTGTCGGGTCTGTCACTCGGGGTATTCAACAAGTTTCTGGAACCGGTTAGCGGGGCCGTGCTGGCCAAGATACTGGTGCTGATATTCATCATTCTGTTCATACAGAAAAGGCCGCGCGGGTTGTTCCCGCAAAAAGGCCGGGCGGCAGAACAATGATCAGACAACTGCTCATGAACGATCGCGGCGGCAAAATATTTCTCGCCCTGCTGCTTGCGGCCACCGTGTACGTGGTGCTCAGCAACCTGTTGCTGCCGGTCGAGCATATGCTGCACGTGCCGACTTATACGGTGACCCTGCTCGGCAAATACCTGACCTACGCGCTGCTCGCCATAGCCGTCGACCTGGTATGGGGCTATCTCGGTATACTCAGCCTTGGCCATGGCGCCTTCTTTGCCCTCGGCGGCTATGCCATGGGCATGTACCTGATGCGCCAGATCGGCGATCGCGGCGTGTATGGCGACCCGGTACTGCCCGACTTCATGGTGTTTCTGAACTGGAAGGAACTGCCCTGGTTCTGGTACGGCTTTGACCAGTTCTGGTTCGCCGCGCTGATGATCCTGCTGGTACCGGGCCTGTTGGCCTTCGTGTTCGGCTGGCTGGCTTTTCGCTCACGCGTCACCGGCGTGTACCTGTCGATCATCACCCAGGCCATGACCTATGCCTTGATGCTGGCGTTTTTCCGCAACGAGATGGGCTTTGGCGGCAACAACGGACTGACCGACTTCAAGGACATAATGGGCTTTTCTCTACAGTCGGATGGTGTGCGCATCGGGCTGTTCATTTCCTCGGCCATCGCGCTTGCCCTCGGTTACCTGGCCTGCCGGTATATCGTCAACTCCAAGCTCGGCCGCGTCAGCGTCGCCATTCGCGACAGCGAAGACCGGGTGCGCTTCATCGGCTACCGCGTCGACCTGTTCAAGCTGTGGGTATTCACCTTCTCGGCCGTGCTCGCCGGTATCGCCGGCGCCCTGTACGTGCCGCAGGTAGGCATCATCAACCCCAGCGAATTCTCGCCAATCAACTCCATCGAGGTCGTCATCTGGGTCGCGGTCGGTGGCCGGGCGACACTGTTTGGCGCGGTGCTTGGCGCGGTGCTGGTCAACTACGCCAAGACCTATTTCACCGGCGCCTTTCCCGAGGTCTGGTTGTTCGCGCTGGGCGGGCTGTTCATACTCGTCACCCTTTTTGCACCGAATGGCATTATCGGCCTGTTGAAAGGTAAAAAGAAAAAAGCAAAACCGGATCAAACCTCCGAGGAGGTGGCATCATGAACAGCGCTCTGCAGGGCCTGCGCGATTTCACCCGGCGCGACCGCGTATTCAAGTTCCTGGTCCGGGCCGACGAGGTCAAACCCGATACATCGAAGGGCATGATCCTGTACGTCGAGAACCTGTCGGTCAGCTTCGATGGCTTCAGGGCCATCAACGACCTCAACCTGTACATCAAGGAAGGCGAGTTACGCTGCATCATCGGCCCCAACGGCGCCGGTAAAACCACGCTGATGGACATCATCACCGGCAAGACCCGGCCCGATACCGGCAGCGTGTATTTCGGTCAGGATATCGACCTGCTGCAGTTCAGCGAACCCGAGATTGCCCAGATCGGCATAGGCCGCAAGTTCCAGAAGCCCACCGTGTTCGAACAGCACAGCGTGTTTGAAAACCTTGAGCTGGCGATGGCCGCCAACAAGCGCGTATGGCCGACCCTGACCGCCCGACTCAACGCCGAGCAGCATGACCGCATCGACGAGATTCTGCTGCAGGCAGGCCTGATGGATCTCAAACACGCCGAGGCCAGGCTGCTGTCACACGGCCAGAAACAATGGCTGGAGATCGCCATGCTGGTGATGCAGGAGCCGCGCCTGTTGCTGGTCGACGAGCCGGTTGCCGGCATGACCCATCAGGAGATGGACAAGACAGCCGAGTTGCTCAACAGCCTGGCCGGCAAACACAGCGTGGTTGTGGTTGAACATGACATGGACTTCGTACGCTCCATCGCCCGCAATGTCACGGTATTACACCAGGGCAGCGTGCTGGCCGAGGGCAGCATGGAACAGGTGCAGGCCAACCGCGAAGTCGTCGAAGTTTATCTTGGAGAATAAAATGCTGTCGATCAGGCAACTCAACCAGTTCTACGGCGAAAGCCACACGCTGTGGGACATAGATCTCGATCTCGACGAGGGCAAATGCAATTGCCTGATGGGGCGTAACGGCGTCGGCAAGACCACCCTGCTCAACTGCATCATGGGCCTGCAAGCCGTGCGCTCCGGCCACCTGCTGTTTCGCGGTGACGACATTACCCGTGTCAACGCCGAAAAACGCGCCTCGCTGGGCATAGGTTACGTGCCCCAGGGACGCCAGATTTTCCCGTTGCTGACGGTTCAGGAAAACCTGCGCATCGGGCTTGGCGCGCGCGCCGACAAGGCCAAACACATCCCCGAGTTCATCTTCGAGCTGTTTCCCGTGCTCAAGGACATGCTCGGACGCCGTGGCGGCGACCTGTCCGGCGGACAGCAGCAACAGCTCGCGATCGGCCGCGCACTGGTGGTCGACCCATCGCTGCTGATACTCGACGAACCCACCGAGGGCATACAGCCCAACATCGTGGCCGAAATCGGCGATATCATCAAAAAGCTGACCACCGAGGTCGGGCTTACCGTACTATTGGTCGAGCAGAAACTGCCAATCGTGCGCCGCATTGCGGACAATTTCACCCTGCTCGACCGTGGCCGCAAGGTCGCCTCCGGGCAAATCGAGGAACTCAGCGAAGAACTGATAAAAAACTACCTGACTGTATGAGGAAAATAACGATGAAAAGCAAGATCACCATGAGCTTACTGGCAGCACTCACGCCGGTTATATCGCAGGCCCATCCCGGACATAGTGACAGCAACCTGCTGGCCGCTTTACCCAGCGAGTATATCGAACTGTTGATGACGGTCTTCGTCTTGACCCTATTATTCAGCACTCATGGCGCAACTGGACTGCGCAGAATGCTGATCCAGATCAGGAACCGACTGGTCAATCGCAGGTGAATGCCTCACCCGCAGCGAATCACTGGCAGGCTCATCTCGACCTGGATTTCATTCCGGTGGGTGATCGCACCCGGCTGATTCCAAACAAACGCTATGGCCCGTTATCTGTACAGCGGGCCTTCTATCCCGAGGGACAGATTTGCCATGCCTACCTGCTGCACCCCCCTGGCGGAGTGGCCGGCGGCGACAGCCTGACCCTGAATGTCATGAACCAGGCCGATTCGAAGGCCCTGCTGACGACGCCCGGCGCCACCAAGTTTTATCACAGTAACTGCAACACTGCGGTAGTCGAGCAGATCTTCCGCGTACAACCGGGCGCATCGCTTGAATACCTGCCTCAGGAGAACATCTATTTCCCCGGTGGATGGGTAGACATGCACACCGAGCTGTCGCTGGAACCCGGTGCAAGCGCCATCCTGTGGGAAAAACATTGCTTCGGCCGCCCGGCCAACGGCGAGGCGTTTGACTCTGGCGCCTATCGAGGCCGCCTGCAGGTCGATATCGCCGGCGAAATCCTGATACGCGAAACCCAGCGCATCGATGCCGTCGAGATCGCACGCGCCAGCGGCCTGCGTAATCACCCGGTCATGGGCACGCTGGTCGCAGTCGGCGATGGACTGAGTGACGATCTCATCAGTGCCTGTCGCAGCCTGCGTCCCCAGGCTGGTATCGCGGCCATGACCCGACCCGATGAACGCATATTCATCGCCCGTTACATCGGCGATAATACCCGCCACCTGAACGACTATTTCAATACCTTGTGGCAGACCCTGCGCCCCGCTATTCTGCAACGCCCGGCCTGCCACCCGCGTATCTGGAATACTTAAACAACACCGTACCGAGGCGCAACCATGGAATTAACTCCACGCGAGAAAGACAAATTATTGATCTTCACCGCCGCCCTGCTGGCCGAACGGCGCATGGCGCGCGGATTGAAACTGAATTATCCCGAGGCCATCGCCTATATCAGCGCCGCCATCATGGAAGGCGCGCGCGACGGGCGCAGCGTGGCCGACCTGATGGACTATGGGCGCACCCTGCTCAGCGGTGACGATGTAATGGAGGGCGTGGCCGACATGATTCATGATGTCCAGGTCGAGGCGACCTTCCCTGACGGCACCAAGCTGGTCACCGTGCACGAACCCATCATCGCCGCCATCCCCGCCAGCGGCGCGGCCGGGGCGATCGAGGTGCAGGATGGTGAAATCGAACTCAACGCCGGCCGCGAGGTCCTTGATATCGAGGTCGCCAACACCGGCGACCGACCGGTGCAGGTGGGTTCGCACTACCATTTCTTCGAAACCAACGGGGCATTGCAGTTCGATCGCAGACCCACGCGCGGCTACCGTCTGGATATTCCGGCCGGCACCGCTGTGCGCTTCGAACCAGGTCAGAGCCGTCAGGTCAGGCTGGTCAAGATCGCTGGCAAGCAGAAAATCTACGGCTTCAACGCACAGATCATGGGGGATATCTGACATGGTTATGATTTCACGCAGGGCCTACGCCGAAATGTACGGCCCGACCACGGGTGATCGCGTGCGTCTCGGTGATACCGATCTCTGGATTCGCGTCGAGGACGACCGCACGGTGTACGGGGACGAGGTCAAGTTCGGCGGCGGCAAGGTGATTCGCGATGGCATGGGCCAGTGTCAGCTGACGTCAAAAGACGTCGTCGACGTGGTCATCACCAACGCCCTGATCCTCGATCACTGGGGCATCGTCAAGGCCGACGTCGGCATCAAGAATGGTCGTATCAGCGGCATTGGCAAGGCCGGTAATCCCGACACCCAGGCCGGCGTCGACATCGTCGTTGGCCCCGGCACCGAAGCGATTGCAGGCGAGGGCCAGATCCTGACCGCTGGCGGCATTGACTCGCATATCCATTTCATCTGCCCGCAACAGGTCGACGATGCGTTGATGTCGGGCGTCACCACCATGCTCGGCGGCGGCACGGGCCCGGCCACCGGCACCAATGCCACGACCTGCACACCGGGGCCATGGAATATTCACCGCATGCTGGAAGCGGCCGATACCCTGCCCATGAACCTGGGCTTTCTCGGCAAGGGTAACGCCAGCCTGCCCGAAGGGCTTGAGGAACAGATACGCGCGGGCGCGATCGGCCTCAAGCTGCACGAGGACTGGGGCACCACCCCGGCCGCTATCGACAATTGCCTGAGCGTGGCCGAGGCCATGGACGTGCAGGTCGCCATCCATACCGATACCCTCAATGAGTCCGGTTTCGTCGAGGATACGCTGGCCGCGATGAAAGGACGCACCATTCACACCTACCACACCGAGGGTGCAGGTGGTGGCCATGCGCCGGATATCATCAAGGCCGCCGGTTACGCGCACGTGTTGCCGTCGTCCACCAATCCGACTCGCCCCTACACTATCAACACGGTGGATGAACATCTCGACATGCTGATGGTCTGCCACCACCTTGACCCCAATATTGCAGAAGACGTGTCCTTTGCCGAATCGCGCATACGCCGTGAAACCATCGCCGCCGAGGACATACTGCACGATCTGGGCGCGTTTTCGATGATTGCCTCCGACTCTCAGGCCATGGGTCGGGTCGGCGAGGTCATCACCCGCACCTGGCAAACCGCGCACAAGATGAAGGTTCAGCGCGGTCAACTGCAGGGCGACCCGGTTGACCACGATAATCGCCGTGCGCGCCGCTACATTGCCAAGTACACGATCAATCCCGCGATCACCCACGGCATCGCCCACGAGGTCGGTTCTATCGAGCCTGGCAAGCTGGCCGACCTGGTGTTGTGGAAACCGGCCTTCTTTGGCGCCAAGCCGTCACTGATTCTCAAGGGCGGCATGATCGCGGCCGCCCCCATGGGCGATCCCAACGCATCCATTCCGACCCCGCAACCGGTGCATTACCGGCACATGTTCGGTGCGCTGGGTGGGGCCCGTCACGCCACCAGCATGACCTTCCTGTCGACCGCCGCCATGCAGGCGGATATCGCCGGACAGCTCGGGTTGAAATCGCTGATCGGCGAGGTCAAGAACTGCCGCGCCATTCGCAAGAGCGACATGATCATGAACGACTACCAGCCTGAAATCAGCGTCGACCCGCAGACCTACCTGGTGCACGCCGATGGCCAGTTGTTGACCTGTGAACCGGCCAGCGAACTGCCGCTGGCGCAGAAGTACTTCCTGTTTTGATTGGAGCCTTGCATGCTGACCTTTAGCGAAAAACTCGATGATTCGAACGCCAACGGCAAGACGCTGTATTCGACCCTGACACTCACCATCGATCAACGCCTGCGCTCGCGCCTCAAGGTGACCCTGGACAACGGCATCGACGCGGGCCTGATGCTGCCGCGCGGCACGGTTTTACAACGCAATGACCGCCTGCTGGCCGATAGCGGCGAGGTGGTTGAAATCATCGCCGCCCGCGAGATCGTCAGCAGCGCCCATGTCGATGATCCATTGCTGTTGGCGCGCGCCTGTTATCACCTGGGCAATCGTCACGTTCCGTTACAGATCGGCGAGGGTTTTGTGCGTTACCAGCACGATCATGTACTCGATGACATGCTCAAGGGATTCGGTATTCGCGTCACCGTTGAAAAAGCGCCGTTCGAACCCGAGCCTGGCGCTTACGCTGGCAGTACTGCGCAAGGTCACTCTCACCACTCGCATAGCCATCATCACTCATCTCATGGACACGCACATGGACACTGACACCAGCTTATCGCGCCTGCTGCAACTGGTCAGCCCATCTTTACCTATTGGCGCCTACACCTACTCGCAGGGCATCGAATGGGCGGTAGATGAGGGCTGGATAGGCACACCGGCCCATTTATCCGAATGGCTGCGCGGCCTGATGGAAACCAGCATGATTTTTCTCGAGGTGCCCATACTGCTGCGCCTGATGCGCGCCTGGCAGCGCCACGACGAACTGGCGGTCAAGCGCTGGAGCAGCTTTCTGCTGGCCAATCGTGAAACGCGCGAGCTGCGCCTGGAAGAAAAGAACCGTGCACGCGCCCTGGCCCAATTATTGGTCGCGCTCGAACCGGATGCCAAACCCCACGCCAAACTGCTCGGCGACTCGCAACATGCCGCATTCAGCTATGCCTGCCAGCGCTGGGGCATAGACGAAAATCGCGCCGCCACCGCGCTGGTCTGGGGGTGGCTGGAAAACCAGGTTTTATCCGCAGTAAAGATCATTCCGCTGGGCCAGACCGACGGTCAGCGTCTGCTGTTTGAACTGGCGCCACTGATCAACGACGTTGTCGAGCGTGCCCGGCAAGTCGAGGATGACGATCTTGGCGCATCATCGATGGCGCTGGCCATCGCCAGTAGTCGCCACGAAACCCTTTACACACGGCTGTTTCGCTCGTGACCTGCTTTTTCACCACACAGAGCGCAGAGAAATGCCTTTGATAGCGACCGNGCGAGAAGTCCNTCATCGCGGCGAAGGCCGTGATCCATTCGCTCACAATCGGCGCCAGATTTCGGCCAGGTTAAAGCCTATCTATCTCCAGTGGAAACAGACCTGCGTCGGCATGACTCAACGTCGCGCAGCCGCGATACCAAGCAAGGCATGAAATTTCATGCCGCGCAGTGCGCCCAGGGTGATAAACCATTCCTTTTTTCGAGGTAACAACATGACAGACAGACAACCCTTAAGAGTCGGAATCGGCGGCCCGGTCGGTTCCGGAAAAACCGCACTGCTCGACCGCCTGTGCAAGACCATGCGCGAGTCCTACGACATCGCCGTCGTCACCAACGATATCTACACCCGCGAGGACGCCGAGTTCCTCGTGCGCAGTGAGGCGCTGGAAGCGGAACGCATCGTCGGTGTCGAAACCGGCGGCTGCCCGCATACGGCAATCCGCGAGGATGCCTCGATGAACCTGGCGGCGGTGGAAGACCTGTCACTGCGTTTTCCCGGCCTCGAGGTGATCTTCATCGAAAGCGGCGGTGACAACCTGTCCGCCACCTTCAGTCCGGAACTGGCCGACCTGATGATCTATGTCATCGATGTCGCCGAGGGTGAAAAAATACCGCGCAAGGGTGGCCCCGGCATCACGCGCTCCGACCTGCTGGTCATCAACAAGATCGACCTGGCGCCCCATGTCGGGGCATCGCTCGAGGTCATGGAGGCCGATACCAATCGCATGCGCGGCGACAAGCCGTGGGTGTTCACCAATCTGAAGGTCGATCTGGGACTGACCCGCGTCATCGAGTTCATCGTTGAACAGGGCATGCTGAAACCACTACCCAAAGATTCGAACGTCGCCTGAGCCCGGCACCGGGTTGCACGCCGGTTGCGTGACTGCCGACAGCTCATCGCAGCCCTGTCATGCCCGCTGCAGCTGCGCGATCGGAAGGCGGTCATGACATAAATCATGTCAATGCTTACCCGGTCTGAAAACTGATAATCAATTCCGCCCGGGGCACTATAATCAACATACCAATCGCACCTGATACTCAGGTGATTTTCACCCGCAACACTCTGAAGCAAATCCCATGGGCCCCCATTACCTTTCTAATCTGTTTACCCCCAAGAGCCTTGTCATGTTCGGCGCCAGCGAGCGCAAGAACGCGGTCGGCGAGGTCGTATTTCGCAACATCATCGAAGCCGGATATGAAGGCAAGGTGTTCGTCGTCAACCCGAAACATGACGAGGTTCAGGGTCACAAGGCCTATAAGACCCTGGGCGATATCAATGAACACATCGACCTGGCCGTGGTCGCCACACCGGCCAAAACGATTCCAGGCATTGTCGAGGCCTGTGGTGAGCACGGCATCAAGATGATGCTGATTCTATCGGCGGGTTTTCGCGAGATCGGCTCGGAAGGCCGACGCCTTGAAGATGAGGTGCTGAAACTGGCGCGCAGTTACAACATTCGCCTGATGGGGCCCAACTGTCTGGGTTTGATTCGTCCGTCCAAAAAACTCAATATCACCTTCGGTTACAACAGTGCCAAGGCCGGCAACATCGCGCTGGTCTCGCAATCCGGAGCGATTTGTACGGCGATTCTTGACTGGGCCGAGGAAAACAACATCGGCTTTTCGGCGGTGGTGTCGACCGGCATCGGCGCCGATCTGGAGTTTGGTGATTTTCTCGATTACCTGGTGAGCGATCCGCAAACACACAGCATTCTGCTGTACATCGAAGGCATCAAGGATGCGCGGAGATTCATGAGCGGCCTGCGCGCGGCGGCTCGCATCAAACCGGTCATCGCACTCAAGGTCGGCCGCCATAGCGCCGGCGCCAAGGCCTCGATGTCGCACACCGGCGCCCTGGTTGGCAGCGATGAAACCTTTTCCGCCGCGCTGGCCCGTTCCGGTGTGTTACGCGTGGAGTCGATCAACCAGTTATTCTCAGCGGCCAAGGCGCTTGCTTCTCCCAGCTACCGCGGCACCGGCGACAGGCTCGTTATCATCACCAATGGCGGCGGGCCCGGTGTTATGGCCGCCGACCGCGCCGGCGACGTGGGTATAGAACTCAGCGAGCTGTCGCAGCAAACCATCGCGCAACTCAACGAGGTATTGCCCTCGGTATGGTCGCACGGCAATCCGGTCGATGTCATCGGCGACGCCCCGCCCGAACGTTACGCCCAGGCCCTCGATATCTGTCTGGCTGCACCCGAGGTGGATGGCGCCATTGTTATCCTGACGCCGCAGGCCATGACCGAACCGCTGGAGGTCGCCCATGCGGTCATCGACGCGAGCAAACGTAACAAGAAACCGATTCTGACCAGCTGGATGGGCGGCAGGCTGGTCAATGAGGCGCGCGAGCTGTTCAACAATGCCAAGGTGCCCACCTTTCGCGCACTGGAAAATGCCATTGATGCGTTCTCGTTCATGGCCTCGTACAACCGCAACCAGAAGTTGCTGCTGCAAACGCCGGCCAAACTGAAGCGCGGTTACAGCAAACCCGATAAGGATGGGGCGCGCCTGATCATTGAAAGCGCATTGAAAGAACATCGCCAGATTCTGAACGAACCGGAATCCATGGCCGTGCTGCGCTCGTTTAACATCCCGGTCATTCCGATCAGTGTGGCGCGATCGGCAAACGAGGCGCTGATCTTCGCCGAGAATATCGGCTTTCCGATCGCCATGAAGATCCTGTCGAAGGACATCAGCCACAAATCCGATGCCGGTGGCGTCAAGCTCAATATCAACAGCGCGCAGCAGGTACGCAGCGTGTATCGCGACCTCGTCGACGAGGTCAGCGCCAGTTCACCGGGGGCCAGTATCGATGGCGTCACTATTGAAAAGATGCATACCAGCGCGCACGGGCGCGAACTGATGGTTGGCATCATCCGCGACCCGGTATTCGGTCCCGTCATCAGCTTTGGCAGTGGTGGCACCTCGGTCGAGGTCATGGCCGATTCCGCCATTGCCCTGCCCCCGCTGAATCGCGCACTGGCCGTTGACCTGATCAATCGTACCAGGGCAGCAAAGATGCTGGGGAAATTCAGAAACCTGCCCCCCATCAACATGGAATTGTTGATTGAAGTCCTGATTCGGGTATCCAACCTGGCCTGTGAACTGCCATGGGTACAGGAGATGGACATCAACCCGTTGATCGTCGACGATCAAACCCTGGTCGCCGTGGATGCGCGGATACGCGTAGCCTTCCCCAAGTTATCCGGCGACCCCTATAACCATCTGGCGATACACCCCTACCCGGAGCATCTGGTCGAGGTCGAGCAGCTGAATGACGGCACCGACATCATCATTCGCCCCATTCGCCCGGAAGATGCCGAGATCGAACAACAATTCATCCGCGACCTGTCCGACGAGGCCAAATACTTCCGTTTCATGAGCACCCTGCACGAGTTGAGTCAGGAGATGCTGGTGCGCTTCACCCAGATCGACTATCACAGCGAGATGGCCCTGATCGCCGTGCGCCAGAATGGCGATGCCGAGGAAGAAATCGGTGTAGCCCGTTACATCACCAACATCGACCGCAAGAGCTGCGAGTTTGCGCTGGTGGTTTCGGATAAATGGCAGCACCGCGGAATCGGTCATATCCTGATGCAAAAACTGATGGAGATCGCCAGGGTGCGCGGCTTTGAAAAGATGCAGGGTGAGATCATCAGCAACAATCACAAGATGATCGAACTGATCCAGTCGTTGAACTTCCAGCTCAAGAAATCTCCCGATGACCCCGGTATCGTTGAAGCCGAGTTTCGTTTTGTATAACCGAAGCGCCGGGTCGCGATAAGCCTCAGCAGCAAGGCCGCGCCGCGCCTTGCTGAATTTGTGTGGCGCACTTTTAACCGCACACTGCTAATGCTAAGCTGCTTCCCGGACAGGGGTTTATAGGGCAACGCCAGGTGCCCGGACGGCTCTGTCGATTGCGTTAATACTCAACCGTCGCTCACCGGGAAACCACTGACATGCAGGGAACGATCCACAACAAGCTCGCTCGATATTTACCGACCATGCTACTCGGCGCACAATTGGTCGCCTGTTCAGGACCTGTTTCAAATCCTGTGCAAGAAGGCGACTCAACTACGATCGAGATATTTACCAGTGCCAACCAGACATCCGCCGCTGCAACGCCACCAACCATCACCAGCATCAGTTTGCGCGATGCTGAGCTGCAGCTGTCATACCTGAATTTCGCATTCGCCGAAATGCATCGCCATCCAGGCGAAAATCTCGTCACCGCCCCCTATGATTCGGCGTTGTTACTGGTCAAACTGGCCCTGGGCGCAAATGCCGCAACGCTGGATGCCATTAGCGCTGCGGGTCCAGGCACGCATGATCAAATCAACAATTTCGAAGCCGATTGGTCATTCAGCCTGACCCTAGCCACTCTGGACGATATAAGCCATGAAGGCTATTTCTGGGGCCAATCGGGTTATGCATTCAATGGCGAATACCTGCAATCGATGGCCTCCCTGTTCTCACCCCAGATGAGTGCACAAGATTTTTTGCAGAATGCCTCATCGGCAATTTTCGCAATCGATTCAAACCTGGAAATGCAGACCAGCGCCAGCATTTACCACCGCACCCGCGTAATTCTGGGCCAGCGTTCGCGGTCCAGCCTGGGTTGGTCGACACAAATGTCAGCGACAGCCTTCAATGGTCGCTTCGGCGCAGGTCACAATCAGGTCAAGGTCGATATGTTACGCCTGCAAGGTACAGTGCTTAGCCGCCAGGGCACGCAGTATTCAGCCGTGGCAATCCCCCTGCACGACAGCGCGCTCGGTCTTATGATCATCAGTCCCGAAGCCGACACCCTCGGCTCCATTGAGCAGGCAATGAATCATGACTGGTGGAACGAACTACTGACCACAATGACCCTCGAGGAGCGCACAGTTTCTATTCCACTGTTCAACATCCAACAACAATTCAACGGTGACGACTGGGCCGATCTGGGGGTTGCCACACAACCCGACAATGCGGCGGGTCAGGGTGCTGATTTTTCCGTAATAAACAATGCCGGATTCCTGTACCTTGACGAACCGTCACAGGCAATCTCCATGGGTTTAACCGCAGGCGGCTTGTCGCTGGATACCCGTTCGATGGCCGTATTACAGGCCACCGAGGATGAACCGGATACGCTGTTTGGCGGGGTGTTCATAGGGCTACCATCGGGCGACAGCTCGTCAGGACTGGTTATAACAATCGGACCTTCGCCCTCCTTCACCCAACCCTGCTTCGATCCTCCAGATCAGGGGCCCTTTCTGTTCGCCATTTACCATACAGACTCGGGATTACCCCTATACCTTGGGCGGGTCACATCGCTTGAAGGCCCAAGTGTGCCGCCCGACTGGTTCAGCACTGGCTCCTGCGAGCAACCAATCATCGAGATTTATCGTCCCAGGGAATCGCTGCAATGTGATGACGCCAGCGGGATCCCGCTACTGACCATGCAGACATTATTGCAAGACAATGGCATCCCGGTGCTGGATGCACGCGAAGATTTTGACGACCTGAGTCGTATTCAGCTATGCGGAAGCCCGGATGGAAGAATCAACGTATTCAGTATCCATGAACGGTATTGGCCACAGGCTGCAGCACTCGGATTTCATTCGACTGCCAGCGTGGCTTTTTAGCATCCGCCGCCCAGATGGGGCGAGAGGTCGTTTGCCAGGGCCCGTTAACACTCTGTCACATTAACGGCGAGGCCGCCACGCGCGGTTTCCTTGTACTTGGTTTTCATGTCGCGACCGGTGTCGCGCATGGTTTTGATAACCTTGTCGAGGGACACAAAGTGAGTACCGTCTCCGCGCATCGCCATACGTTTGGCGTTGATTGCCTTGACCGCGGCCATGGCGTTGCGCTCGATACAGGGCACCTGAACCAGCCCCTGAATTGGGTCGCAGGTCAAGCCCAGATTGTGCTCCATGGCGATCTCGGCGGCATTCTCAACCTGTCGAGGCGTACCACCCATGACCTCGGTTAATCCGGCGGCAGCCATCGAACAGGCCGAGCCGACCTCGCCCTGACAACCGACCTCGGCGCCCGATATCGAGGCATTCTCCTTGAACAGAATGCCCACCGCGCCTGCCGTCAGCAAAAAATTGACAACCCCTTCATCACTGGCGTGGCCGGAAAAGGTTTCATAGTACTTCAATACCGCTGGAATGATGCCGGCCGCCCCGTTGGTCGGCGCGGTCACGACCCGACCACCGGCCGCATTTTCTTCATTCACCGCCATGGCGTACAGGTTGACCCAGTCCATCGTCGTCAGCGGATCACGCAGCGCCGCCTCCTGTTGATCGCGCAATTTTTCGTACAGCGCAGGCGCCCGGCGTTTGATCTTGAGGCCGCCCGGCAGCACCCCGTGATTGCGATAACCAGCCTTGATGCAGTCCTGCATAACCTGCCAGATGTTTAACAGGCCGCTGCGTATATCGGCCTCGCTGCGCCAGCATTTTTCGTTTTCGAGCATGATCTGGCTGATGCTCATGCCGCTGCGTTCACAATGCTGCAGCAGTTCATCCATGCTGTGAAACGAATAAGGTAGCTGAGTGCTATCCTCGGCACGCAGCCTATCGTCCTGGGCATCCGATTCCTGTACTACAAAACCACCACCGATGGAATAGTAGACCTGGCGGTCCAGGGTCTGGCCATCGCCATCCAGCGCGCTGAAACACATGCCGTTGGAATGATAGGGCAGCAGTTTTCCGGGTTTGAATTGAAGGTCGGCCGCCTCGTCAAAGGCAATATCATGCTTGCCCAACAGGCACAACCGGGCGGCTTGACGCAAGCTCGCAATGCGTTGCTCCAGACCCTGGGTATCGACGGTCGCAGGCTCTTCACCTTCGAGACCAAGCAGTATGGCACGGTCGGTTCCATGACCAATACCGGTGGCGCCCAGCGATCCGAATAACTCGATGCGCAGGCTGGCGACGGTC
>JGI11705J14877_10000623_pt1 | contig 21673 bp, 22 predicted proteins | sample Etolaghawater15m_FD_14877 | JGI IMG/M metagenome (IMG submission 14877)
GCTAAATTTACCCAAATTCACCCGCCAAAAGGGGAATTCTCGTGAGGAATTCCCGAGTTCATTGCTCGGATGAAATCTTTTGAAACAAATAGTTGCGTGAGGAATGGTCTAATTCGCGTGAGTCCGGATTCGGGCTTGCCGGGTCAAACCGGTTTCTCCTCCGAGGCAGCGTTTAGGCGCTGTCGACTTCAACCGCAGCATGTTCGCCATGCTGCGGTTTTTTTATGGAACTCTGGGCGCGGCAAATTATCCCAGCAGAGCGTCTTGTGCGCAGGCAGGTGTTTCTGCCACGCTAGCGCGGCAGTAGAACAAAAACCTACGATCCCGGATCGATGCCCTCGGAGGAACCCATGAAAATCTTATCGACTCGCTTCTTCGCGCTTGGTGATGCTGTACCAGGCGTTCGATTCTCAACGGCCTTGCTCTACGGATTGTTCGCCGTTGCGCTGTGGGCGGTGCAGTCGGCGCAGCGCGTGTATGCGGCAGAGGATGTGCAAATCGATCATGGCGGCATGTTGTTGAATGCGGCCTATGAAAAAGCCGGTGCAGAGGTCCCCGAGCGTGTGGTGGTGATGCTGCATGGCACGCTGGCACATAACCGCATGGAGATCATCTCCACGTTTCGTAAGTTGCTTGCCGAGCAGGGCGTGGCTTCACTTTCGGTGAATCTTTCGCTCGGGATCAGTGATCGCGCCAGTGCGATGTATGACTGTCCGACCTTGCATCAGCATCAGCACGCCGACGCAGTGGGCGAGTTGAAACTTTGGGTGGACTGGCTTGCGGCACAGGGTGTGCAAGAAGTGGTGATGCTGGGCCATTCGCGGGGCGGCAATCAGGTGGCACGTTATCTGGCCAATACGCCCCATGCGATTGTGAAGTCGGCGGTGTTGGTTGCACCGGCTACGCAGGCCGACCATGGCGCCTATTTGGATAAGTATGCGAAGGACTACGCTGCGGACATGCGTGTGTTGCTGAAAGACGCCGAAGCGCGCCAGGCACGCGGTGATCAGCGTCCGATGGGGCTGAATTTCATTTATTGCCGTGATACCCAAGCTCTGCCACTGTCCGTGATTTCGTATTACCGCGAAGATGGGGACATGCACACGCCGACGGTGTTAACCAAGACCACACATCCAATTCTGGTGATTGCTGGCGGATCGGATAACGTCGTCGCCGACTTGCCCGCCGCGATGGAAGCCGTCGCGGATGGCGAGCGCGTGCGCTTCGAGGTGGTCGATGATGCCGACCACTTCTTCCGCGATTTCTACGCGGAAGACAGCATCGCTTTGTTGCTGGACTTTATTGGCTAAAACGCTTCGGCTTCAATTTCCATCCACGCTTGCTGGGCGTGGCGGCCAACTTCGTTGGCATAGCCCGCCCAGTTGGCGAACTTCTCCGTCGCGTCCATTGCCATGTTCTTTAATGCGAGCATGCCGGCATCGTCCTCATAGGCTTGTTTCACCCGCGCATAGAGGCTGCTGAGGTATTCATGGAAGAGCTCAGGGACTTCACGTCCACCGCTTGCACCATGTCCTGGAACCCAATGCTGCGCCTCTACTTTCAAGATGGCTTCGATGGCTTCGATGTTGCCCCGCACGTTGCCGTCTTCCATGCGTGCGATACGCTGATTCATCACGTTATCCCCGAGGAAGACCAATGAGCGCTCCGGAATTTCCAGCATCACATCGTTATCGGTGTGGGCGCGCTGTGCGGTCACTTGAGGGTGATGCACGCGGAAGGTAAGGCCGGCGACTTGAATTACATCGCCATCATTCATCACGGTATTCGGTCCAAACACCTGTGTTCCGCGCGTGGCGTTGTCGGTCATGGCTTTCATGGAAGCAACCCAAGCATCGCCGGCGCCTTGTTCAATGCGTTCAATCATGCGCGGATGGCCATAAATCGCGACGCTGGGGTAGGCGTTGCGGATGGCGTGATTGCCGAGCCAGTGATCGCCGTGATGATGTGTATTGAACACCGCAACGACAGGCAGATTGGTAAAGCGACGCACGCTACGCAGGACCATGTTGCCGGTTTGTAGGCTGCTGCCTGGATCGACAATCACCACGCCGTCGCTGCCGATCAGGAAGCCCGGGTTGTTCATGAAGCCTTGGTTGTGTGGGTTCGGCACCGCCATTGGGCCATGAATCACATAGCTGTTTTCAGCAACCCGAATGGCAGGGTAATCGAGGATGGCGGGCCCAACCGGCTCGGATTCGGCTCCGGCTTCGGCCGCAATGGTGAGGGGTGCGCTGAGTAGCAATGCGCTGGTAAGGCTGAGGGCTACGGCGCTGCGCAGGAAGTTGATCGACATGGTGCTGTTCTCCTCGGTGTTTTTTTGGCTGTTGTGCTGTATCGGCAGTCTAGATGCCTTGAATGTATTTTTCGTAAATGTGGAGGCCGATATCAAACACAATGAGGAGGGTGATGTACCACTCCACCCGATGCGTGCTGCTGGCTTGATCCATGTTCAGCACAATCTCGGTTGTGTCGGCTAATAACTCCAGTTTGCGGCTCAAAGCGCGACCGCGTTCGCGAATATCCAATTCTTGATCGAACTGATGATAAAAGCGTTCTAGTTCGGTGTGGTCCCACAGCAGTTCAGGTTTTTCTTGGATCTCAGCGCGCCCGGTCATGCGATGCAGGACATGCAAGATTTCGCCAATTTGTTTTACCACGGCGCGGCCACGTACGCTGCTGCGGCCGCGTTGGCGTAGGGATTCCACCATCGGATCGATGCGTTCAAAGGCGGCGGTAACGCGTTTTTCATGCAGGGTGAGAACCACCTCACGCGCCATCATTTCCGCCACGAGTTGTAGGCGTGACGGNGTCAGGCTGCTGATGTGTGGCTCGCCGTTGGANTCGATGCGATCGTGTTCGGCTTGCGGGTCGAGCCAAAGTGGCAGCCGACTGTCTTCAAACGGACTGAAGGCATGGTCGACCAGTGCCTGCAGTTCTTGAATGAAGTCTTCCTCTTCGCGTTCGCTGAGGCCGATCATGACCACGACGCCATAGCGGAAGAGGACGGCATGGCCGCTTTCGCCATGTTGGATGGTCATCGGGGACAGGGCGATGGCACGTTCGCGCTGAAAGCCGCGCAAATCAAGGCGTTCGCCGAGATAGACCGCACGAATGCTAAGGGCTTGGCTCTGGTTGGGATTCATGCGGATTCCTCTGGCGTGGCGCTACGGTTGTAGGGCGGTCGTTGTTGTGTGGTTGAGTCCGTGCAAGGACGAAAAAACAAGCGCTTAGGTAAGGCGATGACACGCCGCTGTGAGCAGAACTGAAGTCTCAGTCAACGCAAGAGAGAACACAAGAATTCGCAAGTATACTCGCGCGCCTTTGCCGCTCGCCTGCCGATGGATAGGGGGTCGGCAATGAGGGTTCATGGAGTCAGAGGAGAAAAGTGGATGTGGTTTCGTAATGTGCAGCCGTTTCGGTTAAGCGGGAATTTTTACAGTGAAGAGACGGTTGAAACGGCTTTAGCTAAGCATGCGGCACGCGACCCCGGGCCATTGGAAACGGAGGCGTGGGGTTGGGCACCTGTTTTGGCCGAGACCGAGGCGCGTGCCTTACAGGTAGAAGGGCGATTCGTGCTGCGACTGCGGCGCAGCGAGAGGATTCTGCCGGCGAGTGTGGTGCGTGATGAGGTCGCCAAGCGGGTTGAGGCACTCGAAGCTGAACAGGACCGTGAGGTCTATCGCAAGGAGCGTACGCGCATCCGCGAAGAGGTGCAGCTGGAACTGTTGCCGCGCGCGTTTGTGCGTTCGAAAGACACGCTGTTGCTGGTTGCGCCCAAGGAAAGCTGGGTGTTTGTCGATACGCCAAATCGCACGGTGGCCGAGGATGTGACCAAGCATTTGCGTGATGCATTGGGCAGCCTGCCACTGGAAAATGTGGAGTGCCAAGAGTCGGCTGGCGCGATGATGACGCGGTGGTTGGGGGCGGGCGCTGCGAAAGGCGTGTTCGATTTGGGCGAGGAATGCGAATTGCGTGCAGCCACCTCAGGCATTGTGCGGGTGCGCGATCTGGATCTGGCCAGTCCGGAAATTCGCAATCATTTGCGTCAGGGCCTGCATGCACATCAGCTGGCTTTGGTGTGGCCGGATCACCTGCGCTTTGTCTTGGAGGCGGATGGCAGTTGTAAGCGCCTGCATTTTGAGGAGGCGCTGCGGAACGTCGGTGAGGAGATGGAGGACCCCCTGGCGCAACAAGCGGCCGATCTCCTGATGTTGAGTGCGGAATTGGTCCAGCTCTATACGCATCTGTGTGAGGTTCTGGGCGGGCCCGTACGGAACCAATCAAGCTCGAGTTGATCCTATTGTTTCGTTTTGAAAGCCTTGTTCTGCTGAACAACAATTGAATTGTGTGTTACACGGACCCAAAATGGCGATTCGGAAAGGAGAAACCGATTATGAGTATTAAAAAGAAATCATTGCCGGGTCTGTTTGAACTGCGTCAAACCTTGCAGCAGTTGGAAGAAGATCTTGGCATGGGCGAGCTTCATGACATTGACCGTCTGATTCTCGAGTTTATTGGCTACTGTGAAGCGAAGGGCCGTTTGATTGTGAGCACCCAGATTGAGCATGAACCCATGTTCGCGTCGGTCTCACGTCCAACCATCTATCGTTCATTGAAGCGACTTCGTGAGCAGAAGCGCATCGTGTATGAAACCGATGTGCATGATGGTCGCGTGCGCTACGTCTTCCCGGTCAAGATCTAAGCACAACGCAGAGACGGCTAGCGTCTCGAGCGGCCTCTCATTGAAGTAAGGTCTGTGTCTTGATCTCCGTGCTGTGGATGAATCTGTTGGTGGCAGGGACTTACCTGCTCACGTTCTTGGTCCAGCTACAGCTTGCGGGTGAGGTTTTTCAGTGGGCTTCGTGGGTCTTTTTGCCCCATGGTGTCCGGCTGATTGCCTACTTCATGTTTCGCTGGAGCGCGCTACCTGGTCTCTTTGTCGGGCATGTCATTGGTGGCTATCTTTGGCTCGATGACTTTTTCGACCATGTGGGTATTTATCTGCTCGCATCACTGGTCGGCACCTTGGTAGTGCCGATCACACACATGCTGTTACGCACCTTGAATCGAGATGTGTTGCAGCCGCTGTCGCGTGGTGTCGTGCGCTGGACTGGGCTGTGGTGGCTTGCGGTGCTTTCCGGGCTGCTGAATGGCCTGCTCACCATTGCGGTGTATTCAAGTCTGATCGGCGACAACCATCTGGAGCTCGGCCTGCACTATCTGGTGGGTGATGTTCTTGGTGCGAGTGTGTTTGTGTTGCTGCTCATGTTTGTTTTCCGTTTGCATCGGTTCTATACCCAGCGCGCGCATCTGCAGGAGTAGTGCAGGGTGTTGCGGTCTGCGCACATTCAAGATCTCGCTTCGATTAACCGCGTGATTAGCGCGGCAGTCATGACTTGGGATTTGCCTGAGCGGGTCAAACGACTTGCGCTGACCAGTTATCACTATCATGCGGTCGATTTTGCCCACTTTGGGATGTGTGTTGCTGAACAAGGTGGGGTGCTGGTTGGCGTTGCGTCTTGGGAGCCAGCCGATCCGCGTGATCTGCCCGAAGAGCTCGGCGCACCCGCGCGCGGTATGTTGTTGCATGGCGTGTATGTTGATCCTGCGTTACAACGCCAAGGCCTCGGGCGAGCTTTAATTGCCGCAGTTGTGCAGAGCACTCAGGAGCAAGAGATGGCGGGTGTTTTGGTCAAGGCGCAGGCCGATGCGGTTCCCTTTTTTCGCGCACTTGGCTGGGAGGCTTTGCCGGTCCGCGATGCGATTCGCGATTACCCGCATCGCTATTGGCGAGGGCTGTGAAAGAACATGAAAGGGTTTGTGCGAAGGGGCGTGCCTTGAAAAAGCCGTGGCGCGGGCGCACTATAGTCCGCGTCTTGGGGGGCGACCTGGTTTCGACGGGGGTTGCGAAACCTGAGGTGCATGCCGAGGATGCAATTGCCTCGTAAATCACGCTGCAAACTTATAGTTGCCAACGACGACAACTACGCACTCGCCGCCTAAACACCGGTAGGGTGCCGTCCGACTGAAGCCGCGCCTGCGCGTTCAGATTCCGGGCGTCGACTCTCGCAGGATCGCCAGAAAGCTTGTTCGGGGTGGACTGGTTAAAACCTTACCGGAATCGCTTCGGGTCTTCCCTGCCCATCGGGTAGCTCGAAGTTAAATTCAAAGATGTGGATAAGCATGTAGAGCCGATGGCAGAGGGCTCACGGACGCGGGTTCGATCCCCGCCGCCTCCACCAAAAAAGAAAAGGGCCGCTTCGCAAGAAGTGGCCCTTTTTATTGGTTTTTTCATGCGTCAGCCACGCTTCAGAATTCGACCTTGTTCGCGCTTCCAGTCGCGTTCTTTGAGGTCAGCGCGCTTGTCATGGGCCTGCTTGCCTTTGGCAAGACCTACGTCAAGCTTGGCGCGACCTTTGCTCCAGTACAGCGCGAGTGGGATGAGGGTGTAGCCTTTGCGCTCGACCAGACCGATGAGCCGGTCCAGCTCGCGTCGATGCATGAGCAGTTTGCGTGTGCGAAGTGGGTCGGGACGAATGTGGGTCGAGGCGGTGGGGAGCGGGGTGATGGTGCAGCCGAACAGATAGGCTTCGGCTTCGCGCACCGTGACATAGCTTTCCGCGAGCTGAACACGGCCTTCGCGCAGGCTTTTGACCTCCCACCCTTCGAGCACGAGCCCCGCTTCGAAGCGTTCTTCGATATGGAATTCATGCTTGGCTTTGCGATTCAGCGCGATGGTGCTGCTGCCACTGCCGGTTTTTTTATTGGTTTTGCCCGATTTAGCCATGCGCGGATTGTAGGGGTTTGGCTGCGTATTGCATGCTTTTNTCTGGATTTCTNCTGAAAGCGTGCGGCAGTTCGCGTAGGATCTCGTTCTAGTAAAAAACGCAGAACGTAGGTTTGGAGGGTGCGGAATGCAGGCAGCTACGAATGCAACACTGAATGAATGGTTCGGCACGATCAATGGCTATCTCGCCGAGGTGATCTTTTTTGATGTGATGCCAGGTGAGGCGAGTTTCCCCTTCATTGTGGCCTGGCTGATTATTGGGGCGATTTATCTTACGGTGCGGATGGGCTTCATCAATTTCCGCCTGCTTAGACACTCCATACATATCTTGCGTGGGCGTTACGCCACGCCCCATGCGGCGGGCGAGACCACACCGTTTCAGGCATTAACTACAGCGCTCTCTGCCACCGTCGGCCTCGGTAATATCGCCGGTGTTGCGATTGCGATCAGTATTGGTGGCCCCGGCGCCACTTTCTGGATGATTGTTGCAGGTTTTCTTGGAATGACGTCCAAGTTTACCGAGGCCACGCTGGCGCAGATGTATCGTGAGGTGCGGCCGAATGGCTATGTGATGGGCGGCGCGATGGAATATCTCTCGCGCGGCTTTGCGGAGAAGGGCTACAAACGTCTCGGCTATGGCCTTGCGGTGTTGTTTTCGTTGCTCACCATCGGCGGTTCGCTCGGTGGTGGTAATGCGTTTCAGGTTAGTCAGGCGCTGGGTGCGGTCAAACAATTGGTGCCGCCCTTGGCGGAGGATCCTTGGATTTTTGGTGTGTTGATGGCGTTCTTGGTGGGGGTTGTCATCATTGGTGGGATTCGACGGATTGCACAGGTTGCGGAAGCGATTGTGCCAACCATGGTGGGGATTTATCTGCTTGCAGCCATTTGGATCATCGGCGCGCATGCCAGTGAAGTGCCTGCCGCATTTGCACTCATTATTGAAAAAGCCTTCTCGCTTGAAGCAGGTTTTGGCGGTTTGATTGGCGTAATCATCATGGGCTTTAAGCGCGCAGCATTTTCAAGCGAGGCTGGCTTGGGTTCTGCGGCGATTGCGCATGCCACCGCTCAATCTGCCTATCCCGTGCGTCAGGGTATTGTGGCGTTGCTTGAGCCTTTTATTGATACCGTGGTCATCTGTACGATGACTGCCTTGGTCATCCTCCTCACGGGCGTGTGGAATGATCCGCAGTATGCGACCCTCATTGATGCCAACCAGGGAGCGGCGTTGACTTCAGCAGCCTTCGGTTCAGTGATTAGCTGGTTCCCTTATATTCTCTCTCTGTCAGTTGCTTTGTTTGCGTACTCAACCATGATTTCTTGGTCGTACTATGGCGAGCGTTGCTGGACCTTCTTGTTCTCAGAGCGCTATTCCGAAGTGTATCGCTGGATTTTCTTGACCTTTGTGTTGGTTGGGTCGATCACCAGTGCCAGCAATATTCTCGATTTCAGTGACTTGATGATGTTGGCGATGGCCTTCCCGAACTTNATTGCCCTGTACATGTTTAGTGGCAAGGTGCGTCGTGCCCTCGACAGTTATGTTGAGCGCTTGCGCTCAGGCGAATTGGATCGCGAAGCTGAAGAGGCGCGCGCCTTGGATCGAGCTGCATCCTAGCGATCCGTATGTTGGTACAACGTTCCGCATTGGTTCCATATTCCGCGCACAGCATGTTTGCGCTGGTCGATGATGTTGCGACCTATCCACAATTCTTGCCGTGGTGTGCTGCGAGTGAAGTGCGGACGGTTGAAGATCCAATTATGGAGGCAGGGATCACCATCGGTTATCGCGGTCTGAATCAAGCCTTCGTGACGCGCAATCTGCGCGAACGAAACGACCAAAATGCGCGGATCGAAATGCAATTGCTGGATGGGCCTTTCCGGCGTCTGCATGGCTTGTGGCAGTTTCAGGTCCTGCGCGAAGATGCGAGTAAAGTGTTGTTGGATGTTGAGTTTGAATTCTCCAACAAGGTTCTGGGTGCAGTGGCAGGACCCGTGTTCAGTCAGATTGTCGGTTCGTTGGTGGATGCTTTTGTGAAACGTGCGGAGCAGGTGTATGGCCAGCAGTGAAACAAATGTGATGACGATTGAAGTGGCCTATGCCTTACCGCAGCGCCAAGAAATTGTCGCAGTCGAGGTGCCGATTGGCAGCACGGTGCAGCAGGCCGCGGCACTTAGTGACATCGTTCGGCATTTTCCAGAGATTGATCTCGCTTCGGCCAAGATGGGGATTTTTGGCAAGGTCGCTAAGGGCGATACCGTGTTGCAGGCCGGTGACCGTATTGAGATTTATCGCCCGTTGATTGCCGATCCGAAAGCCGTGCGTAAGCAGCGTGCCGCCGAAGGCAAAACGATGAAAAAGGGCGGCGGTGACGCGGACGACGTTGCGGCAGCGGAATAAAGCCTACGGCGTCTCGCTGATTGGCGTGCCCACCGTTACTTCAGCTTGGGCTTGCGGTTGTGGGATGGTGTCCCCCTCGATGCGCACCAGCTCATCGTTTTCAAAGAACAATGACATGCGCTGTTGTGTGGTTTCACCCTTGCCCAGCTTCACGCGATGAAAGTAGTCCCAACGATTCTGATGGAATACATCGACGATCAGCGGTGATCCCAGCAAAAACCGAACCTGACGCGTGCTCATGCCCGGTTTGAGTTGGTCGATTTGTTCTTGTTCAAGGATGTTGCCTTGATGGACGTCCACCTTGTACACGCCGGGCAGCCCCGGCACTTCGATGTCGCGTAATGCATCGTATTTCTCACTCACCCAGGAACATCCACTGAGTGCGGCAAGGCCGAAGCTCAGAGCAAAGGTGCGGATAACGATTCGGGTGGTGTACATAGGCGAGGCTCGATCGGGCAGGAACGGAATGGGAATGGATCTGAATCGCGTGCTATTCTCACCCGCAATCCGCAGGGCTGCAACGCCGATTTCTGTGGTTTCTCCAGAACCCTGTGCGAGTGACCTATTCATGAAGAACACACCGAGGGCGGCAAAGATGGCCGACAAGATTGCGGACTTGCCGATTGATCAAGAAGCCAATGAGGCCGAGCTGCGCTCAGCCGGGCTGAAAGTCACCATGCCGCGCATGAAGATTCTGAGCTTGTTGGAAAACATGTCGGTGCGTCATGTCAGTGCTGAAGATGTGTATCGGATGTTGTTGGATGCGGGTGAGGATATTGGGCTTGCAACCGTGTATCGCGTCTTGACCCAGTTTGAGCAGGCGGGCTTAGTTCAGCGCCAATACTTCGATACGGGGCATTCCGTGTTTGAGTTGGAGCGCGGTGAGCACCATGATCATCTGCTGTGTTTACGCTGTGGCAAAGTGGAAGAGTTTGTTGATGACACCATTGAGCGTCGTCAGGACAAGATTGCCGATGATCGTGGCTGGGAGCTGACCAACCACAATTTAGTATTACAGGGCGTGTGCCCGAGCTGCTTGAAAGCGCAGAGTAAGCGCCGGCGCTAGAGGCTGGCTTGCTTTAGGCGGTTTGTCCGCTACCTCCCAGCAGTTCTTTGGCGTTTGCGCGTGCACTGGCGCTGACTTCGCTGCCTCCAAGCATGCGCGCGATTTCTTCGATGCGCTGCTTCGCATCCAATGCTGTCAGGCTGCTCCAGGTGCGTACGTCTTTGCCTTTGCCTTCACTGTCTTTATGTACGCGCCAGTGATGTTGTCCTTGCGCAGCGACTTGCGGTAGGTGCGTGATCACCAAGATCTGATGCTTGTCGGCAAGGTCACGTAAGCGTTGACCGACCATATCGGCAACCCGACCGCCAATCCCGGTATCGACTTCATCAAAGATTAGCGTAGGCGGGCGACTGCTTTGCGCACAGTTTTCTAAGGCGGCAACTTGCAGGGCCAATGCGATGCGCGAAAGCTCGCCACCTGAGGCGGTTTTCGCCAAGACATGCGGCGGCTGTCCGGGATTGGTGCTGACTAGAAACTCAACTTGTTCCCAGCCATAGCGATGGGTCGGTGGTGCGTGTTGGTTGTGGTCATCCTTCTCCAGTGCAACGACAAAGCTTCCGCCCTGAAAGCCTAAGCCTTGCAGTTGGGTAGTGACTGCTTTTTCCAATTTTTTTGCAACCTTGCTGCGTGCTTGACTGAGCGCTGTGGCGGCATCCATGCAGGCGGCGGCGGCCTGCTCGAGTTCAACTTCGAGTTGGGCGCGATGTGCGTCGGCATTTTCAAGGGCATCCACTTGCTGACGCAGAGTGTCCAGACGCTCAGGTAGAGCGGCAGCTTCAACGCCATGTTTGCGCGCTAAACGCTGCATTTCGGCAATGCGTGCTTGGATTTCATCGAGCCGTTGCGGATCCGCTTCAAGGCGATCAAGGTACTGACGTAACTGTTGACGTAGGTCATCGATTTGGGCAATGGCTGAGCTGAGCCCTTCGCCCAGGCTTTGGGTGCTGGCGTCAAATCCTTGCAGTGTGAGGAGTGCGTGCTCGGCCTCTTGGAGCAAACTTAGGGCATTGCTTTCGTCGTTCTCACTTAGAACAAGCAGAGCATCGTGACTGGATTGTTGTAATTGACTGACGCTGGCGAGTCGATTGCTTTCCAGCTTCAGCGCTGCATATTCATTCGCTTGCGGTGCCAGCTCTTGTAGTTCACGCAATTGGAAGCCGAGGAGGTCGAGCATTTGTAAGCGCTCTTGTTCGTCTTGCGCGACTGCGTTGGCCTCTTGTTGAATACGTTTCCATTCGGTCCAGTACTGTTGAAAACGGGTGAGTTGCGGCTGGAGTTGGCCGAATTCATCCAGCAGGCTGCGTTGTGCATCGCGCTGCAGCAGAGATTGATGCGCATGCTGACCGTGAATGTCGACCAATTGATCGCCGAGCTCGCGCAGCTGTGCCAGCGTCACCGGCATGCCATTGATGCGTGCGCGCGAGGCGCCTTCGCGTTGCAAGGTTCGTTGCAACAGGCAGTGCTGGGCATGATCCGCATCAAGCAAATCTTGCTCTTGCAACCAAGCGATAACGGCGGGTCGTGTGGCGAGGTCGAATTCGGCATGTAAGTCGGCGCGTGTTTCTCCATGCCGGATCAATTGTGGATCCGCACGTTCGCCCAACAAGAGGCTCAATGCGTCGACCAGAATGGATTTGCCGGCACCCGTTTCGCCGGTCAGTACGCTCATGCCCGAGTGCAAATCGAGCTCAACCTGTTCGGCGAGCACGAAGTTGCGGATTTCGAGATGGGTGAGCACGCTGTGCGAGTCGTTACGGGGACTTGCGAAGGGTTATTGCGGACTTAACCGGACCAGCCAAGCTTTTCACGCAGCACTTTATAAGTGCAGTGCTCGGGGGGGTGGATCAGGCGCAGCGGGTGTGCAGAACGCTCGATACGAATGCGATCTCCGGCGTGCAGACGCTGATTGATTTGGCCATCCCAGGTGACCTGTGCGTTGCCTTGATTGCCTTCCTTAAGCACGATTTCGATGTGGCTTTTGCCTTCGACCACAATCGGGCGATTGCTCAGGGTGTGCGGACAGATGGGCACGAGGACGAAGGCATCCAGCGTTGGTGCCAGGATCGGGCCGCCACCGGAAAGCGCGTAGGCCGTCGAGCCGGTTGGGGTGGCAACGACCAGTCCATCTGAGCGTTGCTTATTGACGAACTCGCCGTCGATGTAGGTTTCAAATTCGATCATGCGCGCGACGTCCCATTTGTGCAGGACAACATCGTTGAGCGCATTGCTTTCGGCAATGATTTCGCCATTTCGCAGAATGCCGCTGTGCAACATGCTGCGTTGTTCTTGTTGGTAGTGTCCGGCAAGGATCAGCGCGAGTTCTTCTTCCATGCGCGAGGGCGCGACATCGGTCAGGAAGCCAAGGCGACCGAGGTTGATGCCGAGCATGGGAATGTCGAACGGCGCGAGCGTGCGCGCAGCATTCAGGAAGGAGCCGTCGCCCCCGACGATGATGGTCAGGTCACAGTGCGCGCCCAGTTCGCTGCGGGTCAACGTTTTCAGGGTGCTGCGTGGATGGAGTTCTGCGGTGGCCTCATCCAGAAAGACCTCAATGCCATGGCTGAGTAGGCAATTACTCAACTGTTCGAGGGTTGCGGAAACGCTCGTATCCGCAAACTTGCCGATCAAGCCAATGCGTTGGAAGGCGGGTTGTGCAGGTTCAGGCATAGGGTCGGTATCGAGATTTTGTCGTTGTTGTTATCCGTGAGCGGATCCTAGCACCCACCTTGACGGAGTGCTAACCTTCGATCCGAATTTATGAGCGAAACCACCACATCCTCGAGCGCGCAGCTCAACGACCGTGCCTTGCAGCTGTTGCGCACGCTGGTGCAGCACCATATTGCGGGTGGCGATCCGGTGGGTTCGCGCACTTTGTCGCGTGAGTCAGGCTTGCAGTTGAGCCCGGCAACGATTCGCAATGTCATGGCCGACCTGGAAGACCTAGGGTTGGTGCGTTCGCCGCATACCTCCGCGGGGCGCGTACCGACCGCGTTGGGTTACCGTGTGTTTGTTGATCAATTGGTCAAGGTGCGCACGCCGAATCCGCAACTGTTATCGGAGTTGCAGGGCCAGCTCGGTCCCGTACATGACCCCCAGCGCTTGATTCATTCGGCGTCTGACATGCTGTCGCGGATGACGCGCATGGCTGGGGTGGTGATGCTGCCGCGGCGTGAACGCCTCACCCTGAAACAGATCGAGTTCATCCCGATGGGCGAGCGCCGTGTGTTGGCGGTGTTGGTGATGAACGAGCACGAGGTGCGCAATCGCATCTTCCAAACAGATCGCAATTGGTCGACCCAGGAGTTGCATGACGCCGCGATGCGCCTCAATGAGCGTTTGTCGGGTTGCGAGCTGAAGACGGTGCGCCAGCGGTTAATGGATGAGTTGTTGCGTGATCGTGAACAGCTCGACACGGGATTGCGTGCAGCGGTTGATATTGCTCAGCAGGCGCTGGTGGATGACGCGGCGACGGCAGACGAATCTCTTGTGGTGAGTGGTCAGACCCATTTGATGGAATATGGCGAGCTGGCTGATATGCAGCGGCTGCGTGGACTGTTTGATGCGTTTTCTCAAAAGAGTGATCTGCTGGGTTTGCTGGATCGTTGTATTGAGGCGCAAGAAATGCAGATCTTTATTGGTGAAGAGTCAGGCTACGATCTGTTTGGTGATGTCAGTGTGGTGACTGCGCCGTATCGCGTCGACCAGGAGGTAGTGGGCGTGCTCGGGGTGGTGGGACCCACCCGCATGGCCTATGACCGTGTAATCCCGCTGGTCGATTTGACCGCGCGGCTACTTGGTAATGCGCTGGATGGGGGGTATTGAGGGCCGTTGTTGCAGCGATTTCCGGTTTTTGAATTTCCGGCTTGAAAGCTGGATCATGTGCCCCCAGATTGCGACGAGCTGCCGGATGGACCCGGTGGCTCAATTTTTTTGAACCCCGATGAATTCTCGAACCGGTTGATTCACGATCGATTCGACAGGAGTAGTGCGCAGGTGAGTGATTCAAAGGAACAGACCACCCCTGAGACGGTGGAAGAGGTATTCGAGCAGGCCGCAGAAGCGGAAGCGATACAGGCTGCGGTGGATGAATCCGCAGAGCTTGCCCCGGGTGAGGATCTCGCGGGGCTGTTGGAAGATGCCCGCAGCAAGGTGGATGAATATCAAGAGCAGTTAGTGCGTTTGCAGGCAGAGATGGACAACCTGCGTAAGCGTACCGTTCGAGAAATCGATCACGCCCGCAAATTTGCTCTGGAAGGCTTCGCTCGTGAGTTGCTGAATGTTGCGGACAGCATGCAGCTGGGTCTGCAGGCGGCGGGTGAGGATGCTGAGCTGACAACGCTGCGTGAGGGCGTTGAGTTAACCCTGAAGCAGCTCATGGATGTGTTTGCACGGTTTGAGGTGCGCGAAATTGAGGCTGAGGGGCAGCGTTTTGACCCGGATCAGCATGAAGCGCTATCGATGGTGCCATCGCCGGAGCATGAGCCGAACACCGTCATGATGGTGGTGCAGAAGGGCTATTTGCTGAATGAGCGCCTACTGCGTCCGGCACGCGTGGTGGTTTCCGCTGCGAATTCCTAAAAACCGGCCTTGAAATGAGGGTTTGGCCACCCAATAAAGGCCGCAGAAGCGGATCGGAACGCCGGTCCAGCTAGCCACTGAATTTTGATTTTTGGAGACGTTTCAGTCATGGGCAAGATCATCGGTATTGACCTCGGTACGACCAACTCCTGTGTGGCCGTTCTCGAAGGCGACAAGGCACGTGTTATCGAAAACAGCGAAGGTGCGCGTACGACTCCGTCGATTGTCGCGTTCACCGGCGATGAGAATGAAGTCGTGGTTGGCCAGTCAGCCAAGCGTCAGGCGGTCACCAATCCAGCCAATACGCTTTATGCGATCAAACGTCTGATCGGTCGTCGCTTTAAAGACGACGTGGTGCAGAAAGACATCAATTTAGTGCCCTACAAGATCGTGGAGCATGAAAATGGCGACGCATGGGTTGAGGTGAATGGTAAGAAGATGTCGCCGCCGGAAGTCTCCGCGCGCGTGCTGCAGAAGATGAAGAAAACGGCGGAAGACTACCTCGGTGAAACCATCACTGAAGCTGTCATTACTGTGCCGGCCTATTTCAACGATTCTCAGCGTCAGGCAACCAAGGATGCTGGCCGTATCGCCGGCTTGGATGTAAAGCGCATCATCAACGAGCCGACTGCGGCGGCGTTGGCTTATGGCATGGACAAGAAGGGCGGTGATCGCAAGATCGCGGTCTACGATCTCGGTGGCGGTACTTTCGACGTTTCCATCATTGAGATTGCCGATGTGGATGGCGAAATGCAGTTCGAAGTGCTTTCCACCAATGGTGACACCTTCCTGGGTGGTGAAGATTTCGATACTCGCCTGATGGATTACCTGGTCGATGAGTTCAAGAAGGATCAGGGCGTGGATTTGTCGAAAGACACCATGGCGCTGCAGCGTCTGAAAGAAGCGGCAGAAAAGGCCAAGATTGAGCTCTCTTCGAGCCAGCAGACCGACGTGAATCTGCCGTATATCACGGCGGATGCCTCCGGTCCGAAGCACCTCAATATCAAGATCACGCGCGCCAAGCTCGAAGCATTGGTAGATGATCTGGTGAAACGTTCGATCGAACCGTGCCGTGTTGCGATCAAGGACGCGGGTCTTTCGACTTCGGATATCAATGATGTGATCTTGGTCGGTGGCCAGACCCGTATGCCGAAGGTGCAGGAAGCGGTGAAGGATTTCTTCGGCCGTGAACCGCGTAAGGATGTCAATCCGGATGAAGCCGTGGCTGTGGGTGCCGCGATCCAGGGCGGTGTCTTGTCTGGTGGCGTGACCGACGTTCTCTTGCTCGATGTGACCCCGCTGTCGCTGGGGATTGAAACCCTTGGTGGTGTCATGACCAAGCTGATTGAAAAGAACACCACGATCCCGACCAAGCAGCAGCAAGTGTTCTCTACCGCGGAAGACAACCAGCCCGCAGTGACCGTGCATGTATTGCAGGGCGAACGTGAACGTGCGCTCGATAACAAGTCCTTGGGCCGTTTTGATCTAAGTGACATTCCGTCAGCGCCGCGTGGCATGCCACAGATTGAAGTGACCTTTGATATCGACGCTAACGGCATCCTTAATGTCTCCGCGAAAGATAAGCAGAGCGGCAAGGAACAGTCGATTGTGATCAAGGCCTCATCAGGTCTGTCGGAAGATGAAATCCAGCGTATGGTCAACGATGCGGAAACGCATGCAGAAGAAGATAAGCGTTTCCATGAATTGGTGGGTGTGCGTAACCAAGCCGATAATCTGATTCATACCGTGCGCAAGTCGCTGAGTGAGGCAGGCGATGCGGTGGATGCAGACCTGAAGTCTTCGATTGAGTCTGCTATCAGTGATCTGGAAGGCGTGATGAAGGGCGAAGACAAGGCTGCAATTGAAACCAAGACGCAGGCTTTGGCTGAGGCCTCGACTAAGCTCGCTGAAAATCTGCAAGCCCAGGGCGGTGCCGGTAGCGCGCCCGGTGCAGGTAGTGCGGCGGCGGATGACGACGTCGTGGATGCAGAGTTTGAAGAGGTGAACGACGACAAGAAATAAGTCTTGTCCTTTCCTCAGACTGACATGGAACCGGGGTGCGCAGGCACCCCGGTTTTGTGCATTAGAAGCGCCGACGTAATTACAGAACAAACATCATGAGCAAGCGCGATTACTACGAAGTTTTAGGCGTCGAACGAAACGTCTCCGAAAGCGACTTGAAGAAGGCCTATCGCCGCTTGGCGATGAAGTATCACCCTGATCGTAACCCTGAAAGTGAAGAGGCAGAGGCGCGCTTCAAAGAGGCCAAAGAAGCCTATGAGGTTTTAGCCGACGCGCAAAAGCGTGCGGCCTATGATCAATTTGGTCATGCCGGGGTCGACCCCTCCCAGGGGGGCGGTGGATTTGGCGGTGGTGCCGGCTTTGGCGACATTTTCGAAGACTTGTTTGGCGATATCTTTGGCGGCGGCGGTGGTCGTGCCCGCGGTGGGAATCAGGCGTGGCGCGGCGCGGATCTAGGGTATGCGCTGGAGCTGACGCTGGAAGAGGCCGTTGCGGGTGTCACTCGCGAAATCAAGATTCCAAGCAAAGTGGCCTGTGAGACCTGTAGCGGTAGTGGCGCCAAGCCTGGTACCTCGCCAGTCACCTGTCGGACCTGTGGTGGCAGTGGCAAGGTGCGGATTGCCCAGGGCTTCTTCTCGGTCATGCAAACCTGTCCGGCCTGTCATGGCACGGGGCGTGAAATCACCGATCCTTGTAAAGACTGTCGTGGCACCGGTCAGAAAGAAAAGACGCGCACCCTGTCGGTGAAGATTCCATCGGGTGTGGATACGGGTGATCGTGTGCGCCTGCGCGGCGAAGGCGAGGCGGGCGTGAATGGTGGACCGGCCGGCGATCTGTTTGTTGAAGTGCATGTACGGGAGCATCCGATCTTTACCCGCCATGGCAATGATCTGCACTGCGAGGTGCCGATCAGCATGATTACGGCGACCTTGGGGGGTGAAGTGGAGCTGCCATGTTTGAATGGCTGCGTCACACTAAAGATTCCGCCAGAGACTCAAACCCATAAGTTGTTCCGCTTGCGTAATCGGGGCGTGACTTCGCCGCGGAGTCATGAAACCGGTGATCTGATTTGTCGTGTGATTGTTGAAATTCCGGTTGGACTCAGCAGTGAACAGAAACGTTTGCTGGAGCAGTTTGGTGATTCGCTGGGCGAAAAACATTCGCCGCATCACAAGGGATGGCTGGACAAAGTGAAGGATTTTCTGGATAACCTCACCGGAAACGACAAAGATTGATGGGTAAGGATTCTTCCATGACAGCATTGCGTATTGGCATTCTCGGAGCGGGCGGCCGCATGGGGCGTGCGTTGATTCAAGCGACGGTTGAAGAGCCGCACGCGACACTGGCGGCAGCGATCGATCGTGCGGGCGGGGCGAGTGTGGGTGTTGATGCAGGAGTGCTGGCGGGCGTCGATGCACAGGGCGTGTCGGTAGGCGATTCGCTTGCCGCTGTTTTGAATGAAGTGGATGTCTTGATCGACTTCACCGCGCCGGATGCCACCATTGCGCATGCTGCAGCCTGTCAAAAGGCTGGGGTGGCGATGGTGATTGGTACTACTGGATTGAATGAAACGCAACTTGCCGCCTTGCGTTCCGCTGCCGAAGAAACTGCGATCGTGTTTGCGCCGAACATGAGTGTCGGCGTCAATCTCGTGTTCAAGTTGTTGGACATCGCTTCGCGCGTATTGGGCGATAGCGTGGACATTGAAATCATCGAAGCCCATCACCGTCACAAGGTGGATGCTCCTTCTGGAACGGCATTGCGCATGGGTGAGGTGATTGCCGCTGCGCTGGGACGTGATTTGAAGCAGTGTGCGGTTTATGGGCGTGAGGGCCAGACGGGCGCGCGTGATCGCCAAACCATTGGCTTCGAAACCATTCGTGCGGGTGACATTGTCGGCGACCACACCGCCCTGTTTGCCGCTGACGGTGAGCGGGTTGAGATTACCCATAAAGCATCGAGTCGCATGACCTTTGCGCGTGGCGCGGTGCGTGCAGCGCTGTGGCTGCAGGGCAGGGGGCCGGGGCTGTATGACATGCAGGATGTCCTCGGGCTGCGTGACTAACGCTTCATTCGACTCATTAGTCGAATGATTTTTCTGCCGCATCAGCTTTTCCTGTTCCCCTGTAGGGGTACCTTCGGGTAGACTTCGCCGCGGCCGCTCCCCCGAGCAAAACATGAATCTGGTCCTCCCCATGCGGGGCGGGCCCAACAGCTTTGCGACTGATGGAAACACCCGCGCTTTTGGCCCTTGAAGATGGATCCCTGTTCACAGGGGTTTCCATTGGTGTTTCCGGTCAGACCGTCGGTGAGGTGGTGTTCAACACGGCCATGACGGGGTATCAGGAGATCCTGACCGACCCGTCCTATCTCAAGCAGATCGTTACCCTGACCTATCCGCACATTGGTAACGTCGGCACGACATCTGAGGATGAAGAATCACCGCAGGTGCAGGCCGCCGGTCTGGTGATTCGTGATCTGTCATTGGTTACCAGCAACTGGCGTAGCCAAGAATCCTTGCATGACTATCTGGTGCGTCATGGCACCGTTGCGATTGCGGACATTGATACCCGTCGTTTGACTCGTATTCTGCGTGAAAAAGGCGCACAGAATGGCTGCATCCTTGCCGGTGAAACCATCGATGCCGATGCGGCACTGGCTGCGGCGCGTGGTTTTGCGGGTCTTAAAGGCATGGATCTGGCGCAAGAGATCACCACGGCCGAGCCTTATCTCTGGAATCAGGGCAGTTGGTCTTTGGCCGGCGGCATGCCGCAACCGCTGGCGGAAGCCGATGCGCAGTTCAAAGTCGTGGCCTACGACTTTGGGGTGAAGCGCAACATTCTGCGCATGTTGGTCGATCGCGGTTGCGCGGTGCACGTGGTGCCTGCCAAGACCCCGGCTAAAGAAGTTCTCGCAATGCAGCCAGACGGTGTCTTCATGTCGAATGGTCCGGGCGATCCTGAGCCCTGTGATTATGCGATCGCTGCGATTCAAGAATTCCTTGAGGCCGGCGTGCCGTTGTTCGGCATTTGTCTCGGTCATCAGTTGTTGTCTTTGGCCTGTGGTGCCAAGACGCTGAAGATGAAATTTGGCCATCATGGCGCGAACCATCCAGTACAAGCATTGAGCGATGGCACGGTGATGATCACTAGTCAGAATCACGGATTTGCGGTGGATGAGGATTCGCTGCCGACAACGCTGCGTGCAACGCACCGCTCGCTGTTTGATGGTTCACTGCAGGGTGTTGCACATACTGAAAAACCTGCGTTCAGCTTCCAGGGCCACCCTGAGGCCTCGCCGGGGCCGCATGATGTGGCGCCGCTGTTTGATCAATTCATCGCATCCATGCAAGGGAGTACACACGCATGATCGAGCATCATCCTTTGACCAAAGAGTTTCCGGAATTTCGTGATCAGATTCATTCCCTCAAAGAAGGCGATGCCCATTTCGCGCGCATGATGAATGAGTACGAAGAGGTGGATAAAGAAATCGTTCGGATTGAAACCGAACAAGAAGCGCGNACGGATGAATATCTNGAAGACCGCAAGAAGATTCGCCTGAGTCTGAAAGACAAACTCTACGCNGCNNTNAANGCGGCTTAATTCNNANCNNGATTTTTGACNCNGAACTGAAGCCATCATGCCCAAGCGCACCGACCTCTCTAGCATCCTGATCATCGGCGCCGGNCCGATNGTGATCGGGCAGGCCTGTGAGTTTGACTATTCNGGTGCGCAGGCNTGNAANGCNNTGCGCGAAGANGGCTATCGCGTCGTTTTGGTGAACTCCAATCCGGCAACGATCATGACCGATCCAGAGATGGCCGATGCGACCTACATCGAGCCGATTCGTTGGCAGACGGTGGCCAAGATCATTGAGAAAGAGCGTCCAGATGCGCTGCTGCCGACCATGGGTGGGCAGACTGCATTGAACTGCGCGCTCGATTTGGATCGTGAAGGCATCCTCGAGAAATTTGGGGTGGAGCTCATTGGTGCGTCGAAAGATGCCATCGATAAGGCCGAAGATCGCGAGCGCTTTCGTGATGCGATGTACAACATCGGCTTGGAATGCGCGCGTTCGGCGATTGCCCACAGCCTCGAAGAAGCGCGTCAGGTGCAGGCCAGTCTTGGCTTTCCGACCATCATTCGTCCATCCTTTACCATGGGCGGTTCTGGCGGTGGTATTGCCTGGAACAAGGAAGAGTTTGACGAGATCTGCGAACGTGGGCTCGATCTCTCGCCGACCAATGAATTATTGATTGAAGAATCCATCCTCGGCTGGAAAGAGTTCGAGATGGAGGTGGTGCGAGACCGCAAGGACAACTGCATCATCATCTGCTCGATCGAAAACCTCGATCCGATGGGGGTCCATACCGGCGATTCCATTACTGTCGCACCGGCACAGACCTTGACCGATAAGGAATACCAGATCATGCGTGACGCCTCCTTGGCGGTGTTGCGCGAGATTGGTGTCGATACCGGCGGTTCCAATGTGCAGTTTGCGGTGCATCCGCAAACCGGGCGCGTGATCGTGATCGAAATGAATCCGCGTGTTTCGCGATCTTCGGCATTGGCTTCGAAAGCGACCGGTTTCCCGATTGCTAAAGTCGCGGCCAAGCTGGCAGTCGGTTATACGCTGGACGAGTTGTCGAATGAGATCACTGGTGGCGCGACCCCGGCTTCATTCGAACCCAGTATCGATTACGTGGTGACTAAGATCCCGCGCTTTACCTTCGAAAAATTTCCACAAGCCGAGCCTGTTCTGACGACTCAGATGAAATCGGTGGGCGAGGTGATGGCCATCGGTC
>JGI11705J14877_10000624_pt1 | contig 21665 bp, 22 predicted proteins | sample Etolaghawater15m_FD_14877 | JGI IMG/M metagenome (IMG submission 14877)
TGGGTGATGTCTTCAGTAGGTGTCGCGGTTCGCGTGACAGAAATGTGGGAGTTCGCTTTCTCGAGGACCCGGGCTTCTGGAACAAGGGAGTGAACTGCCGGGGTGAACCACACATCAAAAACAAAGAGACCGCCTGAGTCAAGGTGACGGAACGCAGTGTCATAAAACGCATGAAGCTCGGGAAGGGACGTGTGATAGCTCATCACATGAAACAGGGCCAGAACGGCGTCAAATTTCCGCTCAAGACTCGTGGATGCTGTATCACCGTGGAGGTAAGTCACCCGCGGGTGGGGTTCAGCTCGCTCGAGCATGTCGGAGCTTGGTTCCACACCGGTGACTAGGTAGCCCCGATCCGCGAATATCCGAGCATGTCGCCCAGTGCCCGAACCAAATTCGAGAAGGCGGCCACTGGGCGGGCACCCATGGCTCTCCAGGGTGGTGGCGATCCACTCCGCTTCTGCGAAAGTGTCCTTTTCGCCATAGAGCAGGTCATACACCGCGGCAGATTCTTGGAATACCTGGGGTGAGGTGCTCATGTCAAGAACTCCAATGCGGATTGTCTGTCGGACGGAAACGGGTTTTCTCACCCTCACCTCGGTAGGGGCCCTGTTTCACCTCGACAATGTCGGCATCTTCCAATATTTCAAACCCGTGACCCCCGGACGCCAGGAAGATGACGTCTCCGGAGCCGAGTTCTAGTGATGACCGATACATCTGGTCGTCACCATAGAGGTCAACGCGAACTCTGCCTGAGCGAATGAACAAGACCTCTTGAGTGGAATCGATGGTTCGTGTCATGGGATTGTGAACATGGGCGTCAATGAGGTGGCCTTGTGGCCACCTCAGCACGCCCAGTTGGTGGACACTCTCGTCATCGGTGACGAAGTTGATTCCCGGCTGCCCAAATCCTGCTCGGACGACCAGGGCAAGCTCCGCTCCGGTGGCGTCGTCAGTTACCCGCTCTAGGGGTTCGGGGGTTGCCATGGGGTTGTCCTCTATCGATTGTTGGTCGACCCGCGGGTGAGCAGTGTCCTCACTCGAGCTGAAGTCTTTAGCAAGCCTATTCTGACGGCTTTTTGGCGTGCTTTGCGACGTGCGTCGGCATAGTCGCGGGGTGAATGCTGAGCCAGGGTGCGCGTCACACTGGCGTCCACAAAATACGGCCACAGATCTTTGTTTCCACCTTGCAGGTGAACTCCACCGGCGAGGACGTGTCGTCCATCCTGTGTTCTGAAGTAGCGACGACCCTGTCGGGTGGTGACCCTCTTCCCCAGTGTGCTCATCACTAAACCTTGGGGTGATCCGATGTTTTCGCAAAAGATGATGTCGTCTCGCTCAGCGGCGCCCAGGTCCTCAAGTGCGTGGGAGCGGGCATACACACCAAACGCGGCCATGTCGCTGACATGGGGAACACCGGCATCGTTGGATTCCCGCACGAAGTCTTTCAGGCTCTCAAACCCCCTCTCGGTGCGGAAGCTCTCTGTCAGAAAGTCCGCGAAGTCGACGAGCGCTTTGGTGGTGAGAAAAAATGTGAACTGCGGGCCTACGGAGTCAACCACCGTCATCGGAGTCGACAGGTGTGGTGCCACATTGCCCATTGCTTGGTAGAGGTAGGCGTCCGAGTCAAGAACCAGGAAGGGCCCGCCCAACGACCGAGCCTCGCAGAAAGACAAAACATAGAACCAGCGTTGGAAATTCAAGAGCTCGTAGTCAAAGCCGTTATTACCTTCAAATCGGAATATCTGTGCGAAGGCATCGGCGCGAGCTGAGTAGTCATCAAGATGCGCGTAGCTCATAACAGCTCGAACCTCGGCTGGGAGGGAGTCCCTCGGCTGATCACCTAGGAGGACGATCGTCGAGTCAGGATCTGTCGAGTGTGCCTGAAGGATTGCCGCTCTGACGTAGGGCAGGAGAGGCCCCCGGTGAACAAAAAACAGAGTTCCCTTGTTCTCAGCATTCATCATACGGTGCAGTCCTTTGATCCGGGCCCGCAAGGGTGGGTGACAATCAAATTGCACTCGGCTGAACAGGGGCGTGTGGCGGACACTGTCGTCCGCAGACGCATCGCCTCAGGAAACATTGCCCTCCGTCCCTGGCGGCCGGGGTCTGGTAATTCTGTCGACCCAAAAGCTACTCGTCAGAGGAGTGTAGTTCCAGTCCTGTTTTTTCAACGATTCGAATCGTTCCGAGAGAAATTTCTTGTCTTCTAACTCGGTCCAACTATCTAGAGCGACAAAGGGAAGACTGAGAGAGCTGAGCAGTCGAAACACGTGATCATTCTTCAGAATTACCGGGAAAGCCCCCATAAGGAGGGTTTCCCACACTCGATGGGTGTCTGGCCCGTTGCCTGCAGGGCATATATTCATGCCCCAGTAGGCAATTTTCCTGAAGTCGTTTAGACGCCCACTTCGAGAAACCCGAAAGTTTCCTGGATGAAGGTGTTCGTGGTTGCTGACGAGCTCGACAATAGGGGCTCGCACGTTGCGGTTGTTGTTCGGGGTGAAATTTGCGAAAACTCCCCGAAAATTTTGGGCTGCATTTCGACGGCTCAAAACCCACCCAAGTTGGATAACCGAGCGTGAGGACTGAACGCGATGTGTCTTTGTACTCTTGTCGCGATTGGGGATTCCCAAGGGAAGGTCGAAGACACCTGGCAGAATGAAAGCATCTGCTGCCAGGTTACTAGCAAAGATGGTTTTGATTGGCGCTTGGTCCCTGATTCTCTGAACAACTCCTTCAGTCACAATCGTGTCGGAATGACCCACGACGAGAGCTCTTGGAGGGGGATGACCTGCTCCAAGGTCATCCCACTTGTGGCCCTGCCACTCGCCCCCCGAAAATAGAAAGTCTGCGTGCCTGTACTCAACGTGGGGACTGTTTGAGAAAGCCCTAAGTAAGTCTCCGTGACTCAAATAGTCGTGAGAAGAGTGGATTTTTTGCAGGCTTCCCTCTCGCAAATATGCCACCACTATCCCTATCTGCGAATCTCACTCCGGAGATCCTTATTCGGACTGGTTCATCAAGAAATTAGAAGGTGTGGGCCCCGTCGGGCTCGAACCGACGACCCACGGATTAAAAGTCCGTTGCTCTGCCAACTGAGCTAGAGGCCCATGGACAGTGTACTTACCTGAAGCCTGTTGGCGGGAATACGATGCGAGGCACCTTGCAAAGGTGTATTAGAGTTTAGTGTTTGCTCTTTTATTTACAAAGTCAAGGAATCCAATGAGCCTTTCATTTCGAACCCCACTGGTACTCGCCACCGTAGCCGTTTTTGCTCTGACTGGTTGTGTCGCGGAGGGCCCCGTCGAGGAGCTTGTCATTGAGGTCGAAGAGGAGGAACAGGTCGCTGAATTGCCTGAACCAACCCGTCATCCTCTGACAGGCGTGGAACTTGACGGCAGTATCGTTGCAGGCCCGAGCATTGCCATCAAGATTGACAACACCGGAGCTGGAAGACCCCAAGTGGGTGTTGCTGCGGCGGATATAGTCTTCGAAGAACTCGTCGAGGGTGGAGTAACCCGATATCTTGCGATCTACCACACGGCGGTACCCGATGAGGTCGGACCGGTTCGCTCGGGACGCCCACAGGATGCTGATTTGGTTCGGTCTCTCGGCGGAATCTTTGTTTTTTCTGGGGTGGGAAATGCCAACGTTCGAGAAATCATCCGGGGGTCCGGTCTCCAGTTGGTGGAGCACGACACCTCTGGGGGAACCCCTGACGGGGAGTTCTTCTTCCGAAGCAGCAGGAAGCCGGCTCCGCTGAACTTGCACATTGAAGCTGCTGACCTTCGGGGAAGCTACGCCAGTCTGGCCGCACCTGCTCAGCAATTTGAGTACAAGTCGAATCCTGCCGAATCGTCAGCGGTTCTCCAGGGAGAGAGTGCCCAGTCGCTTCGCGTTGTGTTTAGTAAGGCGATTGAGTCTGTGTGGGAGTGGGATGCGACTTCCGGTCTGTATCTCAAGTTCCTCTCCAATGGGAGTCCAGACCTCGACGCTGACGGAACCCAGATTTCTGCAACCAATGTTGTCATCCTCAACCCCAACTACTTTGATGTTGAAGGGCTGCCCTCCGCTCAAATAAGCGGAACAACGGAAGATGCGTGGATCGCAACCGGTGGAAAAGTCGTGCGCGGGCTATTCGACGCCACTGTTCTCGGTGACCCGATTAGGCTGCTCGATGGTGATGGGGAGCCGCTGTTTCTTGCCCCGGGGAAGACCTTCGTTCTGCTTCCCCCCGGTCCCGGCTCCACCGCTGGAGGAGTTGCGGCTGGNTCAATCACGTACGAGTAGGTCGACCACTGTCTAACGCTGGTTCTGACCTTCCAGTTGTCTTTGGGTCAATGTGCGTTCCCTCATCGCGAGAAATAGGGGGAATGTGAAGGCGAAGGCTGTCACACCGGAGAGCACGATATACAGCCACACACGCTTCATTCCGAGCTTGCGGGCCTCAAAAATCATGAAGGCTGACCCCGCAATCGCGACGATAAGGATGTCGAGGGACAGGACCCAGTCGACGGCGGAGCCAAACCAGGCATCCAGGTAGTCCTGTCCGGTGACGCTCGCAATGCCGTTGAATACCCAGGCAGTGATGAGGCCCACTATGGACACGATGAGGAAGAAAACAAATCTCGCGTCATGATTTATAGGTGTCATGTTCACAGAGTAGGACCTGACTCCGAGGCATCGACGCAGGGGTAGTGGTTTAGCGTGGAGGAATCATGAGTGGTGAATACTCCAAGCCAGTTCGGATGAGCACGAGCCGGATGGAAGCTGCCATAACGGACCCTGCAGAACTTGTTATGGACCCAGCTGAGGTTTCCGCCATCGCACACGCCATCGCAACTGCTCTTCTCTCACGGGGCCAAAACTCGGAGGATGTTCAGGTCAGAGAAGCTCTGGTTCGTTTCGCCGATGAGCACGGCCTCGACACTTTGGCTGACTTGTGGTCGAGGGCTCATCCTCTGAGTCTTCCCGGGGCGCTCTGGCGCTTGTATCTGGTGCGAGCCGTTGTTCATCACAACCCTCACGACACGGCACAGCTGTTTCAGAAGGGAGTCGACGGACTCCACACAATTGACGCCCTCGTTGCGGGGGCTCCTGACCCCCTGAGCGCAGAAGGTTTCTCCGATGTTCTCGATGACATTCTCATGGGGGCGTTTGAGGGTGAGCTTGCTCACGCGCTCGAGCGAGCCGCTGCTGTTGCCACGGCGGTCTCCGCCGGTGCTATTTCTCTGGCCCTCTCCGATGATCGTGAGGCCTCGTACCTCACGTCACGTTCCTTGAAGTGGAGCGTTATTGCCCAGGAGCTCGAGGGGTGTGCCTCTCGCGCCAGGAAAGGCACTCTGTCCTAAGCCCACGCTTGGGGTGAGCAGAGGGTTGCTCGGTAGACTTGTGGTGCCGGACCGCAGTAACCCCGGGCTCCATCACTAGCCGCTTCGAGCGGCCTCGCGCCGAGAGGCGTTCTGCGGTCCGGCTCTCTACGTTGTAGGGGGCTCGTGAGTTTCGACCGCCACGATCTGGGGGCTGTCAGTGTCTTTTGAGAAGTGGATGACGCTGAAACTTCCCACGGACAAACTGGCTGCCTTTTGCAGAGCTTTGCTCGACCCACCGTGACCGATCTCGGCGGCCGCCATCACAAGTTGTGGGAGGACTGGCCCGTGGGAGCACAGGACGGTGGGGGTTCGTGTCGTGACGCGCTTTTCTACTGCAGCTGACGCTTTCTTGCCGTGGGATTCATAGTCGTCTTGACTGATGCTTTTCGATGTCTTGACGGTGAGCTCTGCCAGCGCGAGAAGTGGCTGGATGGTTGCCTGACAGCGTGCTGCGGGGCTTGAGACAACGAGCTCCGGGGCAAAAGACATCACGCCGCCGGCAATATTCTTTGCCTGGGTGAGTCCTTTGTGCAGTAGTGGTCGAGTGTGATCGGGGCCATCCCAGTTCTCCGCGGGCATGGCTTTGGCGTGACGGAGAAGAATGAGCGGGAACGTCCGCGCGCGCCCGCTGTCAAAGAGTGACTGAAAATTCTCGACGATATCCGCATCGTGTTCATAGGTCAGGCGCTTGGGTGCCTTTTTGAGGGACACCCATTCCAGCGCGTAGATCTCGTCATTGGATTCAAACGGGGCTCGCTCGGCTTCTCCGGGATCCACTTCTGCTGCCCAGTAGTGGACCTCTTTGGGCTTCTTGCTGGGCAGGAGGTAATCGACTCGGCCGAGGTAAGCGCCGAGGGTAATGTGGAGACCGGTCTCCTCGAGAATTTCGCGTTGTGCTGTCTCGGGGACTGTTTCTCCCGGATCGCATTTGCCTTTGGGCAGCGAGATGTCTTTGTGCTGTTTTCGGTGCACCAGAAGAATTCGGACTTCGCCGTCGACAATTTTCCAACAGACTGCTCCGCCGGCGACGACTGTGTCAGGAGAGCGACTCATGCGGAGGGTGCTCCGCGTTTCCTTCCCATAATCTCCATCATGGTCTCGTTTTGAACATCACCCAGTTTTGTTCCGTCCTCGGCGTGTGAGTTGCGGGTCCATGCTCCGTCGGAATTGAGCGACCACGATTGCATCTGATCACTCATTCCTCGAGTCAGCTGGCGATCAAGCTGGTCGATGTGTGCGGGGTCTGTGATCTGCAGAAGAGCTTCGATGCGACGATCCAGGTTCCGGTGCATCATGTCGGCACTGCCGATATAGACGGTCGGTTTGCCGGCGTTCTCAAACCAGAAAATTCGAGAGTGTTCGAGGTAACGACCGAGCACACTCTCCACAGTGATGGTCTCACTCAGCCCAGGCTTCCCAGGGATAAGAGCGCAGATGCCTCGCACCCAGATCTCGACAGGCACCCCGGCGATACTTGCTCGATAGAGCGCGTCAATGATGACCTCGTCCACCAGTGAGTTCAACTTCAAACGAATCCGGGCAGGCTTGCCTGCCTCATGGTTTTCGATTTCATCCGCGATGTATTTGAGGAGCCCGTTTCGCAGGTAGCGGGGTGCGACCAACATACGCCTGTACTTCTTCTCGATGGCGTAACCGGAGAGCTCATTGAACAATCGTGTGAGTTCTTTTCCCACCTGCTTGTCTGCGGTGAAGTATCCATAGTCTTCATAGATGCGACTGGTCTTCGGGTTGTAGTTCCCTGTCCCCACATGCGAGTAGTGACCCAGGGTCCCATCGGATTCTTGACGGATAACTAAGGCCAACTTGCAGTGGGTTTTCAAGCCCACCAGCCCATAGACGACGTGAACGCCGGACTTCTCGAGCTTTTTGGCCCACGAAATGTTGGCTTGTTCATCAAATCTGGCTTTGATTTCCACGAGGGCAAGGACAGATTTCCCTGATTCGGCAGCCCGAATCAGGGCTTCGATAATCGGGCTGTCACCACTGGTGCGATAGAGGGTCTGCTTGATGGCCAACACGTGGGGGTCGGCTGCAGCTTGTTCCAAGAACGCCTGAACGCTGGTCGCAAAAGATTCATACGGGTGATGGACAAGGACGTCCCCGGAGCGAATCGAGCGAAAAATATCAGGCTCATCGGTGGGCTCTGAGGGCAGTAGCTGGGTGGAGGTAATCGGGAGATGGGGTGAGTACCTGAGGTGGGGACGATCGAGGCTGGAGATTTCGAAGAGACCGTTGAGCCCGAGCGGTGCGGGGAGCCGATAGACCTCGTTCTCGGTGATCCCCAGCTCACCAATCAACAAATCCAGAGTGACCGGGTCCATGTCGTCGGTGATTTCCAAGCGGATGGGAGGACCGAAGCGCCGGCGCAGGAGCTCCCGCTCCAGCGCCTGGATGAGGTTCTCACTTTCGTCTTCGTCAATTTCCACGTCCTCGTTCCTGGTCACACGGAATTCGTGGTGTTCGAGCACCTCCATTCCGGGGAAGAGTTCCTGGACGTGGTTCGAGATCAGGTCTTCGATGGCGATATAGCGCAGTCGTCCAGACTTATCGTCGGGGAGTTGAATGAATCGGGAGAGAATCGAGGGAACCTTGAGGCGGGCGAACTCGACGGTGTCGGTCTTCGGGTTTCGAATCCGCACCGACAGGTTCAGGGACAAACCGGAGATGTAGGGGAAAGGGTGAGCCGGGTCCACAGCCAGGGGCATCAGTACCGGGAAGATTTGCTCGCTGAAGAAATCATCGAGGCGCTCGCGGTCAGACTCGCCCAAGTCACTCCAGGACTCAATGTGGATGTCCTCGGCATCAAGTGCCGGCTTGATGAGGTCATGAAACGCTCGGGCATGGCGCTCCTGCAGCTCGTGAGCCATGGCGGAGATGTCATCCAATACTTGTTGGGGTGAGCGCCCGGTGTTGGTGGGCACCGCGATACCCGTCATCACGCGGCGCTTGAGGCCGGCAACACGAACCATGAAGAACTCATCGAGGTTGCTGGCAAAAATAGCGAGGAAGTTCACCCGCTCCAGGAGTGGAACATCGGGGTCTTCGGCGAGTTCCAACACCCGATTATTGAAGGCAAGCCAGCTCAGTTCTCGATCCAGATAGCGCTCTGCCGGGAGGTCATCGGTCTCCGGTGCGGGGATTTCCTCGAAATCGTCGGCAAAATCACCACTGACGCCAGCACTGACGTCGTATTCCGGGTGATTCGTCTCATTCATGGGTGTCATTGTGTCACCGATGGTCGGTGGGTGGGGAGTGAGAAGGTAAACGGTGGGTAAAGCGCTTAGGCCTCAGAGGACTTGCGGGCCTCAGACTCTTCTTTTTCTTTGACCTCATCAGAGGTGTCGGCAACCGTGAAGCGGTATCCGACGTTTCGCACAGTGCCGATGAGGGACTCCATGTCGCCCAATTTGGCGCGAAGCCGCCGAACGTGGACATCCACGGTCCTGGTTCCCCCAAAGTAGTCATACCCCCACACTTCACTCAGGAGTTGCTCTCTGGTGAACACCCGTTGTGGATGTCCAGCGAGGAATCGCAGGAGTTCAAACTCTTTGAAGGTGAGGTCAAGGGCTCGACCATTGACTTTGGCCTGATAGCTGACCTCGTCGATGGTGACGCCGGAGGCAGAAATCATCTGGTCTTCAGACTCTTTGCTCGCCCGAGTGGTGAGCAGGCGAATTCTCGCGTCCACTTCTCCGGGGCCCGCACCAGAAAGAACTACATCGTCAAAACCCCACTCGCTGTTCAGCGCGGGCATGCCTCCCTCGTTCACTGCAACCAATAGCGCTGCGGAGATGCCCGTGGTGGTCAGAATCCGACACAGTGCCTTGGCTCCCGCCAAATCGTTGCGGGCATCGACAATGACAACATCGGCCGTGGGGGCGTTCACCAGGGCTGCAGGCTGGGCGGGAATCGTCCGCACTCGATGCGAGAGCAGACTGAGGGCAGGAAGGACGCTGGAGCCTTCATCAGAGCTCAACACGAGGATGCTGGCCATGGGGCTCACCTCCCAGCTCTGACATGACTTACCCTCTCAGTCTAACGGCGCTCTACGATTGTGGGGTGGCGCATGTAATGAGCAACGTGATTCCGGTCTGGATTGTGACGGGCGCAGGAGTTGTGGTTGTCGGCTTTGTCGTGGACGTGGACTCTCGGGTTGCCAGCATGGTGGCAGTGCTCGCAGCATCGCTCTTGATGGCGTTCATTCTTCAGGTGGTTGCGTATCACCGGGAAGGGTTGGTAAGCCGACTTTCGCTGGCTCTCACCGGGAGTGTCCTGTTAACTGCAGCCGCTGCCGTGGTCTTTCAGGTGTTGAGCGTCGTAGACTAAGAGCATGCTCCTCGCCATCGAAATCTTCTTTATTGGGCTCTTGGTCCTGGCGGGAATCGCCATCGGATGGGTGTCGTTCATCGTTCTCAAGAACATCTATAAGGGCCAGCGCTAGTCGCGTGAGTCCCGCTCACCCAGAGCACTCCGGCCCTTCGAGGGCAGCCGGTGATTTTCTCCGGATTCAGCGCGATGTCGCGCTGGGTAATGCTGTCGTGCACGAGGAGAACAGCGTGGTCATCACGGTCAGTGGACCTGACCGTCTGATCTGGCTGAACAGTCTGATCACCCAAGAAGTTCTCGGTCTCACCCCCGGTCACACGGTGGAGTCTTTAGTGCTCAATCCCCAGGGCCGCGTGGAGCACTCGTTCTTCCTGACCGATGACGGCACCACAACGTGGCTTCTCACCTCAGCCGAGCGAGCTGACGCACTCGAAGCATGGTTGCGCTCCATGGTTTTCCGGATGGATGTGGCGCTTAATCGACCCGGGAACCTCGTGGTGATTGCTAGCACTCAGGAGTCCCTCCTGGAGGGACTCTCACCACGAGTTGTCTTCTCTGACCCCTGGCCGCGCGTGGGTGTCGGGTCTGTGGGCTATGCCGAGGACGTTCACTCGGGGCACGAGTGGGAATTCCATTCGGCGGTAATGGCGCAGGAGGAGCTCGCTCGGATCAGTGTTCCCGTCGTTGCGCCCGATCATGTGGAGGGCCTGTTTATTGCCGCAGCCCGGCCAACGATGGCCGATGTCGATGACAAGACCCTTCCTCATGAGCTTGATTGGTTGCGCACCGCCGTGCACCTCAACAAGGGGTGCTATCGAGGTCAGGAGGCTGTGGCAAAGGTCCACAACCTGGGCCATCCACCGCGACGGGTTACCCTGCTGCATCTGGATGGGTCAGAGTCACTGTTGCCCTCCGCAGGTGATGACGTGATGTTGGGCGAGAAGAGCGTGGGTCGCATAACCCGAGCAGCCTGGCACTACGAACTGGGCCCCATAGCCCTAGCGATGCTGAAGAGAACGACACCTGTCGACGAAGTGCTGAGCGTGATCACGGGCGGGAGAACGGTCTTAGCGAACCAGGAGGTTTTGGTTCCCGTTGACGCTGGGGCGACGAGAGACATTCCGAGGCTCGGCCGACTCAGATAGCGGCGCGGTGGTCACTCGAGAGTGTGAGGGCTGATTGCTCACTAGGCTTAAACCATGCCTCACACTCTTATCCTGTTGCGTCATGGCCAGTCCGAATGGAATCACAAGAACCTCTTCACCGGATGGGTGGATGTTCGACTGACGGAGAAGGGCATCAAGGAGGCTAAGCGGGCCGGTGAGTTGATGAAAGAGCACGACTTGCTCCCCGACATCCTCCACACCTCGATGCTGTCTCGCGCAATTCAGACCGCACACTTTGCCCTGGATACTGCGGATCGGTCGTGGATTCCGGTGAAGCGCTCCTGGCGCCTCAACGAGCGTCACTACGGCGCCCTGCAAGGCAAAGACAAAGCACAGACACTCGCTGAATACGGTGAGGAACAGTTCCAGTTATGGCGCAGGAGTTTCGATGTGCCACCCCCACCGATTGACCCCACCGACACCTGGGCGCAGCAGGGCGACCCCCGCTATGCCGATATCGAGGCTTTTGTTCCGAAGACCGAGTCCCTCAAGATCGTGATTGACCGGATGCTGCCCTACTGGTCCTCCGATATCGCCACTGATGTGGCGGTGGGCAAAGTGACCCTAGTCGTCGCCCACGGAAACAGCCTTCGCGGTCTCGTGAAACACCTCGAGGGAATCAGCGATGAGGATATCGCTGAGCTCAATATCCCCACAGGGATCCCGCTGGTCTATGAGCTCAGTAAGAACACGAAGCCCAAGGGACCCGGGCGTTACCTCGACCCCGAGGCAGCACAAGCCGGACTCGCGGACGTTGCAAGCCAGGGGAAAAAGCAGAGCTAGAGCTGAATGGCCCCGGTTTGCGGGTTCCACTCACCAGTGGCGAGATAGACCATCTTCTTGGCAATCGACACGGCGTGATCCGCGAAGCGCTCCATATACCGGGACGCAAGCGTGGCATCCACGGTGGTCTCGGTCTCCTGAGACCAGGTGTCACTGAGTACTGTCTCAAAGACCGAGAGGTGCAAGGCATCGACCTTGTCGTCCTCATCACGAATTTTCTGGGCAAGGTCGGTATCGCCATTGCGGAGGAGGTCGACAAGCATGTTCGCCATGCCAATGTCGAGGGCACCCATCTCTTTGAAGGTGGGGCGGATGGTTTTTGGAACAACTTTCTCGGGGAAACGGTAGCGGGCGAGCTGGGCCAGGTGCTCGGCCATGTCGCCCATGCGCTCTAGCGAGGAGCTAATGCGAAGTGCACTCACGACGATGCGGAGGTCCTTCGCCACGGGTGACTGGCGAGCCAGGATGGTGATGGCGTGCTCATCGAGCTGGACAACGGCGTCATCAATCTGGTTGTCGCGGGCGATGACAGACTCGGCGAGCGTCACATCCGACTTGTTGAAGGCTTCTACAGCATCGGTGATGGAGGAAGCAACGAGCTCGGCGATCGAGACAAGTTGGTCTTGTACTTCCCGCAATTCTTGTTGAAATAGGTCGCGCATTATGCTCCTTGGTCGATCGTTGTCGGTGTGACTTCAAGTCCCCCACAGTTGGGTTAACAAACGGTGAGGCTTTGCTTAACACTCGCTCTGTGGGAGCCAGTTTAGCGCTCCTCACCCTCGGCAAGCTCAGCCTCACGCCATAGGCTAACCAGCTATGGAGTTGTTCTGGTCCTCTGGCTGGAGCCTAGGAATCGGCATCGCGTTGGGCATCGCCCTCGCGAGCATGGTCGTGCTCGCACTGCGGTGGCAACGCCGTGCCGAAACAGTTCTCGAACAGCCGGTGCCCGACGGTGTCGACACAGCGCTCGAGGTCGTTGGTGCCACGGGCATCGTTCTCGATGCCGATAACAAAGTACTTCGGGCCGCGAGGTCTGCAATGGAATTGGGTCTGGTGAAAGACCGAGACCTCACCTATGGACCCATTCTTGAGTTGGTGAAAGAAGCGCGAGAGGAAGGAGTTCCTCTCTCACGGGATTTTGAACTCAAAGGGGATTCCCGTCAGGCACCCTCCACCCACCTCTTGGTGCGGGTGGCGCCACTGGGTCTCCGCCTGATGCTCTTGGTCGCTGATGACCGTTCGGAAATGTATCGACTGGACGCTGTCCGCCGCGATTTTGTGGCCAACATCTCCCACGAACTAAAGACCCCCATCGGGGCTGTGTCTCTCCTAGCGGAAGCGTTGCACTATTCCGCCGATGACCCTGAGCAAGTGCGATCCTTTGCGGCAACCCTGGAGCAAGAGGGTCATCGCCTGGCCGATATGACCAACGACATCATCGAACTCACGCGATTGCAGTCCATTGGGACCATCGAGGACCCCGACCCCGTGCCGATTGACCGGGTCGTCGAGCAAGCACTCTCCACGAACAAGGTTCTTGCGGAGAAGTGCGACATCACCCTGGTCGCCTCGGCAAAGTCAAACGCCTATGTGATGGGAGACTTTTCCTCGCTGGTGACCGCCGTTCACAACCTGGTAAGAAACGCGGTCACCTACTCCAGGGGTCCCGGTCGCGTGGGCGTGGGGGTTACGGCGAAGAACAAACTGGTCGAAATCTCCATCACCGACCAGGGTCAGGGCATCGCGGAAGCTGATTTGGAACGCATCTTCGAGCGCTTCTACCGGTCCGACCCTGCTCGTTCCCGAGAAACCGGGGGGACCGGCTTGGGACTTGCCATCGTGAAGCACGTGGTCAACAACCACAAAGGTGAAGTCCGGGTGTGGTCACAGTTGGGCAAAGGCTCAACGTTCACCATTCGTTTGCGTCAAGCGCCAGCAGAAGCTTTGGTTGAGGACGAAAACCACGATGTGGTGGCTCTCAACACACCACGAAAGCCGGCTCGGCCGGCCCAGTACAGTGCCACATCAGAGATTCCCCTGGTCGAGCTGGAGGATGACACCGAGCACGAAACCTTGAGAGGGAGCGCATGACAAAGATTTTGGTGGTGGAGGACGAGAAGTCCCTCAGCGAGCCCTTGGCCTATCTTCTGAGGCGAGAGGGTTACGAGGTGTCCGTCGTCGACAATGGCCTGTCTGCTGTGGAGGCAGTGGATCAGTCCCCACCAGATTTGATGCTCCTGGATTTGATGCTCCCAGGTCTTGCCGGAACCGAAGTATGCCGGGAGGTCAGGAACCGCACCTCCTTGCCCATCATCATGCTGACAGCTAAAGATTCCGAAGTCGACATCGTGGTCGGCTTGGAACTGGGTGCCGATGACTATGTCACCAAGCCGTATTCCTCGAGGGAGCTGCTCGCCAGGATTAAAGCGGTTCTGCGGCGCCGATCGACCGACCCCGATCCTGCTGATGGGATTCTGGAGTATCACGGAATCGTGTTGGATTCCGATCGTCACCAACTCCAAGTCAGGGGCGAGCCGGTGTCTTTGCCGCTCAAAGAGTTTGAGCTCCTGGAGCTTCTGATGGAGAACGCCGGAAGAGTACTGACCAGAGGGCAAATCATCGATCGGGTGTGGGGGTCAGATTACTTTGGTGACACCAAGACGCTCGATGTTCACATCAAGCGTCTTCGATCAAAGATCGAGGTTCACCCCTCAGAGCCCACGATCATCGTGACCGTTCGCGGTCTCGGATATCGCTTCGAGGGCTAAGGCCCGGTTAGGGAACGAGAAGCTCGTACTCGGGTAGGGTTCCATCCAGGACTGGCACCATGACAAGTTCACCGGGGTTGTCGGCGTATTGGAAGTAGACCGGGGTAAGACCACCGGGGACGACCTCAGACCCTGAGAGCAGGATGCCCTGTGCCGGGTCATCACCGATTCTGGTCAGGGCAGGAGTTCCCGCAATGTCGAGGGTTTCATTGATTTCCCTGCTGCCATCTGTGTGTTGAACCCTGAGGCTCACGTCCTCACCACCCGTGTTCACCACGGTCATGACGAGGTTCGCATCGCCTGCGCTATTGATGATCAGCATGATGTTGCGAAGAGCTAGCTCGCCGACCTCGGTGCCGACGCCGTCCGAGGGGTCGTAGTCCTTCATGGTGGCGATTTCGGCGTTGAGAGTGCAGCCCGTTGCCCCCAGAACCAATGAGAAGGCGAGGGCTAGGGGCGCAAAAAGTCTGCGTCGCACGAAACATTCCTCCGAATTGAACGGGAGACCACTGGCCCCAGAGTCACTCTCAGTGAAGCTAGGCCCAGCCTACCGGATGAGCTGAGGGGGGTCAGAACCCCGGTATTCGTTGCCGGGAGACCCTCAGAACCTGGGAATTTCCTGTGGTAAACTACTGTGTTTGGGAAAGGTTTATACGCATGCTGTTTGAAGTTGGCGAAACGGTGGTTTACCCCCACCACGGAGCGGCCACCATTGTCGAGGTGAAGAACCGGACAATTCGGGGCGAAAAGAAAATGTATTTGAAGCTCAACGTGAAGCAGGGTGACCTGACTATCGAGGTTCCCGCCGAAAACGTCGACCTAGTCGGCGTTCGGGATGTCATCGGGCGAGAAGGCCTCGACAAGGTCTTCGAAGTTCTGCGCGCACCCTTCACCGAAGAACCCACCAACTGGTCTCGTCGTTACAAGGCAAATCTCGAAAAGCTTGCTTCCGGAGACGTCATCAAGGTGTCTGAGGTTGTTCGTGATCTGTGGCGTCGTGATCAAGACCGCGGTTTGAGCGCTGGGGAGAAGAGAATGCTGGCGAAGGCCCGCCAGATATTGATTTCTGAGCTGGCATTGGCGGAAAAGACTGACGAAGAGAAAGCCTCCACGGTTCTCGACGAAGTTCTCGCGTCCTAAGCGAGAGCAACCAAGGCCGACACGATGACGACAGCGGTCATCATTGTTGCGGCCGGAAGCGGATCAAGGCTTGGTTCCCCGCTTCCCAAAGCATTTGTGTCTGTCGCCGGAGCGCCGATGCTTCAGCACGCCCTCAGCGCACTGACTGACTGGACGAGGTGGGATTCTCTGGTTCTCGTGGTGCCGGAGGGCTATGAGGCACCAGCGCGGGCATTGGCTGCCGGCATGGAATCCGTTCACGTCACAGTGGGAGGTGAGACCCGAGGGGATAGCGTCCAGCAGGGCCTTGCCGCTCTCCCGTCTGGCACCACTCACGTTCTGATTCACGACGCAGCTAGGGCACTGATGCCCCCCGAAGTATTTGACCGAGTTCTCGACGCGCTGCAGTCTGGCGCCAAGGGTGTTATCCCCCATGTTCCTGTCGTTGACACCCTCGTCACCGTCGGAGAATTGTCCTCCACCCAGGGTGGGGTGAACCGAGATGAGCTGGGTTCTGTTCAAACCCCTCAAGGTTTCGACGTGGGGGCCCTGGTGCAGGCGTATGCGTCCACCAGCCAGGAATTCACCGATGATGCTGCTGTTCTGAGAAGTGCTGGGCACGAGGTGCTCGGTGTTCAGGGTCACCCGCGCGGCTTCAAAATCACCTATCCCGATGATCTCCTCCGAGCGGAGTCCCTGCTGGGATCCAACGGAGCACCTCTGGTAGCTGTGGCCATGGATGTGCACCAGTTTGATTCCGCCGAACCTCTGCGTCTAGGCGGGTTGGACTGGCCCGGAGAACCGGGCCTCTCAGGACACAGCGATGGGGACGCAGTCCTCCACGCCATTGTTGATGCGATCCTTCACGCCGCTCGCTTAGGGGACCTCGGCACCCATTTTGGAAGTGCTCGACCGGAGTTCGCGGGTGCCAACAGCCAGGTCTTCCTCGATCACACTCTGGGACTTGTCAAGAATCAGGGCCTCCAGGTGAGCTCTGTTGCGGTGCAAATTGTGGCCCAGGCTCCGAAGATTGGGCCTCGTCGCGAAGAAGCAGAGATGACACTGTCAGCGCTGGTGGGTGCTCCTGTGTCACTCTCAGCCACCACAACAGATGGTCTGGGCTTCACCGGACGGGGCGAAGGGCTTCTCGCCATCGCAACAGCAGTGCTTCGCCGCCTCTAGCGAGAGCACTCCCGCGTGAATAGCCTCCCCGGCTTGATGGCCCTTCCTCGCTAGCATGAAGCGGTGCCCATCACACTGTTTGATTCGAAACTTCACGAAGCAGTGGAGTTCACTCCACTGCGCTCCGGTGAAGTCTCGATGTATGTGTGTGGACCCACCGTCCAGTCGTCTCCACACGTCGGACACCTGAGAAGCGCTCTGGTCTATGACCTCTGGAGTCGCTGGTTCACCCATCGCGGATACGCGGTCACCCTGATTCGAAACGTCACCGATATTGACGACAAAATCCTGGAGAAATCTTCTGAATCAGGCGAAGAGTGGTGGGCTCTCGCCGCGAGGGTCGAATCCGAGTTCCAGACGGTTGCGGATGCGCTCAACATTGCCCGGCCTGCACTGCAACCCCGCGCCACGGGGGATATACCCGCCATGGTGGAGCTTATCGAGACTCTGATCGAGCGGGGCCACGCCTATGTGGCCGAGGATGGCTCGGGAGATGTCTATTTCTCGGTGTCCTCCTGGGAATCCTATGGCGAGCTCACCAACCAGAGTGTGGAGAACCTCGCGCAGAGCGAGACTGAGTCCAGTGCCAAGCGCAATCCCGAAGACTTTGCCCTCTGGAAGGGGCACAAGAATCACGAGCCAGCGACTGCAGCGTGGCCAGCACCGTGGGGGCGGGGTCGACCGGGCTGGCACCTCGAGTGCTCGGCGATGTCGACCAGGTATCTGGGAGAATCCTTCGATATTCACGGTGGTGGGATGGATTTGCGCTTTCCCCACCATGAGAACGAACTAGCTCAGTCGCGGGCTGCGGGACACGACTACGCCCACCACTGGATGCATAACGCTCTGGTGCTGGTGGGCGGTCAGAAGATGTCTAAGTCACTGGGTAACAGTATTTTTGCAGCCGACATGGTCACTCAGGCCAGGCCGATCGTTGTCCGCTACGCACTCGCCAGTGCTCACTACCGATCGGAGCTTGACCTCCACGCGGGTTACCTCACGGAAGCGGCAGCCGCATTTGATCGGATTGAGGGTTTTCTTGCGCGTGCTCGTTCCGAGGGAATAGACACCGGGGGAGAAAGCCTCCCCGAGGAGTTTGAGGCCGCCATGGATGATGACCTGTCGATCCCTTCGGCGCTTGCCGTTGTCCACGAGCACGTGCGCCACGGAAACCAAGCTTTGGATTCTGGCGATACTGATGCAGCAGTTCTGGATGCGAGTGCGGTTCGCGCCATGGTGGGGGTGCTGGGACTTGACCCACTTGCAGAGGAATGGACCACGTCGGGAAGTGCCGATGTGTCTGCAGCATTGGACTCTTTGGTGGAATCCGTGATTGCCTTGCGGTGGAGTGCGAAAGCAGACAAGAACTTTGACCTCTCGGACGCTCTTCGAGACGCCATCGAGAGAGCGGGTATCGACGTGAAGGATTCATCAACCGGGAGCACCTGGAGTCTCCGTGGCTAAAAAAGGACATCCTTCGGCTCGCAAAGCGAAGAAGCCGGCAACCACCGGGACCGGTGGTCACGGTCGAAAGGCACTCGAAGGTAAAGGGCCAACTCCGAAAGCGGAAGACCGATCCTGGCATCCCGCCGGAAAGCGGAAAATTGCTAAAGATCGCCTCGACAGCGCAAAGTCCCGATTTGGGTCCACCCCGGCACGTCAGAAGCGAACTGTCCGGCCCATCTCGGTGGAAGCGGAAATGGTGACCGGTCGAAACTCGGTCATCGAAGCACTTCGGGCCAAGATTCCGGCGACCACTCTTCACATCGCCACCAAAATCGACATGGATGATCGTGTTCGGGAATCCCTCGCGATGGCCAATAAGCGAGGAATTCCGCTTCTGGAGATTCCTCGTCCGGAGCTTGACCGCCTGACCGGTCCCGACACCGTCCACCAGGGGATTGCGCTGAGTGTTCCGCCCTACACCTATGCCCACCCTTTGGAGCTTGCAGAAAAAGCCGAAGCCGGCGATTCGGCCCCGGTGTTCGTGGCACTGGATAGCATTACCGACCCCAGGAACCTTGGGGCCATTGTCCGCTCGGTCGGAGCATTTGGTGGGTATGGCGTGATTGTCCCCAAGCGCCGGTCTGTCGGTGTGAACGCAGCGGCCTGGAAAACGTCCGCGGGTGCTATTGCCCGGACTCCGGTAGCGATGGCAGCAAATCTCACCCAAACGCTCAAGTCCTTCAAGGACCGTGGGTATTTTGTTGTGGGTCTTGATGGCGAGGCTGACTCGAGCCTTCCGGTGACGGAGCTCGCCGGGACACCCCTGTTGATTGTGGTGGGTAGTGAAGGAAAAGGGCTCTCGAGGTTAATTACCGAGACCTGCGATGTCATCGTGAGTATCCCCATGTCAGGCAAGACCGAGTCTTTGAACGCAGGAATTGCCGCCAGCGTGGTTCTCTACGAGATTTCTCGCCAGAAGCTGGCAAAAAAGTAGTCCTAAATCCGATCCCGCCAGTTCAGCTCAATGGTCGGGTTGGGAAGTGTGATGGCCTCGGTGGGGGGACCTGTGACGACCGCTTCGTCCCTCCGGTGTTGGAGTACGTGCTCGATATAGGACTGGAGGCTTTCCTCCCTGGAGACATCGCGGTCCTCTTCGCGTGACCTGGCAGCACGGTGCTCGCGCCACTGATGGAAAATCTCTGGCCCTTCGAGTTTTCCCCGGTATTCCCGCGGTACGGCGCGGATGATGGGGTCATAGACCTCGGAGAGCCACTGGTGGGCACCCATTTCCTCGTCGACGTCGTCGTCGGGGAAATGGATAGCCCGGTAGGAGTCCAGGTCGTTCAGAAGTCTCCGGGCTTGGTTCTCCCCGGCATCAATGCCGGTGAGGCGCAGCAGGCGCCTGCTGTGATGGCCCGCATCCACCACCTTCGGCTGAATTCGCAACGAGGAGCCGGCGTCATCACTTGAGATGGACATGTTTTCGATGTCGAACCCGAGCTCATTGAGTCGGGAGACTCGTTGCGTGATGCGCCAACGCTCGGACTGGTCAAAGCTCTCCCACCCGGTCAGTTCATCCCAGAGCGATCGATAGGACTCCATGATGGAGTTGGAGACGGCAACAGGGTCAATGTCTTCATCGAGTCGTCCACCAGCTTGCAAATCCAGTAGTTCACCGGCGACGTTGACTCGGGCGATCTCGAGGTCGTTCTCTCGTTGCCCGTCCGAAAGACTGCCAGGCATCAGCTCCCCGGTCTCTGCGTCCACGAGGTAGGCGGCAAACGAGCCCGCATCACGGCGGAAGAGGGTATTCGAGAGGGAAACATCGCCCCAAAAGAAGCCCACGATGTGGAGTCTGACCAGGAGAACGGCCAGCGCGTCGGCAAGCCTTGTGGCGGTATCCGGTCGCAACGTTTGGGAGTAGAGGGCCCTGTAGGGCAGGGAGAACCTCAGGTGTCGAGTCACCAGCGCTGCGGGCAGGTCCTCGCCATGATTGTCCGCACGGCCAGACACGATGGCGACTGGCTCCACGCAGGGGACATCCAAACGATTGAGCTTCTGAAGCATCTCGTATTCCCGAACAGCGAGTGCTTCCGTTGTTTCCTTGACCGCCACGATGTGGTTACCCAAATGGATAAAGCGCACGATGTGTCGAGAAATACCCTTCGGAAGGGCAGCAATTGTTTCCTCGGGCCAGGCCTCCAGTGAGGTGTCCCAGGGAAGTTCGAAGAGCTCAGGGGCCATCTCAGACGCGGTAATGGACAGCGACGCGCTCACACGTCTCCTTTCACAACTGTGGGGTCACCAGCTCTCACTGGTGACCCCACACAGCCTGGTCGCTAGGACCCGGCAGAAATAGCTTCTTTGGTGAGACGAACACCGGTTGCCGTGTCAAACACGTGCATGTGGTGCTCGACTGGAAGCAGGGCGATTTGGTCACCGGCGACCGGGTGGTCACGCCCGTCCACACGAACAACCATCTCGATTTTCTGCCCGTCGACCTCTGTGCTGCCATAGAGGTAGCCATCGGCGCCGAGCTCTTCAACAAGCTCCACCGTGGTCTGGAGACCCTTGCCCGTTTTCGACACCGTGAGGTCCTCAGGGCGAATACCCACCGTGACGCGGGTGCCGGTGGCGCCCGCGAGAGTCTTGCGGTCGACCGGGACTGTTGCGGTTCCGAACTGAATTCCACCCTCGACCACGTCAGCATCGAAGAGGTTCATGGCAGGGGAGCCAATGAATCCTGCGACGAAGGAGTTCGCGGGTGATTCGTAGAGATCGCGGGGCGTTCCCACTTGCTGGAGGACACCGTCTTTCAAGACAGCGATGCGGTCGCCCATGGTGAGTGCCTCCGTTTGGTCGTGGGTCACATACACGGTGGTGACACCGAGCCTGCGCTGCAGGGAAGCAATCTGAGTCCTTGTTTGGACGCGAAGCTTTGCATCCAAGTTCGACAGGGGCTCATCCATCAGGAACACCTGGGGCTCGCGCACAATGGCGCGACCCATGGCAACCCTCTGGCGCTGTCCACCGGAGAGAGCCTTTGGCTTCCGGTCGAGGTAGGGCTCGAGGTCGAGCAGCTTTGCGGCGTCGAGGACGCGAGATGCTCGCTCATCCTTGTTGACGCCGGCAATCTTGAGGGCAAAGCCCATGTTCTCTGCCACCGTCATGTGGGGGTAGAGAGCGTAGTTCTGAAACACCATGGCGATGTCCCTGTCCTTGGGTGCCACATCGGTGACGTCACGGTCACCGATCAGGATTCGTCCATCATCAATTTCTTCCAAGCCCGCGAGCATGCGAAGCGAGGTGGACTTCCCGCAACCCGAAGGGCCCACGAGAACGAGGAACTCTCCATCATCGATGGTGAGATCGAGAGCATCGACAGCCGGGACAGTGGTTCCCGGGTAGATGCGGCTTGCTTTATCAAACGTCACAGACGCCATTGTTTTCTCCTTCACCGGCAGGTACGTGCCGGACGATCC
>JGI11705J14877_10000628_pt1 | contig 21614 bp, 23 predicted proteins | sample Etolaghawater15m_FD_14877 | JGI IMG/M metagenome (IMG submission 14877)
CGCGGTGATCGTACTGATGATGCCCTTTCTGGCCTTGGTCAGCATTGTGGCGGCCAGTGACGGTTTCCTTGGCTGGTATCGCCGACGCACCGGCGCCGCGCGCGAATCCGCCTTCATTTACCATCGATCCAAGCGCATGGTCGCCTGGTCAATCTTCGGGTTGTGGTTTTTCTACCTGGTGCCGCCGCTTGCCATTGATCCGGCGTACGTGTTCCTGCCCACGACCATTCTGCTTGGTATGTTCATCCGCCTCTCGGTTGCCTATTTCAAAAAGTACATTTAATGAAAATTTACAACAGATTGTTCCCGACGCCGATAGTAATAAATTGCACCTTTTTGTTGCATATTTACGGCCTGAATAGGGCAGTTTGAGTAGTACCATGGATAGTAACAATGGATTTAGCAATCTACTGACTATTTACGAAAAACATAAATCACTCAGTAGCGCAACGATACGGACCTACCGCGGGGTAATTCGTCGATTCTGTGCCGATACAGGAATCGAGGATATCAAGGATGTGAAATTCGAAACCCTGCTTGAGTGGAGACTCAATGTGCTCTCCCGGTCTTCCGATATTACCTGGAATAACTATTTGCGCCACATGCGAGCTCTGTGGAGCTTTGCTCACAGTATCGGACTAATCGAAAATCAGGAACACTATTTCAGGCAACTGAACTGGGGGAAACATCACATACGCCGAGCAAAAACACTATCTCCTAACCAACTCCAAATTATTGGAGACTATCTGACATTACCTGATTGTGGCTTTGAACCCTGCTGGTTCTGGCTAATGGTTGTCAGATTTTTGTATGGCACGGGAATCAGGCGTCGACAACTGGTCGAGCTCAAATGGAAAGACATCGACCTGAACAACGGTATGCTGTTCCTAAGCTCAGAGGGAAGCAAAACCGATGTTGAGCGAGACATGCCTCTACCAGAGGGTTTGATAGAGCAGTTACGACAGTTCAAACAAAAAGCCTTCATGATTAACCCCGCATCGTGCAAACCAGAAGCCCAGGCATTCAATGTCACATATTTCAATCCGAAGTATTCAGGGGACGTGATGAATGAGACTCAGGTGTCCGGATTCTTTAAACGTCTTAGCAAACGCGTCGGCTTCAAAGCCTCTTCTCATCGATTCCGACACACGATGGCTACCGAGATTGCCAAGACGGGCAAAATTAAGCCGCTCCAATTAATCCTTGGTCACAGCGATGTTCGAACTACCATGAATTTCTATGTACATCCTGATTATGACGAACTAAAGAGCCTTTTAGGCGGGCTCAATCAGTTTTAAACGCCCTATCCGCTTGGCGATTTAATCAAGAATTGTTATTGAAGGAGGGCAACAATAATTGACAATTAATATCAACGGGTTTAGTTTCGTTCAAGCAGGGGCTACACCCTGCCTGAATGGAGACGTGCTCTACAGATCAAGTACTTAACCAGTAGCGCTAGAAGGTTGGATAGTCGTTATTCTGTGTGCCAACGTTCGAAAATATGGAGTAGCGGGCAGCTAGCAACTGGCACCGCTACGAGGCGATTCAGGTATATGGAGGACCTGAGCCACCCCCGGTAAAGTATTGGCCCCGCCCACCGAAACTCTCGATGAACGGGGCTGAATATGGTGCCGGCACCACGAATCGAACGCGGGACCTACTGATTACAAGTCAGTTGCTCTACCTGCTGAGCTATACCGGCATGAATCTGCCCGGGTCACGATTGGCCCTGGCCGAAAAGAGACGCGATTCTAGAGCGTTTAAATGGCTTAATCAAGCCTCAGGAACAGGCGCGGGTGATACGCGAAATACCGTGCTCGACCTTGAGCCTGTCAACCAGCGGCAACAATAGCTCGGGTTCCGCCCTGTTGTAGTCCAGCCAGTAGATGGTGCGGGTACGGTAGCGGGGCTCGGACTTGGCCTGGTAACCCAGTGCGGCAATGCGCTGTATGCGCCGATCGGCATTCTTCTTCAGACCGAACACACCCAGCGACAGGGCATTGCTCAATGTGTCTTCGTTAATGATCATGTAATCACGGATACCCTTTTCAGCCAGCGCTTCGGCGGTTGCAACCACTTCATTACGGCTGGCGTGACCATCGATATACACCATCATGCCAAGATACTCCTGCTCGCGACTCGGGCGTGTGGTCATGGTCAGGTCATGCTGCTTGAATGCGACTATGACCTCCTGCGCACGCTGCTCATCCTTGAATGGGCCCAGGGTATAACACAGCTTTTTCTCGACCGATGGCAGCGCGGCCTGCGTCGGCTCGTCGGCGCGTCGCTCGCTCGCGGTCGTGGTGTTCGCCGTGCTTTGCAATTCATCGAGCAGCACCAGTTGCTCGGCAGCAGCCACTGGTCGCGTGCGCCCGAACAGCTGTTCATAGGGATACAGCCACTGCAACACGGCAAAAACGATGTTGGTCAGCAACAGCAGGTAGAAGAAGGCTTTCATCGGGTTTCCTTATTTTGCGGCATTATCCCAGAGACTGCATTTGTTTCAACATACCCCTGAATATCAGGTCTGGCACGATCCGGTACTCGCAGGTCAGGCAGGCCGCGACTCGCGGCGCGTCCTGACCGGCCACCAGTATCTGCGGCGACTCGCCAAGCACCTCGACGGCCTGCTCGACCAGTCGCTGCAATAGCTCGCAGGTCAGAGGCTCCTCCAGCAGGCGCAGGCATTGCGCGGTGCTGATACCCGGCAGATATTCCTGCTTCACCACGGCATCGTTGAAATCGATGCCCGGGAACAACTGACGGAAACGCTGCGGCGTGGTGTTGAATCCCTGCAGGATAAGCCCGCCCAGGTAACCCCGCCCGGTTGCAAGCAACTCGATCTTTAACGCGGTACCCGCATCGATCACGATTGCATTGCCCGCGCTGATCTCATGCGCGGCAACCACGGACAGCCAACGGTCTATACCCAGCTGGCGATGATCGGGATAGGCATTTTTTAGCGCTCCCAGCGCGGGCAGGGTGTGCAGTTCAAGCAACGCAGCCTGCGGCTGCCCATGCCGCAACAGATCCACCAACTGGTCATGAATGGCGCCTCGCGCCACGCTGGCCAGACACACCTGCTTCACCTGCAGCGAACCCAGATAATCGGAGAGGCCCGAACGCGCAACACCGTCGAGCAATGAAAATACCCGATCCTGCGACTGCCCGGCATGCAGATGGCGGGTTTTGACCGCGCTGTTGCCGCTATCGACCAGCAGCATCAGGGGGCCCGGCGCAGCGCAATATCGGCAGCCGCGAACCGGCTGATCGAACCGTCGTCAAGACGCAGCCTGATCTGTCCATCGCGCTCGATGCCCTCGTAAATGCCATGCAGGCTATCGCTACGCGTGTGCACACTGACCCCTTGGCCCACCCATTCATCGAGCGCCAGGAAGCATTCGATCAGCGCGTCGACCCGTTGCTCATTGAGCCGGGTAACATCCGCCAGAATACGCCGCGCCAGACCTGCAATCAGCAGCTCACGATCGACCTCGACAGCGCCATGGCCCAGACTGGCGACCGGGCGATCGATGGCGGCAAAACTGCTGTCATCAGCACTGCTATTGAGGCCCAGCCCGATGGCAAGAAAGAATCCCGTGGATGACAGAGGCCGCGTCTCGATCAAGATACCGCCCAGCTTTCGACCCTCCAGCATCAGGTCGTTTGGCCATTTGAGCCGCACATCGCCATGCCCCCTCTCGTGCATGCAGTGCGCAACGCTGACACCGACCTGCAGCGACACCAGGCCGAGTAATGCAGAGTTCAGATCCAACTGCACACCCAGCGACAGGTAGATATTTCCTGCCGCCGGTGAATGCCAGTCGTTGCCGCGCCGGCCGCGTCCAGCGCTCTGATGATCGGCGACCACCAGGCTGGCATGGCGTGACGCTTGCAGACATTGAGCATTGGTCGAGGGGCAGGATGCATGGTAGTTCAACGCAAAAACCTGGCGGCAACCGGGCGGATTCAACAACAGGTCGAGGCGCTGGACATCCAGCCCCGGCTGCGACGCTTCAGGCATGTTGCGCGGGCGCCTGCAACCAGGCCAGCAACGCCGGGTTTTGCGCATCGATGATGCTGAGCATAACCGTATCCCGCGCTGGCACCGCCAGACTTATGTCGAACTGCATCAACTCGTCGCGGCGAAACACAGTGAAACGATGCAGCGACCCCGGAGGATTCAGCTTGACGAGACCGGCAAGTGACGCCATGTCGGCCCGCAAGTCGTTTATGGCGATGACACTGTCACCGGCGCTCAGGCCTGCCATCTGGGACACGCCATCCTCAACGACCGTTTGAACGCGTGGATAGCCGTCCTGCTCAACGAAGCCTGCTTGCAGCGAACTCTGCGGAAGGCCGGCCTCGTCTTTGCCCCCTTTATCCTGAGGTCCAGCACTCGCGCGCAGTTTGAGCTGTACCGACACCGATTGCAGCAGCTCCTGCACTGGCAGTTCGTCCGTGCTATCGATCATGCGGAACATGAAATCGTCAAGTGACTGCCCGGCGACACGATTGACACATTGCTGAATATCAGTATCGCCCAGGCCCTGCCCGGTTTGTAAATACGCCTGCCACAGATCGCGCATGACATCGTCCAGCGAGCGCGCGCCGTGGGTGACCTGGCGGATCTTGAGATCGAGGCACAGGGCAACCAGGCTGCCCTTGGCGTAGTAACTGACAATCGCATTGGGCGCGTTTTCATCCTGCTTGTAAAACTTGCTCCAGGCATTGAAGCTCGATTGCGCCACGCTCTGCCGCGTACGGCCAAAGCCGCGATGGACCCGCGTCATGGTCTGCGCCAGCAGCAGCAGGTAGTCGTCCGGCTTGATACAACCGCAACGCACCAGCGCAAGATCATCGTAGTAGGAGGTGATACCCTCGAAGGCCCACAGCAGCGGTGTATAGACCTCGGCTGATAGGTCTGGGTTCATGTACACCGCGGGTTTGATCCGTTTTACGTTCCAGCTGTGGAAGTATTCATGGCTGCACAGCCCCAGAAACTGGCGGTAGCTGTCGCTCATCTCACTCTGACCCGGTTGCGGAAGGTCCTTGCGCGAACACATCAATGCCGTGCTGCTGCAATGCTCAAGCCCACCATACCCGTCACCCACGACCATGACCATGAACAGGTATCGCGCCATCGGCGGCGGCCCACCGAACAGGTCGATTTGTTGCTGGCAAATCCTGATCAGATCAGACTTGAGTCGCTCGTGGTCACACTCGAAACGGCCGGTCAAAACCACGTCGTGGCGGATCCCGCCGGCCGAAAAGTCGAACTGTTCGAATTCGCCCATCTCGACGGGGTGATCGATCAACATCTGATAGTCTGTGGCCTCGAATTCACCAAAGCCGAAATCGTCATGCGCTGCGTTCACGCGCGGCAGCGTGGTGGCCAGACGCCATTGCGCGGCTGCCGCATGATCGGGGCGCTGGATGCTGACGGCACAGGGCGCATCGCCTTGCCCGACCACCTCAAGAAACACGCTGGTGCCATTAAAAAAACCATGCGTGGTATCCAGGTGAGCACCACGCACCGACAGGTCCCAGGCGTAGACACGATAGACCACCTCAATCGCACCGGCATGTCTTGCCAGGCGCCAGCTCGACTTGTCGATCTGGCTCAGCTCGAGCGCCGCGCCATCAGCCGAAGCGGAAATCTCAACGATGTTGCGCGCGAAATCACGAATCATGTAACTGCCGGGAATCCACGCCGGCAGGCGTAATTCCTGACCCGCCGGATCAGGATGGGCGATGCGCAGTGTGACATCGAAATAATGGCCAGCCAGATTGCGGCTGGTAATGTGGTAATGAATATCCGACATAATTCTGGGCTTTGGTCAGGGCAGGTTTTCCTGCATGAACAGATCGAAATCCCGTGCATGCACGACCTGTGTGCCATCGCAGTTAAATTGCATACGCACCACCGACTGCACGGTAGAGATGGAAAAATTACGCAGGTAATACTCCGGCAGATTACGCAGGCGGCTCAAGTTTTGCAAAATTCGGCGTACATCGTCCTGTTGCATCGGCTGCCAGCTGTCGTGTCGCTTGCGCGCCAGCGACTGCAGGTGCGCGGGCATATAGGCGTACAGGTCGGATTTGAGCAACGCCGTGTACAACTGGTGCATGACACGGGTTTTCTCCTCGTAGGGAATACGCGGGAAATGACGATCTATGTAGGCCGCCGAGCCCAGCGAAGCAGCGGAATGGATCTCCTCGCGCAGTGGGTCGAAGATGGAACAGGTTCGCACCTCGTTATTGTTGAAACCGATGAACAGGCGATATATGCCTCGCTGTAACAACATCTCTTCGAACACCGGTTCGATCTGGCTGTACAAGCCGTCGATTTCACTGGCATAACGGCATCGGTCCATGGCCGTTTCGCGCAGCGACGGGTCACCCTTGATACCGATCTGGATACTGGCGGCATTGAGGCCGACCGCACTGCTGATATTTTCCTGCAACACCAGTTGTTCGAGATCAATATTATCGAGCTGAATGTCGTTCACTGTGTTTTACGCGCAGATTCTGTCATGTGTTTGTCATATGCGTCCGTATAGTGTGGCGCATGAAAAAACGAGAGTATACAGAGATGAATGAAACCATGGTTCAGAACTTTATCGAACAAACAGAAAAATACCTCAACGCCAATCGTCACCTCCTCGACGCCAGCGATCGCGAGCGTGTGACCGAACTTTACCATGACCTGATGTTGGAACTGGAGCGCCAGCAGGCCTACCACGAACTTTACGACTAAAACTCGTTACTGCTTTTTATAATGGGCAGACTTGCTGACCTGTTCGAATTCTATACCTAGATCAGCATCACCTTGAAAACTGCCGACCTGGCGACCAACGAACTGGCTACCCTGCTGCTGGGCCTGCAAGACCTCGGCTGACTGCCGGTGTACCGTCTGCACGTAAGGCAACTGGTATAGGCGCGGCGGCACGCCGGGGTCGGCACTCTCGCGCACCCACCAGTAGATGCGCCCCGGATCACCCGTGCTCCGATCCGGCTCGATCACCTCGCTGGCGATCAGGACAAATTCACTCGGCAGGGCCTGCTGCACCGGCCAGCCCGCATAGCGCTGCAGGGCGAAATACTGCACCCAGTAGAAAAGTGTCAAAGCGATCAGGGCGAAAACCTTCCAGCCAAAGGCTAATCGGGTTTTGATCATCAATACCAGCACCAATGCGCATAACAGCAGGAAGCCGCTCATCAGACCCGCTATTGCGGCATTCATTCAAGCAACTCCAGACCGAAATTCGTGAACCGTGTTTGCAAGCGATTCATCGACTCCACCTCACCCCGCGCATCGAGCCTGAATCGCAACACGGTTTTCTCATCGTCTTCTTTGTCCAGCGTAATCTTGTCCACGAACACCAGTTTTAGCGAAGGATTGACCTTTTCGATCTTGACCGTCGCGGTGACCGGCTTGCCGGTCTGGCTCTTGTAATACTGCAGATTGACAATGTATTCACCGGACATGATGCCGCGTATGGTCACAACCTCCTGATTGATGGGGTAGACAGTTTCGACACCATCGATGATGACCTTGTCATTGATATCACCCTGATCATCGCGGTCGAGGTGCAACCAACCCACATCGCTGTTGCGGTAACTGAGCAGGTTGTGGTTGGGGTCGCGCACCCAAACGTCGATGTCGTCAGGCTGATCATCCGGCCAGATCACGGTGATGATGAACTCGGCCTTGAGGTTGACATTGCCCAGCCTGGCGATGGGGTTCATAAAAATAATGGAAATGAAAAACAACAGGCTAAAACCGAGCAAGGTATTGAACAGCAGATCGGTAAATGGGTCAGCGAGTTGACGGTGTTTAATCACGGCTGATGATGATCTCTCGAATATCGTTGACCAGATGATCCACCGCCCAGTCAACCAGGTTGTACTTGATATTGAGCAGGATGCCGGCAAGCATGCCGGTCAGGGTGGTGAACAGGGCGACCTTCATGCCGCCACTCATCTCTGCCAGCAAGGTCTGCATGACAGTGATATCGACACTATTGAGATTGGCCAGCGAGCCCAGCATATAGATAAACCCGATCACTGTGCCGAGTATGCCCAGCTTCAACATCAGGTCGGCAATGACGAAACCAAACGCATAACGCCCACGCAGGCGGGTATCGAGCACATCGAGCAGGGCGCGCCGGGTGGCAACATCCTGATCTTTAATCTGTTTTAGAAAGGCCTCGACCAGCCCATCACCGCCCCTCAGCGGAGCGGATTCACCCAGATCGGCAAACTGACGGCTTGTGGCCAGACAGGAAAACACAAAATGCAAGGTCGCCAGCACATAGATGAAGATGATCAACAGTGAGATCAGGCTCTTGTCGCTATTGATCAATTGCAGCAGGTAGCCCGCTTGATGCAGGTAGAACCAGACGAACAGCTCCATGCCACTGATACCTAGCGCAAACAGCAACAAACCATAGCTGGATCTTACGATTGACAGCAAAGACGGGCCTCTTTCGGTTAACCGGATTGCAACAGAGTTTATTCCGCCGGGTCGCCTTTGGCCAGATGGCGAACCCGATGCATGATAAAACTGGCGTAATGATAGGGTAGATCGAGCATATCCTGGGTGACTCGCAGCGAAAGATTCTTCGCCATCGCTTGCAGGCCAGGATTGACCTTTGGCATCGATTCGATGGCTTCCAGCAGTTGGGTCAGTGCGGATGGCAACACATCATCCTGTATCACCGCCTGGCCACGATCACCGGGGATCAGGCTAGTGGCCACACGACGCCATAACCCATCGATAAAATAGTCATCGAAGGCCCGATCGACCAGGGTCAGCACCAGGTCCCCCACCGCTTCATCACCCCGGGCATTGGCATAGTGCTGCAACGCCCGCGCGGTCGCCGCGTAATCCTCCAGGGTTGTCTCGGCGCGCGGGTCGTTGGCCATGCGCCGCATGCGTCCACCTTGCACAAAGTGATCTTTAATGTATTGCACCAGGCGGTCGGCATGGTTTTGAAACGACTCGTCTGCAACATGCTTTTCAGCCAGCAACAACGCATCGAGTACCAATGCATTCCAACTCGCCAGGTTCTTGTCATCGAGCGGCATGCGAGGTTTCGCGGCGGCTTTTAACTTGTGCCTGATCGATGTCGCTAGCTCAGGGGGCATACCTGGCCCATCCAGCATAGGCAACAGGATTGACTGTTCATCGCTGAGCCTGCTTCGCGCCTCCAAGGCGGCGAGTTCCTGGTTATTCAAGATTTCGCCCAGACGCTGTCGACTCCAGTAGTAGGCGCCGCCCTCGATGTTGTTTTCATCGACGGCCGACAGGCTTGCATGAAACCCACCCGTTTCATCGAGCAGAAAATCCAGCATGAATTGGACCGTGCGCACACCGGCCTCGGCATACCCCGCACCGGGCCACAACGGGTCAGCATCGAAATACAGGCGAGCGAGAAGCGCATTGTCATACAGCATTTTTTCGAAATGCGGTGTTTGCCAGTCCGGATCAGTGACGTAACGGAAAAACCCGCCGTTCAGGTGATCCATCAGATTGCCGGTCAGCATCTTGTCCAAGGTCAGTCGCACGAAACGCACCATCTCAGGATCGACGCTGGTACGCAGGCGGATAACCTCGAGTAATGCAGCCATCTGCGGGTAGGCTGGAAATTTGGCGACATCACCAAAGCCCCCCTGCATTTCATCCGCAATCTGCATGGCCTGACTGACAAATCCATCCACAAGCTGGGCATAGTGCTCATCCGAGAGCGTCATGAGCTGCACGCGCGACATTGGCTGATCGGTCTGTTCGAAATAGGCCTTGGCCGCAGTCTCGATGTCAGGCCGGCGTTTGATCCACTGCTCATCGAGTTTTTGCAGCGCATTCAGAAACAGATCTTTAGGCAGGTAGGTGAACCCGCTTACCGGATAACCATCCGGTGTCAAAAACACATTGAGCGGCCAGCCGGCCTCCCCGGTCAGGTTTTCAACAAAGTTGATCATGCGCCGGTCAAGCTCCGGTCGTAGCTCGCGATCCACCTTGACCGCGATGAATCGCTCATTGAGCAGCGCCGCGATCTGCTCATTCTGGTAGCTTTCACGCTGCATGACGTGGCACCAGTGACAGGCAAAATAGCCTATCGATAACAGGATCAGGCGGTTTTCACGCGTCGCCCGGCGCAGCACATCCTCACCCCACGGCTGCCAATTGACGGGATCAGCGGCATGCAATCTGAGGTAGGGTGAGGCATGATTGTCGAGCGGACTGGCCAGAGAATACTGCCCGGTAGTCAGGACGCAAAAAATTGCCACACACAGCCATTTCATATTTTTTTTCATAAAGGTATCCTGCTCAACCTGAACGCAGTGCCTCAAGATTATTCAACTATGACTGCAAAACAAATCGATTTATCACTCCTTACGCAGCATCAGTCGTTTGCGGCCAGCGAGCTGACATCCCCGGCTCCCACCTCGTCGGAACTTGGACAGATCCTGCAGGCGGCAATGAGCGCACCCGACCACGGCAATCTGCAGCCCTTTCGCTTTCTGATCATCGACGGCGATGCCCGGCTGGAATTGTCGGCAGTATTTGAAGAGGCGGCAACAGCGCGAGGGCTGGACGCTGCAGGCATCGCAAAACAAAAGAACAAACCGCTACGCGCACCGATGATCATCGTGGTCATCGCCACACCGTCCGCCAACCCGAAGATCCCCGAGATCGAACAGTTGCTCAGCGCGGGTTGCGCGGCACAACACATCCAGTTGGCCTGCCATCAGGCCGGATTCGGCTCGATCTGGCTGACGGGGGACAACGCTTACGATCTAAGTGTGCATGCAGCACTGGGTCTCGATCTCAACGAACGCATCATCGGCTTTGTCTACGTTGGAACCCCGCCACTCAATGCCGCGCCCCGCCCGCGCGCGGATGCGGCCTCGATCACGAGCTACTGGCTGCAAAAGCAAGATCAGGATTTCGCCATCTAAGCAATTGATATCGATCATTTAATTGTAAAGAGCAGGTCGTTAGCATCTTAAATTGTTCAGAGTATGCGAATATACGACTTGATTTATATTAGAATTTAATTATATACTTTCCGCGTTATTCGAGACTACGGGCCGTCGACTGGGGTACTCAGCTGGCCTTCTTTTATTCACACATTCAAAGGAGAAATCCAAATGAAAGTAAAAACTTTGGTTGCAGCTATCGCTGTTGTCGCTACTTCTTCTGTCCACGCTTTCTGGGGTGACGACAATAACAGCTCCGGCTATGGCAATTCTGATTTCAACGGTTATGGCACTGGCTATGGCAATGGCTACTACGACAGCCGCGGTCGCGGTACTGGTCGTGGTCGTGGTCGTGGTCGTGGCGACGGTGAAGGTTCTTTCGACCTGAACTTCTCAGCCAAGGGCCGTGGCAACATGGACGCTGATGGCGACATGGATGCCAACACCGATTGGCGTGGTGATGGTTACGGCGATTGGCGCGGTAACTGGGACGGCCGTGGCTACGGCAACTACTACGGCAACGCCTACAGCAACGACGGCTATGGCTACGGTGCTCCTTACGGCGGCGGCTATGCTCCTCAGCAACAGATGTATGCTCCGCAAATGCCTAACCAGGGCGCATACCAGCAGCAGATGCAAGAGCGTCGCGCTGCAGCCATGGCTGAGCAAAAGAAAGCCATGGAAGCTGCCCGTGCACGTTTCGAAGCCGCTCGTGCTGAAGCCCAGAAGCAATATGAAGCTTCTGTCGCTGCAGCCAAGAAAGCTCCGGCTGCTGAGCAAGCTCCGGCTGCCAAGTAATTCGCTGCTAAAGCAATTACCTGAACTGGCCGGCTCCATTTTGGAGCCGGCTTTTTTTTGTCCACGACAAATCATCAAGCACGTTTTAGACCGCCCTGGTTTGATGTAGTATTGCAACCGCTTTTGCAACTCGGCTTTCAACTTACATGACTTCAAAAACCAGCGATACACCCGGCACCGGCAACTTCATCCGTGACATCATCAACCGCGACCTGGAGACCGGTAAACATACCAAGATCATCACTCGCTTCCCCCCTGAACCCAATGGTTATCTACATGTTGGACACGCCAAGTCGATTTGTCTGAATTTCGGAGTCGCTGAGGATTATCAGGGCCTGTGTAATCTTCGCTTCGATGACACCAATCCCGAAAAAGAAGAACAGGAATACATCGACTCGATTCGCGAGGACGTTGAATGGCTGGGATTCAAATGGCACACCAATCCATCGGCATCGGATTATTTTGCCCAGCTTTATAACTTCGCGGTTGAATTAATCAAAAAGGGACTGGCGTATGTCGATGAACAAACACCCGAACAGATCCGTGCAACGCGGGGAACTCTGACCGAACCCGGCGTCGACAGCCCGTGGCGAAATCGCCCCATCGAGGAAAATCTGGCCCTGTTCGAAGCCATGAAACAGGGCAAGTACAGCGATGGTCAGCTCGCCCTGCGCGCACGCATCGATATGGCCTCTGCCAATATCAATATGCGCGATCCAGTTGTCTACCGCATCCGTCATGCCACCCATCACAGCACCGGTGACGAGTGGTGCATCTATCCCATGTACGACTTCACGCATTGCCTGTCGGATATGCTCGAGGGTATCACCCATTCGTTGTGCACACTCGAATTCGAAGACCATCGCCCGCTTTACGACTGGTTTCTGGATGTACTGGAAACCCCATGTCATCCTCGCCAGATCGAATTTGCACGGCTGCAAATGGAATACACACTGACCAGCAAGCGCAAACTGAATCAGCTGGTTAAGGAGCACATCGTCGATGGATGGGACGACCCGCGCATGCCGACCATCTCGGGTATGCGTCGGCGTGGCTATACACCCGAGTCGATCCGCAATTTCAGCGACGTTATCGGTGTTACCAAAAAGGACAGCACCATCGAGATGGGCGTGCTCGAAAATTGTTTGCGCGACGACCTCAATGAGCGCGCCGAACGCCGCATGGCGGTGCTCGATCCGATCAAGGTCACCATCTCAAACTATCCTGAGGGCAGGGAGGAATGGATCACCGTCAAGAACCATCCTCACAATCCCGACCTTGGAACACGTGATATTCCGTTCAGCCGCGAGATATTCATCGAACGCGATGACTTCATGGAAGACGCGCCGAAAAAATTCTTCCGCCTGTCACCGGGCCGCGAAGTGCGTCTTCGTTTCGCGTACTGCATCACCTGCGATGAGGTGATCAAGAACGAGGATGGTAGTGTGCGCGAGTTGATCTGCCACTATGACCCCGAATCTGGTGGCGGCAAAACCTCAGACGGACGCAAGGTCAAAGGCGTGATTCACTGGGTCAGCGCGAGTCATGCAACCCTTGCCGAAGTGCGCTTGTACGACCGCCTATTCAATCAACCCAACCCCGGAAAACTCGACGATTTGCATGGTGCGCTTAATCCTGAGTCATTGATCATTCTTCAACAGGCCAGACTCGAGCCTTGTATATCATTCACCCGGCAGCCTCTGGCTTACCAGTTCGAACGACTCGGTTACTTTATTGCAGACACTCATTCGAGCGCTGACGCACCGGTATTCAATCGCACTATGACCCTGAGAGACAGCTGGGCTAAAATTGAACAACAACACCATAAGACAGGCTAAGCCTTTCGTTCATTATCTTTTCCGCCTGCTGGCGCCATGTTCGCCAGGCTGCCTGTTTTCTCTGTCACGCCTTATCGCGGCAATCATGTCGCGCAGCAATGGTCGTTCTTATCGAATGGCCGAAGCCAATCTGAAGCTGTGTTTTCCGGACATGGCCGAGATTGAAAGAGCGCGACTGATCAGACAAAGCATCCACCACACGGTTTGCGCACTGTTTGAACTGGCCTGGGCCTGGTATCGGCCAATGAAAAAAATATTGCAACGGTTCAGGCATACAGACATTGACCCGGATTTTCTCAACAGCACTGCGGGCAGAATAATTATCGCTCCTCATCATGGCAGTTGGGAATTGCTGAATCTATGGCTGGCCGACCAGGGCCCGCTGATCTCATTATACAAACCCGCGGAAGATGCCAAGATCGATCAGTTCATGCGCAACAGTCGCTCGCGTAATGGCGCGCAACTGGCGCCTGCCAACACGTCTGGCCTACGTCGCCTAATGCGCGGCCTGAAGTCGGGCAGCAGCTGCATGATTCTGCCAGATCAGCGCCCCGGCGAAAAAACCGCTGCGGTCGATGCCCCTTTTTTTGGCGTCGCTGCTCCCACGTCACTTCTCGTCAGCAATATCTGCCGCAAGATTAATTGCGAAATTTATATCGCGGCAGCGTTGAGGCACGTGGATTCAGGGGAGTATGGGCTGAAAATAAAACGCCTTGAGCACAGCCGCTTCGTTGTCGATGATCTGCAAAGTGCCTGCTACCTCAACGAGTGTATCGAATCATTCATACGCTCAGACCTCGAACAGTATCAGTGGATCTACCGGCGATTCGACTGGTACACCTATTTGCCTTTGCAGCAACGGCCATGACACTGGCCGCGTAATAAATAGGCATGGGGTTACTATTTAGCCTGTCGTTATCAAGGTGCTGCTGATCATGACCTTAAAAACCTTCAATTTCTCCGGTGTAATTCAACTGCCCGCGTTAGCCATGTTGCTGGCATTTTCCTTCAGCGCTCACGCAAACGATCGCTCCGAGCGTCTCAACCAATTTTTGGCGTATTAAAGAATGCGCCTGATGAGATGACTGCTCGCGAGCTTGAGGACAGGATATGGCAAACCCGGTTTAAATCGGGCGATGAACATATCGATGAACTGATGCAGAAGGCCATACAACGACGCGGCGTTTACGATTTCAATGGTGCGCTGGAACTGCTCGACTAGGCCATTCGCTTCAAACCCGACTATGCCGAGGCCTGGAACCCGCGTGCGACGGTGTACTTCAATCAGGGCGAGCGCGAAAAATCGCTCGATGCGATTTGCCCGCACGCCGGAACTCGAACCGCGTCATTTCGGCTCAATGGCCGGGCGCGTGGTTATTCGCTTGCAGCAGGGCAAGTTCGCGCTGGCGCAACAGAACGTCACGCAGGCAATGACAATCCACCCGTTCCTCAAGGAACGCGCGTTTTTCCCGCATCTCAATCCTTAACCGGACTACCCACACCGACGTTCTCCGCTACATTGCATATCGGTCGGGTGGTATAGGTGCGCGACGAGTCGATCAGGAAATCCGGCGCCAGAAAAGTCCGGCCAAGCAACATCGGAAAATCGAAGCCGTCACGGTCCACCAGATTGACCTCGACCGTACGCCGAAGATTGGACAGGCACACGCTGAGCATCACCACGGGACGGATCTGCGATTTGCCGAAATGCCGCCTGATCCGGGCGTAGCGCGCCAGCGGCAGTTCCAGCACTCGGATTTCACCCTGCCGGGGTTCGACCTCGAAGCGCACCATGTCGTGTCCATTGAAGGTGAAATATTCAATATTCCGACCGTTGAGCGAGGAGTTCCGGGCGCCGGTGTCCAGCTTCGCCTGCATACCGATAGCCTGATCACTCAACAACACCGGCTCGGCCCAGCCGACCACTTGTCGAGGTGGACCAGATTCGTTGGCCTGCACCAGATTGACGCTGACAAGTGCAGCGAAGAAAAATGTGAATGGGCTAAGGCGTTGCATGCTCAGACACGGTCCTGGCAGGTTCGACAATCCATTCGAAAACCCACAACGGGCTCAATTGGGTACCGCGATAGTGGCTGCTGGGCAAAATCAGTACCATCGTCAGCAAGTGAAGCTCAGGGTAACCGAGCATCCAGTGCCCTGGTCATTTTGCACTTTTGGACACACCTCCTGCCACCAAGTGCTACCAGGTTAGTCGGTTCGAAAATACCGGCAGCACCGTCAGTTGATTGGATTTTTTCGCTAATCCACCACATTAAATCTTAATGTGAGTTATAACTGAATCTAGTGTTTAAGGGGGTTGTAAAATAGCGGCGCATCTGTGTGATTTGTTGTCGTCAAACAATGAAATCAACAAAGAGAATACCGTTGTTGGGTGTACAGGTCGAGAGCAGTTTTCAGATGCGTTGACGAATTTGCTGGGGGCCGGTGCCCGGGACCTAATCCAGCCGGCCGTTGAAGCAGAATTGAAAGAATTACGGAGTTCGTGAGTCAACCCAGAGCTGGCGCGAAGTGTTGCTGGGCCTTAAGAGCCGGAGCATGAATGCGGCTAACCCGGATATTTCATCAAAAGGGTAGAAAAATGGCGGAAAATTCTTGAAAATCAATATGCTACCAACGATCAACAAGAACCATCCGCCGTGACAGAACGCTACCAGATCCCCCTCCAGTTTTCATCCGTTAAACGCCGCCATGTCGAAGCCGATTTTTCAGTTGGCGATATCAGCTCCAATGCCGGTGCGTTATTGCTTTCGGAGGCGGACAGGCAACTGAAGTTAGGTCGAAGCGTTGCTCGTGCGCTGGGTGATCAGCGCATACGCGGGCGCTGTGAATACTCGACCGAGGAATTGCTCAAGCAACGTGTGTATGGACTGGCGCTGGGCTATGACGGCCTGAACGATCATCTACAGTTGCGTCATGATCTGGCTATCCAGACAGCCGTATCGAGAGACAAGCCGCTCTCCAGCGCCCCCTACCTTGAGCCGCTTCGAAAGTCGGGCGGATCGCCAGACTGCCATCGCCATTCATCAGATTTTGTTTGATCAATTTATTGCGGCTCATGAGCAAGCGCCCCGGCGGTTGATCCTAGACTTCGACGCGACCGATACGCCACTGCACGGCGAGCAGGAAGGTCGCTTCTTTCACAGCAACTATGACCATTACTGTTTTCTGCCGCTGTACGTGTTCTGTAGTCGTCATCTGCTGGTCAGCTACCTGCGCCAGAGCAACATCGATGCGGCGAAGCACAGCTGGGCGATTCCGGCGTTACCGGTCAAGGCGATTCGGCAACACTGGCCGCGTACCGAGATTATCTTGCGTGGCGAAAGTGGCTTCTGTCGCTGGCGTATGCTGCGCTGGTGTGAACGCCACCAGGTGCGATATATCGTGGGCATTGCACGTAATGTCCGTCTTGAACGGCTGGCGAGGCCCTGGACTGACGAGGCGGAAAAGCGCTTTGATGACAGCAACCAAAAACAGCGGCTGATCACCAGTATCACTATGCCGCGCAAACCTGGGACAAGCCGCGCCGGGTGATCGTCAAGGCCGAACATACCCGCAAGGGCGGCAACCCGCGCTTCGTGGTCACCAATCTCCCCGCAAACGGATCGCTATTTGTACCTCCGGATTTACTGCACCCGAGGCGATATGGAGAACCGCATCAAGGATCAGCAACTGGGGCTGTTCGCTCACCGGGCATCGAGCCATTACTGGTAGACCAACCAGTTTCGTCAATTACTATCGGGACTGGCCTATGTGTTGCTGGAGGGTAAACGCCGACTGGCAATTAACCGGAACGACCCTCGCCAGGGCCTCGCCCCAGACCATTTGATTGACGCTGCTGAAGATCGGTGCCGTTATTACGCGGAATACCCGACGGATCAAACTGATGATGAGTAGTGCCTGCCCCCATCATACCCTGTTTCAAACCGTTGCCTACCGACTCAACCTCTTCTTAACCCCCTCAAGAGCGCGCCCCGACGCATTGACAAAACATGGAGCAAGGGGGGGCAGTGGGCCCAAAATCAGCTTATGACGCTGAATACGCCTTGTTTGGCAGGAAGATATACCCTGAATTCCTGACGATTGCTGGGTCAGCCGTTTTCGGATTTTGGTGCAACATCCGGGCTAACCTTGCCATTGGCGATGGTGCCATGGGGTTTTGGACGACACTAGATGAAGTGTACCCACAAACCGAGCACCAGCGTTGCTGGATGCACAAGACAGGCAATGTATTGAATTACATGCCCAAGTCCATCCAATCAAAGACGAAGCAGGCTTTGCATGAAATCTGGCACGCAGCATCGCTTAATGATGCGCACAGGGCTTTTGATGTATTTATCAAAACCTACGAAGGCAAGCATCCAAAGGCAGCGTTGACCTTGATCAGAGACCGGGAAGAGTTACTGGCTTTTTATGACTTCCTTGCAGTGCGTTGGCAGAGCTTGAGGACAACGAATCCGATCGAGTCGAACTTTGGAACGATCCGTCATCGGACCAAAAGATCGAAGGGCTGCCTCACACGAGATGGCATGCTGCACATGATTTTCAAGCTATCGGAGTGTGCACAAAAAAATAGGCGAAAACAACGTGGATTCGTTTACCTTGGCAAAGTCATAACAGGAGTGAAATTCAAGGATGTTATCGTGGTGACAACAGTCGATCAGGCCGCAGCTTGATCAAGGGCCTGATGGCAACGTAGTTCAAGAGCGCGAAATACGAGAACAAGATCTCCTTACCTGTATCGTAATACCACGCTAGAATAAGCGATTTAGAATGCGGACTTTGTGTCCGCTTGTTTAATCCGGGATTCTGAAAGTAATGTCTGAAAACAGCAAAATCATTCGTATCGGGAATAAAATTGAAGTGGCAAACCATTTGCCATTTGTATTGTTCAGTGGTGTAAACGTTTTGGAATCACGTGAATTAGCACTGCGAGTGGCTGAAGAACACGTCAAGGTCACAGAAGAGCTCGGCATACCCTATGTATTCAAGGGATCATTCGATAAGGCGAACCGCTCATCGATTAACTCGTTTCGAGGGCCGGGCCTGGAAAGAGGCTTGCGAATCCTCCAGGAAATCAAAGACACTTTTTCTGTACCCGTGATCACCGATGTCCACGCGCCTGAGCAATGCAGCCCTGCTGCGCAGGTCGCGGACGTGATTCAACTTCCTGCCTTTCTGTCGCGCCAGACAGATCTGGTCATCGCCATGGCAAAAACTGGTGCAGTCATTAATATTAAAAAAGCCCAATTCCTAGCTCCCCACGAAATGAAACACATTCTTTCAAAGTTCCAGGCAGAGGGGAATGAGCGATTGTTACTTTGCGAACGGGGCACTATGTTTGGATACAATAACCTGATCGTGGATATGTTGGGGTTTGGTGAAATGAAAGAATTCGGTTACCCAGTCATGTTCGACGTTACGCATTCCTTACAGCGTCCGGGTGGACTTTCTGATTCAGCAGATGGCCGACGCGCCCAAGCGACCGAACTCGCACGCGCTGGTATGGCGTTAGGTCTTTCAAGCTTGTTTCTTGAAACTCATCCGGAGCCTGCGAATGCCAAGTGTGATGGCCCGAGCGCACTTCCCCTGAACAAATTAGAACCATTCTTAAGGCAAATCAAACAACTGGACGATTTAGTTAAAACCTTTGAATCGTTGCATACGGCAAGCTAGACAGATCCATCTTGAAACAATTTCAATGAATGATAATTATCGAAAGAAACTCGACCTACGGTCCAGAACAAACAATTAAGAGGCTCCTTATCGAAAATGGATACCCAAATGCTTGCCGAATATCCGGGCCTTAGCGGAAATAGTGCTTTAATAAAGAAACTACAGGATTTGAAATTGGTCGTTTTTGATGTCGATGGCGTTCTTACCGATGGCAAGCTCATTTACACCGACCAAGGCGAACTTACCAAGCAATTTGATGTAAAAGACGGCGTTGCACTAAAACTTCTACCGAAGTGGGGGATACACGTCGCTGTGATCACGGCGAAAGATTCGCCTGGACTGCGCAAACGCATGTCCGATCTTGATGTAAACCACGTGTACTTCGGCTGTCATGATAAATTAGCTGCGTTTGATGATCTGACCCGAATTCTATCGTTGCCCCCCTTACATGTAGCTTACGTGGGCGATGACGTGATTGATTTGCAGGTTATACCAAAAGTAGGAATTTCGTTATGTCCACGTAATGCGCATATCCTGTTATTGCGCCACTGTGACATTAAGTTGAAACAAAAAGCGGGGCAGGGGGTGGCACGTGAAGTCGCAGATTTGGTATTGTCGTCACGCATGACTCTTGAGCATGCCTACGAATTTGCTGTACAGACAGAATTTGAAGAAATAGGACAATAAATGAAAGCTTTACCGCCGTTTCACATAGTAATACCAGCTCGATACGCGTCACAGCGGTTTCCTAAAAAACTATTGGCATCACTTGACGACAAACCGGTATTGCAGTGGGTTTTTGAGCTTGCATTAAAATCCGGAGCCCAAAGCGTAACGATTGCCACCGATCACACAGAAATCAAGCGCAAAGCCGAAGAATTCGGTGCCAACACGGTCATGACTAGTGTAGATCACGAAAACGGAACTGAACGATTGGCAGAAGTCGCAGTGATTAAACGCTGGGAGATGAACGAGATAGTGGTGAATCTTCAAGGCGATGAGCCCTTACTGCCTATTCCATTGATACACAACTCAGTGCATGCCCTGGCAAACGACACTGAAGCGGAAATGGCGACGGTTGCATGCCCGATCCAACTGGCCAAAGACGCATTTAATCCGAACGTCGTAAAGGTAATTACCGACGCCAGGAGCAGGGCCTTGTATTTCAGCAGAGCCCCGATTCCCTGGGACCGCGACGGATTTTCTGGTGAGAAACGAGTCTTAACCAAAGGCTTCCCGTCGTTTCGCCACATCGGTCTCTATGTCTATCGAGTTTCTCTATTGAATCAGTATAAAAAAATGCCAGTCTCACCATTGGAGTGCTGGGAGAAACTAGAACAGTTACGGTTCCTTCATCAAGGCATCAAGGTACAAGTCGCCATAACCAAAGACATGCCTCCACACGGAATCGATACCCCTGAGGATCTGGATGATTTATTGAAATTGGTACGCACCAATCGGGATAGGGTCGGTCAGTGAACCTGACCGACCCCCTCCCGCAAGAGTGCACACCCATGCAGCTCGCACCAAAAAAAGCCCCGGTATCGTTAAGATACCGGGGCTTGGAATAAATGCCTGGCAATGACCTACTTTCACATGGGGAGACCCCACACTATCATCGGCGCAGTACCATTTCACTTCTGAGTTCGGGATGGGATCAGGTGGGTCTAGTACGCTATTGTTGCCAAGCAAACTGGTTATGTCTCCGGTCATTGCCCGGGGACTGAATTTGAAATCTGTAACAACTGGTATGTCGCGTTTACCAACGCTAACACCCGTTTCTTGCGAAACTGCTTGGGTGTTATATGGTCAAGCCTCACGGTCAATTAGTACTGGTTAGCTGCATACATTACTGCACTTCCACACCCAGCCTATCAACGTCGTAGTCTTCAACGGACCTTTAGAGACTTCAAGAGTCTAGTGAGAACTAATCTTGGGAGGGGCTTCCCGCTTAGATGCTTTCAGCGGTTATCCCTTCCGAACATAGCTACCCGGCAGTGCCACTGGCGTGACAACCGGAACACCAGAGGTTCGTCCACTCCGGTCCTCTCGTACTAGGAGCAGCTTCCCTCAATTCTCAAACGCCCACGGCAGATAGGGACCGAACTGTCTCACGACGTTCTAAACCCAGCTCGCGTACCTCTTTAAATGGCGAACAGCCATACCCTTGGGACCTGCTTCAGCCCCAGGATGAGATGAGCCGACATCGAGGTGCCAAACACCGCCGTCGATATGAACTCTTGGGCGGTATCAGCCTGTTATCCCCGGAGTACCTTTTATCCGTTGAGCGATGGC
>JGI11705J14877_10000631_pt1 | contig 21596 bp, 19 predicted proteins | sample Etolaghawater15m_FD_14877 | JGI IMG/M metagenome (IMG submission 14877)
CATAAGATGTATAAATTAAATTATAAGGTATTAAACGAAATATTTTATCTTCCTGCACATAATCCCAAAACTTTTTATTACCAATAGATTCCATTTCTTGTAATTTTCCTGGATATTCTACGTGCAATATGTCTCTACCTTGGTGATCTACGTATTTCGTTCTACCAAAATCATGTTTCAAAACATGTAAATTACCTAATTGCCCTATCTCATAATCTGTTTCTTCATCTCTGTTATATGCTTTATTTACACATTTACCTAATAATGCTGGGCCTGTATAATCTAAATAAAACATTTCTTTTTTGTCTTTGCAATGATTTACAATTCTATCAATACAATCTTTTAATATAGTGCTCTGAGGTACTGTAGCTATAAAGGCATTGCCTAACCATTTATAGGCCATAGGATCATCTCGTGTAGCTATGAAATGATTATCACCCAATATCCAATCATTTAATGGGAGCTCACATATTGTGTCAGCATCTATATATACACCACCTTCAACATACAATACACAATATCTCCACAAGTCAGCTTTGAATGCACCTGGTATTAAAGTAAGGTATGCTTGTAACACATCATTACTAAAATGTTTTTTTATAAATTTTACTCTATCGTTTTTATCAAAAAAATAATATTTCCAATCAGGATTTTTTATTTTCCAACTCAAACAAGCTTTACTCATACCCTCGGGTAATTGAGTAGTTTCAAATGTTTGAAATATTTTTTTAGGTATTAACATTAAATAGGAATGTCTAATCGTTCAGCCCATCCTATAGACGCTGAATGTGCCCAAACAATTATATTAGCAGGCTTTTTAGTATTTGATTCTACTGATATATTAAAATTATCTTTATTTTTAATTAATTGATTTAAATTAGTTATGTCTTTTCTGTATAATACTTTTTTATTCTCATCTTCAAATATTATAGCACAAAATGTATAATCATCATATTGGAATTGATTTCCATGTAAATTTAATATATGATTGAATTTAGGGTGATACGGTTCATCTTTTTTACCTAATGTTGGTATTTCATTATTTAAACATGATTGTCTGATAGCTCTATCACTAAATCTAATTCCACTATATTCTTCGTAATCCTGTAAAGTTCTTTCTTTACCAAGACCATAAATACCAAAATGTCTTTCATTACAAGGAGAGCAAACTTCTCCGTCTACTCCTAATAGCTGTCTTACTCTATGATGTGTGAGTGCGTTTTTTTCTACCCAAGTTGCATCGTCGTCCCAATGTTTTGTTCTATTTGTTCTTGTGTACTCGTGATAAGCAATTATTTCATTTGGATGAAATAAATCATAACCATGAGTAAAAGATCTAACTGCAAGAGTTATTTCTTCACCGTGAAAGTAAAAAGAAGGATCATGTTGAACCTCTTCTACGTGTTTACCGGTTGTGAAAGCAAAATGTGCTGAATAAAATCTTGCTGGTAAAGGTTTGCTAGTATCTTGAATTGTATAAGGAAGGAAAAATACTATACCTTCAGGTGTGAATCTATCAAATTTCATTCCCCAAACTTCAGCTTTATCTTTAATGTTAAAATTATTTGGATCGTATGAAGTTGCGTAAGTAGTAAGTAATGGTTTTTTATGCCCTAATTCTTGAAGATTCTCATACATTGTAATCAACTTAATATCCCAATCTTTTACAAACCTATGGTGACTATCAAGTTGTAATGTATATTTTTCATTATTATATTCTTGCTGTATTAAATTACGTGCCCAACAAGCACCTTTTGTTTCATTATAAGGTATATCTAATATTTTTACCCTATGGTCTTTTTTGTATTTACCTAAATCATCCCATTTATCTTCTGTTGAATGTTGCCAAGCAATACATACCGTTATATTATCAGGAAATCCTGCGTTGTCAAACAATGAATCTAATGTAGGTACTAATTCTGGGTCACGGTACGATGCAATTTGGATGAATATACTATTTTTCGACATTATTATATTAAATTAAATTTGATTAAAGTTATTAATTATAAGTTAATTAAAAAAATATTAAATACCGTATAGAGTTTTAAGCTTTGTAATTTTTTCAAGCAACCAAGGATGGCCTAAGTTATCATAGGCTTTTTGATGCCAGTCGATAGAAGCTTGAGGTGTTAATATTTTTAATCCATCAATTGAATTATAACCCTCTAATTTGTCTGCAACAAATACATCTAAAAAATTTCTATTGGGTTTCACTCCGCACATAACCGTAAACTGATGATTAATATAATCTCCCCAGGAGTGACCTCCTGTTATTTCAAGTTTAGTACCAAGTTTAGAAATTAAATCTATTGATTCAGGGGTTATACTTACATCAATCCAGTGTTTATCGTAATCATTTAAATATCCATTATAATACTTAGACCATCCTCCTAAAATAATAACATTACCGTTTAAATGTTCATTAACCTTATGTATAAATTGTTTTGTGTTTATGGACATGCTGGACAAGATGTTGCTCCACCTGATTTAACACCATTGAAAAACTCATAATACGTAGAACCAGTTTCACTTACATAAATTGTTCCGCTCTCAAGTGTTGAACAAGTAAAGTCAGAATACAATCTTGTTGCTGTAGCGACAGAATTTGCATTGAAATATTTAATTCCAAAATTATCTGGAGGAGTACAACAACCATAATAAAGACCAGTTGAATATCCTACTTCGATTGCAATACAAACCCCAGGTGTCGGCGTAGGTGTCGGCGTAGGAGTAGCCGTTGGCGTTGGCGTAGGTGTCGGTGTTGGGGTAGGCCCCTCAGGAGTTGGTGTAGGAGGACCAGGTGTTGGTGTTGGAGTCGGAGTCGGAGTCGGAGTTGGAGGTAGTGTCGGAACTGGAGTTGGTGTAGGTGCAGTACATGTGTTACAATCTGCATATACCGCATCTGCAAGAGTACCTGTAGTAAAACTCGGATCAACAATTTCATAACAATTACCATCAGGCATTAACAGTACAGTATTAGTTGGGAATGTGTTTGCAGCTGCTCTACCTACAGTATAGTTATTAAAACCACCATCACATCTTGTTATTGTATAATCATCATATAAAGCTGGTGTAGGTGTAGGTGCTCCAGGCGTCGGCGTCGGACCAGGTGTTGGTGTTGGTGCAACCGGAGTAGGTGTTGGGGTTGGTGTTACAGGCCCAGGCGTTGGGGTTGGAGTAGGTGTTGGTGTTGGAGCTACAGGCGTTGGCGTTGGCGTAGGTGTCGGTGTTGGCGTTGGCGTAGGTGAAGTACAAGCTATATTTGAATTAGAAGCTGTTCCTCCATTTATATTAGGAGTAGTTCCAGACTGAACACATACGTCTACATCTCTATCACCTTGTAAACTACCTGTTTGTGTATCACCATTACAATCAGTATAAGAATAACTACATCCTGTTCCTCCACTTGGACACGTTAATGTCCATTCTGTACAAACTGAAGTAGGTGTAGGTGTCGGTGTAGGTCCTCCAGGTGTAGGTGTCGGTGTTGGGGTAGGAGTTGGCCCTACAGGTGTCGGTGTAGGTGTCGGTGTAGGAGATGGAGTAGAACCACAACTTATACCTGTGTCAGTAGCGCTTCCTCCATTCACCGTTGGCGCTGTTCCATCTAACACACAAACATCTACATCAAAGTCTGGATTTAATAATCCGGTTATTACATCTCCATTACAATTTGTATAACTGAAACTACATCCACCTGAACCACTTGGACAAGCCAATGTCCATTCAGTACAATTCGTTATTGGTGTTGGTGTTGGAGTAGGTGTAGGAGGACCAGGTGTAGGTGTAGGGCCTTCAGGTGTAGGTGTAGGTGTAACTGTAGGTTGACAAGGTATATTGGTATTACTTGCACTACCTCCGTTTATTGTAGGTGTTGTTCCATCTAATACACACACATCTATATCAAAGTCACCAAATAATATTCCTGTTTGAGTGTTTCCATCACAGTCAGTGTATGAATAACTACACCCACTACTTCCACTTGGACAAGCCAATGTCCATTCACTACAAGTAGGAATTGGTGTCGGCGTAGGTGTTGGAACTGGAGTCGCAGTTGGAACTGGAGTCGCAGTTGGAACTGGAGTCGCAGTTGGCGTAGGTGTAGGTGTAGCCGTTGGCGTTGGCGTAGGTGTCGGTGTTGGAGTTGGAGTTGGAGTCGCAGATGCACATGCAGCACAATCTGAATAAGTTTCTGATATATCTACTGTACTAGTTAATCCTGTTACTGAAGGATTTTCATAACAATCACCATTATACTTAACAACATTAGGAAACGCATCACCAGAAACCACTCTAAACACTTGAGTACTTCCACCGCCGCACAGTGTATATTCTCTATAATCATAAACAATAGGAGTAGGTGTTGGAGTTGGTGTCGGTGTTACAGTCGGCGTAGGTGTTACAGTCGGCGTAGGTGTTACAGTCGGAGGTGGAGTAGGTGACGGTGTGGCAGTAGACCTATAATCCCATACTAAATATAAAATCCTTCCATTTGCCGGCATTGTGAAATCAGCCGAGTAAATTGTTGGTGCACCAACAGTAGATATTGGTGTTGCATCAATTGCTAAAGAAAGTAAGCTTGTTATATCTGTAACATTATTTTGATAGAATGTGTTTGTTCTTAAGTATTTAAATCTATCAGCTGCAGGGTCAAATACAAAATCATCAAAATTTATTTTGTTTGAATACACAGTTACAGTTGAACCATCAGTTGGGAAAACACCACTTCCTTGTGGCCCTGAAAATAACTGGTATTGTGAAATAGCAAATGATGAGGAAGTACTTGCAAATTCAACTAAGTTAGATTCTTTTGGTGAATTAGTCGTTCCATCAGTCCAACTGAATTCGTTATGTATAAATTGTCCAGCTTCAAGTGGATCTGTAACACATATATTATATACATTTAATGAGTTGGATCTAGGACAACTTACATTTATTTGAATGGTATCATTTTGATCAGAATCAGAACTCACTATCAATGTAACCTCTTCAAGGCTTGGCACGTTTTTATCAAAAGTAAAACTACCAGAAGAAGTTACTGATCCAGATGTATATGTAATACCATTGTATATAGCATTTATAGTATACCCAATTTGAGAAACAGAGCCTTCTGTAATTAGTTGATTTCCAGACTCATCTGTCATTAAAATGCTAGTTTCACTCTCTATGTCTTGCTCCCCTTCTTGCGGAATAATATAAGTTATTGTCACAAGACCTATTTGCTCAGTAACATCTACACAGTAAACATAATCCTGATTTGCAATTACAGTAATATCTTGAGTCACACCACACGCTAAACACACAGGTATTTCAGGTTTTAAAATTGTATTTGATGTTAATACATACTCGTTCATATAAGGGTCATAACCCCCTAATTTTTGCGTAGTAAATGCTTCTGTAAATAAATCTCTAAACCAACTTCTCATTCCAGATTCAGATATAACTATAAGTCTTTCATCTGAAAATGAACCGCCTAATAATTGAAGAACAGCTCCTCTCTTCACATCAGTAAAATATTTATTTTCTCCCCAAGCCACAAAACTTTCTGGGTTATTACTAATACCATAATTCTCAATACGTGCGATTTGGTTTCCTAAAATTTCTGGAACGGAAGCAACTAAACCACCGCCAGTAGAATCAGATATAATATTTTTAGAAGCAAGCACGTAGGATATTTTATCTTCTTGTAATACAAGAATATCTGTTCTTCTTCCATACAACACCTCTACATCTCCATAGCTCTCTTCAAGTGGTTTAAAATTAGCAAGTCCTAAATTAAATTCGTTTAATTTATTAACATTAGTTTCATCGTTATATACACCACTATAAGTTAAATCTGCAAATCTATGAGCTTCTTTATAATCTATATTAGAAGTTGTAAATACTCTATTACCTAAATTAAATGATTTACCGTTTAAAGCATCTCTAATTTTATAACTTTCAACTCCATTACCAAAAGCATAACAATTAAAAAATCCTGTATTAACAACACCCGCTACTCCAGTTGATATATTTTGATTTGTAACATTTCCACTATGGTTTCCAGAGGAGTCTATAGAATAAGATTGGTCGTTTTCATACCACACGTCTGGTAAAGCTTCTTGTGGTTCTGTTTCAAATACAATAACTGAATCTCTTCTATATACCGTAAAACTTACCCTTACACTCGAATCCCCATCTGCATCTCCACCACAACATCTTGTTCCACTTACCATTAAATAAATATCCCCATTGCTTTGCTCGTACCATCTGTAATAATTAGTAGTAAGCGGAGAGGTTGCTGTTGCTCCAAATCTAGTAGGGCTTTGTAAACCAGCTGCGCTTATATTTTTAGGCTCATTAGGATTAGTATTATTGAATGGAGGAACTGTTGCTCCTGTTGCTGTTGAGCTAATATATACATTTTGAACAGCATCTGCTCCTGTGTCTGGCTCTTGAATTCCGCTTGTTTGTATAACACTACCTATATTATTTGAATTAAACCAGTCTTTCATATTTGAATAAAATTGTGATGCTACAAACTCTTTATCAATAATGTTTGACCTATATTCACAAGCCCCTCCTTGTCCAATTCTTAATTGAGATATACTCATTATTATTCTCGTTCCTTCAGGCACAGTATAAGGAGTTCCTGATGTAACAAAAAATGGATAAGCTAAACCTGGATATCCATCATTTTGACCAGCAACAGCAGCAGGTACTTGTATGTTTACCACATCATCAGTATCTAATACTGTTTCAAAATCATTAGACGCCATCTTCATGTATACACCTCCAGGAACAAGAGGAGGGGTTGGAGATGATGGGTAAGGAATAAAATCTGCTGCTTGTGTTTGTTTTTCTAAAACGGTTGCATAAACACATTTTGTCATAGGACCAGCAGAATCTCTTTTAACTATTAATCTATCTCCTACCTCTACTTTAGCTATATTATCCCCCTCTAATAAAAGATAAGAATTATTAGAAGCCGGGTCTTCAAAAAATATACTTGAGTATACAGTTTCATAAGTTGTTCTATCTGGCTTTAGCACAAACTTATATCTTCTTGCCCAGCTAGGCGCTCTTTGACTTACTGGTATAGTAGCTATAATTTCATTCTTGTTAACTGATCTAGAGCAAGGTATGTTTATGGTATTGTTATTACTAACTAATGCCGTAGAAGCTCTATTGTATTCATCCATATAAACAATTCCAAGCTCATACCCTCTATTACTATGTAAACTTTCTACATTTGCGGTTTGTTGTAATCTAACATTTATAGCGGTTACATAATTATATGAAACAATTAAATTACTAGCTATCGGATTGGTTTGCGTGTATTGTACTACTGGAAAAATTAAACTAATTTCTGTACCATTTAAAATACTTCCTATAGGTTCTCCTTTTGCTGGTGGAGATTGTGTTGAATTAGTAATACCTGTTTGATTTATAGCGTAATCATGAGTTGTTCCCTCTAATGTTCCGTTTAGAGAAAAATTAAACACATCAGTTAAGGTTGAACCTAATCCATTTTGAGCATCTGCTACTGTCTGTATAGACGCATCAGTCAATCCTATTTTTGCTTGAAAATCAGAACTATTATATAAATCTGCAACTGAAGAATAGCTGTCTATTAATGTGTATGAAAAGTTTATTATTGTGCTTCCTTGTACTTCTTCAGGTGAATTTGTACCTACATAAAAAGCATGTTGGTAGGTTATAGAAAATGAAAGAGTAGCACCTTTTACCAATAAACTTAAATCATTACCCAAATCAAATGTAAATCCTGCAAAACTAATATTTTGTGGTATACCAAAAGCATCATAAGGGTAAGCTAACACATTAGTAGATGTTGGCGATTCACCGCCTATAATTTTAGAGTTTAATTCAACTGTATAATTTAAATTTAAGGGAGCTCCATTTATATCTATTAAGTCATAACCCTCTGTATAGTTACCATAAATAAGTCTATTACCCATCAAAGTTTGAGCCTTAGCTTGTCTTGGAACATTATCATATAATCTTAATATTTCATATTCAGGCAAGACAGTAAATATTTTACTATTAGTAAAAGTATACGTGGCAGTAGTGTTATGAGGTCCTAATGGAGATTTTTTTATTCTTTCTATTATTTTAATAGTAGGATCATTTGCTTCTTTGAATAATAAATCAATTCCAACTACAAGTGAACTTCCTGTATTATAGGTTATTTGAACTCCATTTTTAGAGTTTACCATACCTTCATTCAAAAAACTATTGGATGAAAAAGAAAAAACACCTGGATCAAAAGCTGGCTCACTAAATTGTGATATTGCCGAATACTCTCCATTTGCATATTTATATCTATATGCAAAACAAATAAAATTATCTTCTAAAAAAGAGTCTTGTAAAGTAGTGCTTAATAAATTTAATGTAGGAGCTGAAACAGGAGGTTTCTTGATTACTAATAATTGTTCATTTGTAAACTGATCTACATTATTAAAAGGAACTGAATAATTAAAATCTATATTAACAACTCTTGGTGCGTTTAAATTGTCAGTAAAAAAAATTAAATTATCTATTTTATTTACTGCAGTTATTAAAAAGTTAGGGTCAAAATTTAATGTTGTAGAAGTGTTACTTCCGTTATTTATACTTACAACATGATAAATTAAAGATCCTGTAATAACATTATATGAAACAATTAAATCTAATTTACCTGTTGATCCTACAGTAAAAGCTGGATCGTGAACAAACCAGTATATGGTTTCATTTGCTCCATCTTCAAAAGCCCCAATACATCTAGCTGAACTACTTAAAGAAGTGCCATCTATATATTGAAGTGATGTAACCTGAACATTTCCTTTAGCATTTTCAACAGCACCAATTTCAGATTCTTCAGTAGAACCTAATCTAACATTCAAAGCATCTATATACTCTCCGTTAGGAACAAGCCTTTCATCAAGGCTTTTGTTCATACGGCCTGCTACAAAATTTCTTTGAATGTTTGCCATTTTATTTTATCCACTTATTTTCACCCCTCATATTCATAAGCAATCTGCTAGGGTGAATATTACTTAATCTTATTTTTGCATTTCTAAGTAAAGCTTGTTTATCTCTTTTAGCTCTATTAACAATATATTCTTGAACACCAAATTTACTATTTAATATTGCGTATTTAACATAAGCATAAATATATTCTTCAAATAATTTATTAACTTGTATTTGAGTGTTGTCGCCATTTTCCATACCATCAGATATATATTGTAAAACACACTGCTGATTTGCCATAGTAGAATCAAAATTAATAACACCAGCTTTTTTATCTATTGTGAATGTTGGATTAAAATTAGCTGTTTCGGTATTTAAACCATACCTTGCTCCTATTCTTGAATTATAAATGTCATCATCACAATCATTGCAAACTGTATTTACGTTACCATCTGTATCTTGGTTTAAATAAATACTTTCAAGAGATCCATTTTTTCTAGCTGTATCTAAATTAGACTCAATAGTAGAAACATTATTATTTCCATCATAACCGAAAACGGCAGCCGAGTTTTGTAGATACTGCGTAGCAGATTGTACTTGAATATTTTCAGTCAGCTCTCTAAGAACATTGTCTTTAAAAAGATAAAGCTTTACCCAGTTAACATAATCAGAAGGTAACACATACCTTAAGTCGTCATATACAGTTAACTCTAAAGATTTAATTTCTTTAAAAGCATCATAGTTTAATTCTTGTATTGCTCTTTTTGTGTGAAATAAAATTTTATACCTGTTTTCGTTGTTTACTAGCGAATGGTTTCCTTCATACATCAATTCAAAATTAGTCATCAAATCATCTAAACTTATGTATTGATAAGAACCCCAATTGGTGTCAGTAGGATTTACTCCATTATTAGTATAATATTGTCTTTGGTTTATATAAGTCATAATTATTCTTGATTTTCTTTTTGTTCTTCAATTTGTCCAAACTGATAAACATCACCTTCACGAATTGATATACCAGCATATTGTAAAATTCTAGCAACTAAATTGTTTGCATCATCTGGTGGTAGTTCAAAATCTTGATAATCATTTTGCGTCTGATCAAATAAAGGTTCACCATTATATAATGTTACGTATGTCCATTTAGGGTCTAAAGGATATCTGATATATGTAGCTTGAATATCCAAAGCTCCATTAATTGTAGAAGGATAAATTGTTATAGAATTTCCTTTTTGTGTGTAAGCTGGATATTGTAATGAGGGTGATGTTAGAAGAGATTTGTTTAAGAGATTAATTTTTCTTAAACTTACTTTTTCAGCCTCACCTTGTAGCACTCCTCCTTGATAACACAATACTTTGTTTAGAAGATAATAATCATCACCAGTTGTTGATTGAGATGGTAAATAATAAATATTACTAACATTCTGCGTTAATGTTTTTGTTACAGCAAAAGTGTCAATTACTTCTTCGTATCCTAACTTAATATCTGCATATCCTGTTCCAGAAACTCTAGCATTTTCTTCGTTTACTTGCTGATTATAATTAGTAAAATATTCGTCAAATATATCTAGTTGAGCCTGCTTTGCAAACAAGTTAAAATCACTAGGAGATATATATCCATAGTTATTCTTGTTGATAATTGCAAGCACAGTATTTCTTACAGAATTTATCATTTGAAAATGTTTATACAAAGATAAACAAAATAAAAAAGCACCCTGAAATTGGGTGCTTTCTCGCTGTCGATAGTAAAGGAAGGATAATCGTTATGCGACTGCAATTCCACTCACAGCATAAGGTAGATTGTCTACGTTATATGCTGGGTTTGTCCATGAAGTAGCTAATGCTGCTACAACTGCATCCTCTATTGCATCTCTTTGCGTTTCATCTCCCGCACCTGCTGTTGCGTGAGTAATAGTAGTTACTTTACCACCACCATAATTAATTGTTACTGTAGTAGTAGATGCTTGCTCTATTAATACAATATCACTAATAGCTACCAATTGGTATTGCTCATTAGTTACTGGAATATTTAAAAATTTTTGCATTGTAAAAAAATTAATAGTTAAACTTATCGCAAAGTTACGAATTTTTTGATATGCTTTTTAAATGTTTAAACAGCTCTATACCATCATCACTTTGAAAAAATGATGCTGCAATATACATAGGGTCTTCACCATAAGGTACATTACACATTTTCTTTTTATTAGATGCAGTATTAAACCAAATCTCTTTGTTACTGTTTCTAAGCACCACTAATCCTTTATCAAAAAAGTTTTGAATAGTAGCATTTAGCTTCAGCATAGGGTCTTTAAGTAAATTCAAAAAGTCTTTAGGACTTTGTTTAGCAAATATTAATATATCTCTTCTTAACTCTGAAGTTGAAACTTTAGTAACATCTCTTTGAAATAATACTCTAGCTACATTTTCTAATTGCTCTACATCTAGTTGTCTAGCTTCAATTAATGCATCTACCTCTGCATTTAAATCTTCTACTAAAACCTCTGCTTCTTTTGCTTTATTTACTTCAACAAAAGTTCTTCCATTTCCAGGATGGTATTCTAAAAACTTTTGTAATACTTGATTGTTTTTTGGAACATATAAAAAACCATTCTCAAATACAATAGGTTCTAAAATAGCATTATCATCTTGCTCATCTTGAAATGGGCTGTTTTGATTTCTTGCATATCTCAGTGGTCTATTAATACCAGTTTCTTCATCAAACCATAATAAAGGAAATCTTGATGTGTGTCGTGATGAAAGTATTAAAGATAATGGAGCTACCTCTTTGGTTAGCTTATATGTTTTGTCAACAAATTTTGGTTGAGTTTTTTTAGGTGTGCTTTGAATTTTTTGCACAACTTCAGTAGCTTCATCTACTGTTTCTGTAGTTTTATTTTTATTCATTTGATTTAATTTAATTTAAAATTTAAAAAAGGGGCACATTGCTGCACCCCTTTGAATTAATACTTAGTCTTGGAATAAGAAGAAGTTGTTTGCACCTAAAGTACATACAGCTCTTTCTGATAAAAAGTTAACTTGCATGTTATCGATATCAGAAGTTGCTGCACCACCAGCAGAACCAGTGATCCAAGTTTTATATCTTCTGTCTTCAGTTTCTGAAGCTCTATATCTTACATGTAAGAAAGGTCTTTTTGCGTTTTTACCAAGAATTTGGTCATACACTGTAGTAGAACCAGCTGGAACTAATAGTCCATTGATTTTACCAGAGTTTGCTCCTGATGGTAAACCACCTCTCATTGTAGGGTCGTTTAAGTATTTCCAATCAGTTTTGTAGAAATCGTATCCTCTTCTGAATCCAGAGAATCCTAAGTTTAATGCCATTTCTTCGTCATTGTCAAATAGACCGTATGAAGTACCACCAGCTCCGTAAGAGTTTTGAGCAGCTAACATATCGTCAATATCAAATGAGAATTGTCTGTCAATAAACAGTACGTTTTCTTCAATTGCACCTTGCTTGTCTAATCTACTAATAATAGAGTCAAAATCTGCAAGTGTAGTAGGGTTACCACCATCCCAGATATTTCCTCTTTGAGTTACTGCGTAGAATATACCATCAGAACCAGCGCCTGGATTTGCAGCACCACCTGCGCTACCTAATGCAGCAGCAGCTCCTGAGTTTTGCTCAGCTGGTACAGCTTCAATCATAGCTGTTTCTAAATAGTCATCAAATCTTAATCTTGTTTCATGCTCAGATTTTAAATACCAAAGGTATCCAGTAGCACCATCTTCAGTAGTTACTTCTACCCATCCGATTTGTGCCATATCTGAACCATTTACAGTATATGTATCTTTTAAGATAATTGGTTTGTTATCAAAAATGAAGTCATTAGCTTCAAGAGAACCTACCATACCAGCAGTTCCTTTTTTGAATTCCGAACCATAAATAAATACTGTTACATCAGCGTTTCCAACGCCTGTACCTGCAGTCACTAAACCACCAGCTTCATAGAAAGCTGCAGTAAATTGACCTTTTCCACCAGCTGCGTTATCAACTGCTGTAACAACTGCTTTGTTAACACCAGAACCGTCATTCTGAACAACTACAATTGTTTGACCAATTCTAATTACTTGCTCAGCAGTTGCTGGGTCTATTGCATCGTTTACCTGAAATACAGCTGTATCAGCGTTTACTACTGCTCCAGTACCAACTGATGTATATTTCGTGTGTAATCTACCTTGCTCTGCCCATTTAATAAGGTCAGAGTTAGTAGGCATTTCTGCTCCCACCATTCTTAAGAAAGATGAGATAGTTCTATTACCGTATCTTTCAAACTCTTTTTCATAAGTATCAGGTAGATACTGATTTAAAAAGTCGAAGTTAACGATATAGTTTTGGGCTGTTGGAGTTCTTTCTGAACTCGGCGTCAACGCATATGTAGGTGACGCTAAAACTTGTCCTGCCATTGTTTTAAATTTTTATGTTATTAACTTTTTTTTATACTTCTAATTTTCAGTCCTCGGCTTGATGGCTGAGAAACTGATTTAACTTGGAATCCAGATTTAGCAGATACTTGAGGAGCACTTCGTTCCGTCATATCAACGTTTTTAGTTTTACGAATTACATCATCAGTAGCCTGTGATTTACCCTGCTCGTAAAAGAACTGAGCAAACTTATCAGGATTCATAGCTATAGCTAAAGCTTTGTGGTATCCTTCTGCATCTTTAATAAAACCATTAGAATCCAAATACTTATTTACAAAGTTAAGTGGAGTTTCTTGAGCTTTCTTAAGTTCAGAAGCACTACCTGGAGAATACACTACATCATTCTCTCCTATTTTGAACTTAAAACCTTTAAATTCGGAGCTGAATACTTCGTCACTTTTTTTGACAAACCATTCTCTTTTTTGATTAGCGTCTTCTTGTTGAGCTTTAACTGACTCTAAATATTGCCTATATTCAACTAGTTCCTCGTTGTTAGCATTGGCAGAACTTTCCCTTGACTCAAGAGGCTGTTTGTATAATTCCTGCTGTTCTCTTAGAAACTTTTTTGCTTTAGCAATCTCTTTCTTCTTTGCTAGTTTTATTTTTTTAATTTCAGACGGCTCGTTTATTTCTTCATCATAAACAAACTCTTCCATTAACATATCAATATCATCAGAGTCTAAACCTTCTTCTGTTATTGAATAATATTCTCTAAGCAAAGAATCGGAATCCATGTCGGAATAATCTTTTTGCAATTTTGCATAATCGTCTATACCACGACCTGTTTCCTTTTTATACTTTAGGTAAGCTGCAACATCAGAAGGCAAATCTTCTGCCTCTTTTCTTGCATTAACTAACTCATCAATTGAATTAATTTCCTTACCGTATCTTTTTCCAATATATGAAAGAACTTCATCCTCATTTAATTCTGAGGATTGTACTAGCGGAGCTTCTTCTTCTTTTACTTCTTCANGCTCACTTNNCTCTGTTTGCTCAACTTCTACTTCCTTAGAAGCTTCAGCTTCAGCAACAGGTTCTTCAGTATTATATTCTTCAACAACAATTTCTTCTTTCTGTTGTTGTTCCTGCTCGTGTTTTTCAAGCAATTCTTGTTCTACTTCCTGTGTTGATTTTGATTCAACATCAGTTACTTCTCTAACTTTTATATCCATTTAATTTAATTTAATTTATTTGCAAATTTAAGCAAAATTTAAACGCATTATCTTGGCTCAAACTCTGCTAAATCAAAACCATCTAACGTATCTTCATTAGACTCAAAGTTTTGAGGAGGTAAATTATTTTTCCTCTGCGTTATAAGTTTTGATTGTTCTGTATTCTGCTGACTTATTCTCTCACTTTTAGCTTTCTCTCTTGATTTCTCTCTTTCTGATAAAGNTACAGCATCTAATCCTTTAACTTGCATATTATATTGAAACTCTTGCTGCATCAATTGTAATTTAAGTGCAGCTTCTTGTTTTTGTTTTTCAATTTCAAATGCAATATCAGCTTGTCTATATCTAATCTTAGATTGTGTTTCAGCTTCTATTTTTTGCATAGCAACCTGAGCTGCAAGTTCTTGAGATTTTAATTGCTGTTGAGCTATCATAGCCTGCTTCTGCATCTCTTGTTTTTGATCTTGCTCTTGTTTAGCTTTTCTTTTAACTTTTAAAAGTTGATTAGCTAATTTTAAATTTTTTATTTCACGTATGTCAATAGCGTCTTCCAAATTAATATCACCCTTAGATAATGCCATTTGAATATTTTGCTCAAGCATTGCTTTTTGCTCTTCATCAGGAGACAACTCAATAAAGATTCCAAAGTCATATATATATAAATCAGAAATTTCTCCAAGTATACTAACATTATATTTACCTATTTTATTAATAAAGTCATCTTTAAAGTCAGAATACTGTAAAATATCCGCTACCCTATAAGTTAAAGCTTCAGCTAACGTTCTATATATGTAAAGACTTCCATCTAATATATGTCGAGTAGCGGTATTAGAACTTAATGCTGCTAATTTTTGAACACCTACTAGAGCATCTGAATTTGCTATAGTACCGTCTCTCGCTTCATTTAAGCCTGTTACAGCTCGAATCATGTCTAAGTAGTGGTTAAGGTTACCTATGAGCATTTGTGCCTTAGAAGCGCCAGAATTGCTTGTGAGCTGCTGTATAGGAACTTTACCCTTGATTATAATCACCTTCTTGTGTATAACTTCTACCAATTACAGAACCTGTTTGGAAATATAATCTTAAAGCATCTTCTGGATTATAAGCAGACCCTGTTCCAAGATCAACCTCATTTAATCCATCTGCATCTATATATACACCATCTGGAACTGTTCTAGCAATTACTTGTTGTAATTTTAAGTGAGTCATCTGTATAAGGTCAGCATAAGGAATCATTCTTCTAACAAGAGATTCAATTACACCTTTATACATTCTAGGAGCAACTGCTACATAATTTGGTATAGCGTGCTGTGAAGATGACTTTGGTCTAACCATATTCTTTGCAAGTTCCCACTTTAAGATTATGTTTGTTCCCATAACCATTACACCATCATACCACACATCAATTGTTTTTTCTATTTTTTCAAATTTACCCTCTTCTATCATTTCATCAGGAGGGTTGAAATTGTCATCTTTTTCTATCATAGAGATGTTTCCATTCTCTTTAATTTTTTTCTTATAAACCATCTTATTAGTTGATTTATAATTAAAATATAATAACGTACATGTATCACGATAAAATATATCGTTTTCATAAAACTGAGCTACATTAAAATAGTCATACCAACTTTGAGAATATTTAGATATTTTCTCTAAATCTTCTTTTGTTAGTGATGGATCAATCTTCATAAGTTCAGTAATAGGAACTGTTTTGATTTCACCCCAATAAAAACAATCTTTAAAATGAGGGTCTTCAGTATAACTATAAACCACATTAGCTGGGTCTACATAAGAAACCTTTACACCAGCTCCTCGTAAAAACTCGTGTTTTGCTACAGCCATACCCGTCACCATCATATCATAATCTAATCGCTTACGTATATCATTATAATGATTCTCAGCAAACATTGTATCAATCGCCTCCTCTTCAGCAATCTCTATGGCTGGTTTATAGTTTAAATTCATATACAGCGATAACTCTTCATCACTCGCCGGTAACTCATCAGGGTTCATAATAAATGGGTCAAACCCTGTATTCTTTTGTACAATCTCAAGAACATCTTTAGCGGCCATTTGACCCTCAATCATTTCTTGATATTTACTTCTTTTGGATTGTGATAATGCATCCTGTGCATAGGCTTTTACTTTGAAAAGTCTATCTGACATTCCGTTTACCACTATATCAACAAACTTAGGAATAATTGGAACTGGAGTCCAATCTAAATTTAAATAAGACAAATCACCATCAACAGCTAATTCGTTTTTATATTTTGCAATTGATTGCTCACCTCTAGCGTAAAGTCTTAATCTATTAAAATCCCTCCACTGACTATAGTATCTACATCCGTTAGAATCTTTACGAAACCATTCGTATTGTATCGCCTGTCCTATTTGTAATCCAAACTCTGCTGTTTTCTTTTCTGCATCAGATACAAACTGACTAGGGAATCCTACAGATGAAATATTTATGTTTACATCTTTCATCTAATTAATTCACTTAAAATTCCTTTATTATTATACTGTGCAAAGTTAAGACTTATTTTTGATTGTTTTTTCTCAGGAAGATAAACATTCTTTTGATTTGCCATTATAGCAAGACCNGAACTAATACTTGCATCAAACTTAGTTCTGCTACTAATATCAAACCTTGCCCANTCTTCTAATGTCCTTGTAAAATACATTGACCCCATTTCATCCATAGACCTATATGTNCCGTCTAAATCAATACCAACNTACTTTTCTATATACGANTCTATAGCCGCAGCATGTGACTGCTTTACATCTTCNGANGTNTTNGGTATNCCCCCAAGNTCNTTTTCAGTCTTTGATAATTTATTATAATGTTTATCTGGTCGGTTCATACAAAATCCTCTATATCCTCTGTTTTTAAAATGATATAATAACCTTGGCTTGTTGTTCTCTACAAGTATAGGCATTCCATAAAATACGCAGGCCATTAGTACTTCTTCAAAAAAAATCTCTGCTGTTTGTGGTCTAGCAACATATTCTAAAAAAAACTCATTACTTGGAGCTTCATCCATATTAAATTTAGTTAATCCGTGTAGAGCTCCATTTGATCCACCACCTCCAACAGTTCCAGATATATCATAACTATCACATCCAAACGCACCTATGTGTTCATTAAGCGGAAAGTATACTCCATGCTTTTGAATCTTTTTATTATTCAAACCTTTATTAGGAGTCCAAGAAACTTTAAATCTACCTCTTGAGTCTGGAGTCCAGATAACCTCAGAATCTTTTATACCATCTTTCCAATAAAATCTACCACGAGTTACGTGATGCTCCATAATCAAAGAATCATTGTAATCAATCTGCTGGTATATTTTAGTTAAATTAAATAGTGATGATTTACTCTCATCTCTAAATGCGTGAGATTCTGTTCTTGGAAACTGTCTGTAAAATTCATTTAATGCATCTGCATCATTCTTTAGTGAATCTACTTCAGCTTCCCAGTAATCTATTGCTCCATTTGTAATCCATTCTCCATCTACTCCAGCTATAGGTTTTTCAGGTCTTCTAAATACAGGCATCCCATATCTATCTATAAANCCTTCCATATTCCACTCCATAGGAATAAATAAAGAATATAACCCCGATTTNGTTTGACCGTTTGCGTTTCTAGTATTTACGTTCGAATCTTCAAATAGTTTTTTAAAATTCTCACCCCCTTTATCAAGAGCNTTAGAAGTAGAACCCATCATACATTTACCAATAACTTTACTACCTAATCTTAAACAAGTTTTTGTTACACGCCAGTTATTTAAAATATTATTAGGCTTTATCCACTTACCAGATTCATCGTGAACTAAAAGTAAAAGTTTCTCTCCATCATAAGAGTTGTCATCTGTATTTTTCCAGTCAATAGTAGTATCAAGTCCTGTCAACTCTTCATCAACATTGTCATACATATTCTTCTTTGTAATTTTTGAAGCTGGTATCCTAAAAGCCAATTCAGTCTTTGGTTTATCCATACCATCTTGTATGGGTTTAAAAAAGAATGGCAATCTGTTTGCTATAGGCACAACTTTATCAGTAAACATTTTCTTTGCATCAGCACCTGTTTTTGATAATATACCAACCCTAGAATCTCTTGCAAGCGTTCCTGTGTTTACACATTCTGATGACCCCATAAAAGAAAACCCTGAACGTCTTATTTTGAGATAATCCATACCAAAGCATCTATTATCTGCTTTACAAGCTTCCCAGTATAAAAAGAATATTCTATTTGCCTCTCTGTAATCAGGATAACCAACATCAATACTTGTCCATTGCAGATACATATAATGAGAACCTGTTATATATGTAGCTTTGCCATTATTATAAAACCAATGCCCTAATTCTCTTTTATCAAACTCTCCTTCAATATAATCTACCCATTTGTTTTTAAACTGAGGTGGTCTTTCGTTCCACTGGAATATAGAGTTTATTCTGCTTAATTCTTTAGGAAGCTCATGTCTTTCCCAATATTGTTTTTCTTTACTTTTATGCCTTGCATAAATATCTTCAGGTTTTTTAGGAAGAGCAATACATAAACCATTAATGTTTATCACCTGACCTATTTGTCCAGATTTAGATATTACAACTACATCATATTTTTCATTATACCCATACACCCATGTTTTAGCAGTATTCTTTTTACTTAAAACGCTTTTAGGAATATAATCTATTAATTCTTGATATAAACTATTTTGATCTTCGTTCTGCAAATCCTTGTTTTGTGTTTGTTTTATCTAATGTTCCTCCGCTTTCTAATACCTCTTCCTCCATATCTATTTTATTTAAAATATCAAAGGCGTCAAATATAGCTAGCTTTTTTGTAGCTGCTGCATTTTTTAATCTATCAGCTGCTAATTCATCTTCAGGGTCAGGTTTAATAATATCTTCTTTTGCTACTTTAATAAGCTGCTCTACCGCTCTACGCCCTGCCTGTATTATTTGTTTTTTAAGTTCTTCTGATTTCATAAAATTAAAGTTATTTGGTGGTCATACATTCTGTAGAGTTTCTCATCATCTACAGTAAACTCATATTCACTCTCTGGTTTAAAACATATTCTATCACCTTGTTTTACTCCTTTAGATTTTAAATAATCATTCGGATATTTCATCTCACCAACAAGTGGCTCTTCAGTTCCAAGCTTCATAATAAATGACTCTTCTTTTGGAATGGGTTTTACAAAACAATATCTGTCATGACAATGCCACACATCATCTTGCTTAAACATAAAAAACTGGTCATTCTCAATAAAAAACATATCATCCATAAAATAACTCTTGCTACTTTTCTGTCTACCTTTCATATCATTATAATATTTAAAAACATTATGATGTACAAGTAGAATATCACCAACTTTTATAGGGCCATCATAACCAAGCGGAGTTGACACAACAACACCATGTCTGTTTGAAGCTTTGTGGTTTTCCTCTGACGTATTAGTAACAAATTCAACACCCTCAATATTTTTAGTATTGGTGTATCTTTTATCACCCAGTGGTTTTACAATAAAATAAAAAGGTGACCTCATTAAAAGTTTATATTATATTCTACTGAAACTGGCATATTGGAATTAAACTCTTTCCAAAGTAGCACTTCGTCTTCTTGTTGAATCCAAATCTTATAACTATCTGAATGCTCAACATACTGAATGAGATGGATAAAATATTTACCTCCCAAAACTTCCTGGCCAACTATGTAATGCATAGAGCTTGATTTATAGTCTTGACCTATAGAAATCTTTCTTATATCCATTAGATTAAATTTAATTAATACAAAGATATAAATTATTTACCTGCCTTGACCTCTATATTTTTTAAGGTAATTTTTAGATGATTTAACTTTAGAAGCTTTAGTTTTGGCGTGAACACCAGGTCTACGTGTTTTAGGTTTTTTGTAACGAACAAAGGAAATATTACGAGCCATTTTTACTCATTAAATCTGTTTTTTGTTTTGAACCAGCTGAACTTCCAAAGTAATAACCAATAACCTGAGTAAATGCTGCAACTACTGCACCAAACCCCATATCAAATAATCTTTGAGATTCCTCTGGTATTTGCCATATACCAATAGCACCTGCAACTACAGCAACAAATGATAATGTGATTCCCCATCCAACAGTCTTAAATAAAATGTCATTAGAACCAGATTGTATAGCTGCAATTTCTCTTTGTCTTGCCGAGGCTCTATCTGCTACTTCAGCTTCATAAGCTTCTAGTATCATTTCTTGAGCTTTTATTTTATCTTCAACTGGAGCGTCTGATTGTTTTATAGAAGTAATTACTTCTTCAACACTCATCTCACCTTGAATTAATGAACCAAGTGTTGGGTTAATTAAACCAACTGCACCTTTTAATAATTTACCTACAGTTGTTTGTCCGAACTTTTTATTCTTACTCATATTACCATGTATTTAGATTTGCCATTTTCTTTATATGCTTTTAAACATCTTCCTCTATTCTCGTCTGGACTTACATAAGAAACGTGCACCCAATCTGGATTATCGTCATCTCCAAACTCCCATATCATCTGGTCAAAGTTTAAATTTTCTTTTATATAGTTATACATCTGGGCGTTTGTTTTATGACCAAAAGTATCATCCAGGTCAATCGCTCTACCCTGGCAATGTTGTGACTTGTCACTTCCACCGATAGCAGTATTTAAATCTGGGCATCTGTAAAATGAATTTATTTTTATTGGCCCTCCTACCCACTCTCTAAGTGGTTCAAATATTTCTTTAGCTACCGCCTCCATATTAGCAAGAGCGTAACCATCAGGAGTATTGTCGATATTGAGTCGAAGTGCAGTATTAGATTTTACTGCTTCTTTGTAAGATATATGTGGGCTTATTTTTTTAATAACTGATAAACTTTGATAACTGTATAAACAATAGTTGCTAGAAGAAGTATGCTTTGCAACATCTCATTTATTTCAGCTACACTTATTACTAAAACTGTTATACCAAGTACTGTAGGTTCAAAATCAAAGTTCATATTATTCTGTTTCTATTATATCCCAGG
>JGI11705J14877_10000636_pt1 | contig 21485 bp, 20 predicted proteins | sample Etolaghawater15m_FD_14877 | JGI IMG/M metagenome (IMG submission 14877)
ATTAGAGATTTTAGGAACACCCGAGTGTGTTATGTTGGCATCTAGTGGTACAGGAGCTATGGAAGCTTGTATTACTAATCTTTGTCATAAAAAAGCACTTACAGTGAATGCTGGTAAGTTTGGTGAAAGGTTTGGTAAGATTTGCCAAGCTTTTAATATTGCTAATACTGAATTAAAGTATGATTGGAATACGCCTGCATTGGTTGACGATGTAGTAAATGCAATCAAAAGCGATAGTGATATTGATGCTATTTATATTCAGATATGTGAGAGTGCTGGTGGATTAAGACATCCTGTAGAAGATATCGCAAAAGCTGTTAAGGCTTTAAATCAAGATATTATGATTATAGCTGATGGTATTACTGCTATTGGTGTAGAAAAGATTGATATAACAAATATTGATGCTGTAATTACTGGAAGTCAAAAAGCCTTAATGCTTCCTCCTGGATTATCAATGATTGGATTTAGTGATGCAGCAGTTGAAAAGATAAATAAAAAACCAGCTGGTTATTATTTAAATCTTGCATCTGAAATTAAAAAGCAAAAGCAAAATACGACAGCTTATACAGCAGCTACTACTTTGATAATTGGTCTAGGTGCTATTTTAGAAAAGATTAAAGAGGATGGCTTTGAAAATCTTTATATAGCTACAGCACAAAGAGCAAAAGCCACAAGGGAAGCATTAAAAGCTATTGGGCTTGAGATATATCCAAAATCTCCTGCAGATGCTATGACTACAATATATACAGAACAATCAAATGAGATTAGAAAAGTATTAAAAGAACAGTTTAATGTAAATATTGCTGGTGGTCAAGATCATCTAAAAGGTAAGATATTTAGAGTAAACCATATGGGTCTTGTAGAAGATTTTGAAGCGGCTTGGGCTGTAAATGCAATTGAAAAAGCTTTAGAAGTAGTTGGAGTTCGAACATTTGACGGAACTGCAAATAAGGTATTTATGGAGATAAATTGTGCCTAATACAATACTAGAGCATGAGATACCAAAAGGATCAAGATTATACTTTGGTAAGACTGCTCGTGCAAAAAGAGAGATAGAGCAAAAAGTTAGTGATGTTTTATTTAGCGAAGGATTTGAGGAGATTGTAACTCCTAATTTTTCATTCTCAGGACATCAAGCTATTGAAAATGAAACAAAGCTTATTACTATATCTGATGAGACAAATAATCAAGTAGCATTAAGAGCAGATTCTACTCTTGATGTAGTAAGAATTATTACAAAAAGACTAGGAAGAACAACAGATCATAAAAAGTGGTTCTATTGTCAGCCAGTATTTACATATCCTGCAAATGAGCAGTATCAAATTGGTGCGGAGTTTATAGGGCATGATGATATTAGTGATGTGATAAAATTATGTACAAAGACACTTTATCAATTGATATTAAACCACAAGTACAAATATCAAATATTAATTTATTACAATTAGCAGTAAAAGAGTTAGGTGTAGATATATCACTATTTAAAGATGGTGAAGTTGCACAACTATTTGATATGAATATTGAGTGGTTAAGTGCATTGTTGTATGTGAAAAATATACAAGATTTAGAAAAAGCACTACTATTAGTACCAAATAGTTTAAAAGAAGAAGTAGAAAATCTAATTACTGTAGGAAAACAAGTTAGAGAAGATAATACTATTATCTCTCCACTTTATTATTCATCTATGAGATACTATGATGGGATATGTTTTAAAGTAGTAGATGGAAATCTTACTTTAGCAAAAGGTGGTGCATATAGCGCTGATGATATTAAGTCATTAGGTTTTGCATTATATACAGATAATTTATTAAAAGTTTTAGGAGTTTAGTTTATGAGTAATACAGCAGATGTAATCGTTGGAATTCAATGGGGTGATGAAGGTAAAGGTAAGATAGTTGATATGCTTGCTCAAGAGTATGATATGGTTTGTAGATCACAAGGTGGTCACAATGCTGGACATACAATCTGGGTAGATGGAACTAAATATGCCTTACACTTAGTACCATCTGGTATTTTAAATCCAAAAGCTGTGAATGTAATTGGAAATGGTGTAGTTTTTGCACCAGCTGCTTTTATTAAAGAGTTAGAGCAATTTGAAAATTTAGAAGGTAGAATTTATATCTCAGATAAAGCACATTTAAATCTTCCATACCATGCAAGCATCGATCAAGCTAAAGAAAAACTAAAAGGTGACAGGGCCATTGGTACGACTGGTAAAGGGATAGGGCCTGCATATTCAGATAAAATAAATAGAATTGGACATAGAGTTGGTGAGCTTCTTGACCCAGCTTCATTATGTACAAAAGTTATGGAATATTTTGCACAAAATAAAGTAATCTTTGATGCTATGGGTGTAGAGACACCAAAAGAAACTGAACTTCTTGATACTTTAAATGGATACAAAGAGGTTCTTGCTCCATTTATTACAAATACTACAAATATGGTATGGAAAGCTTTAGATGAAAATAAAAGAATTTTACTTGAAGGTGCTCAAGGGACAATGTTAGATATTGACCATGGTACATATCCATATGTAACATCATCATCAACAGTAAGTGCAGGAGCATGTACTGGACTTGGAATTAACCCAAAAGAGATTGGACAAGTTACTGGTATTGTTAAAGCATACTGTACAAGAGTGGGAAATGGACCATTTCCTTCGGAAGACCATGGAGAAGATGGTGATAGAATGGCTGAGGTTGGACATGAGTTTGGTACAACTACAGGAAGAAAAAGAAGATGTGGATGGTTTGATGCTGTTGCAGTTAAGTATGCATCTAGATTAAATGGATGTGATCAACTTTCTTTAATGAAACTTGATGTTCTTGATGGATTTGATACTATTAAAGTATGTACAGCATATGAATTAAATGGTGAAGAGATTGATTATTTACCTCAAGATCTTGAAAGTGTAACACCTATATATAAAGAGGTTGCTGGATGGGACAAAGTTGAAGGTTGTAGAAACTTTGATGATATGCCTGAAAATGCGCAGAAGTATGTAAGATTAATTGAAGAGATTACATCTACAAAAGTTGGGATTATCTCAACTTCACCAGAAAGACTAGATACAATTATTTGTAAATAATAAATTTTAAAAAAGGGACTTTATGAGATTAAAGCAAAACCATGTACAGTACATTGCAAGAAAAATAACAAAAGATTTAGTTAATTGTGATTTTGTTGAGATTAGAAAGACTAAAGATGAAATAACTGCCCAAATTGAAAAAATTATGACAGAAGATATCAAAAAAGATTCAGTCTTGGATGAGGCTGTAACTAAGCTTTTGGAGTCTTCTGAAGAGGATATTGAGTTTTACAAAGCAGACTATAGACAACTTTTTTGGATGACTAAGAAAAGAATGGCAAATGAATATGGAGTGAATCTAAATAATAGTGAAAGATTTAGTGATATAGCACATCAAATACTTGACTTTTTATATGAAGAGGATTATATCCATTTTGAAGTAAATGATAATCAAGTAAAAAATGTTATCATTGGTTCTATTGATGGATTTATGTCAGGATTTGATGATGCAGATTCAGCAGCATATGAAAAGATTAAAAACTATCAAAGAAAATTAATACCTGGTACAGATGATTATAATGATATTTTTAATAGATTATATGAAGAAGAGCTAATAAGAAGAGGACTAATATAATGGCAAAAATTTGGATATATTTAGAAAATGGAACTTTTTTAGAAGCAAATAGTTTTGGTGCATCTGGTACAGCAGTTGGTGAGATTGTATTTAATACATCAATGACTGGATATCAAGAGATAATTACAGACCCTAGTTATGCTGGACAGTTTGTTACATTTACTACTCCTGAAATAGGAAATGTTGGGGTAAATGATGATGATAGCGAAAGTAATAAAGCACATTGTAAAGGTGTATTAGTACGAAATTATCAAAAAGAATATTCAAATTACAGAGCACAAAAAGCACTACATGAACTTCTAGAAGAAAACAATACTCTAGGGATTTGTGATATTGATACTAGGTATCTTACAAAAATGCTAAGAGATGAAGGTGCAATGATGATGATTGCATCAACTGAAATTAGTTGTAAAGATGAGCTAAAGGCTAAACTAGAACAAAGTCCAAGAATTGAAGATATAAACTATATTGAGCAAGTAAGTACAAAAGAAGCATATATTCATAAAAGTGGAGCATGGAATCATGCTAATAAGTCTTATAATAAAGCTGTTATGAGTGATAAAAAGATAGTTGTAGTTGATTTTGGTGTGAAGCGAAATATATTAAATGAACTTGTTGAGTCTGGACTTGAAGTTGAAGTTATTCCAAGTGACTTTAATGGTGATGATCTAGTTGCTAGATTTGAAGCTGGTGAAATTGGTGGAGTATTCTTAAGTAATGGTCCTGGTGATCCATTAACTTTAGAAAATGAAAAGTTACAAGTTCAAAAACTAATTGAGAAAAATATCCCAATGTTTGCTATTTGTTTAGGACATCAAATGTTATCAATAGCACATGGTTTTGATACATATAAATTAAAATTTGGTCAACATGGTGGAAATCATCCAGTTACTGCGAATGGAGTAGTTGAAATAACTGCGCAGAACCATAACTATAATGTACCAGATGAAATTGTACAAATAGCATCGATAACTCACCAAAACTTATTTGATAATACAATTGAAGGTGTTAAATATAATGATAAGCCTATCTTCTCAGTACAACATCATCCAGAAGCTAGTCCTGGTCCTCATGAGAGTAAATATATATTTGATGAATTTGCTAAAATAGTAAAGTAATTAAATAACAAAAAATTATAAAAATAATTAAATTATTCAATAGTTTAATTGTTTTTTATATAAACATATATTATAATTAATATAATTTAATAAATTAAGGGTAATATATGTTAAGTGATTTTACAAAAGTAAACACATTTCTTACGGTGGTAAAAGAAAAGTCATTTTCTAAAGCATCTGCAAGGCTAGGTATATCACAGCCGGCTGTAACTCAACAAATGAGATTTATCGAAGATTATCTTGATACTAAAATAGTTGAGAGAAAGAAGAATGGTATAAGGCTTACAAAAGAGGGTGAAGCATTTTATAATATTGCAGTGAAAGTTGCAAAATGTGTAGAAAATGGTGAAAAAGCTCTATTGGATATTATCAATAAAGAGATAGTGTTCAAATTTAATACATCATTTGTGGTTGGTAATTATATTTTACCTATGTACTTAAATGATATAAAAGAAAACATTAACAATGATGTAAGTGTTGATGTAACAAGCTCTGCACAAGCATTAGAAGCACTTATTGATAAAAAAGCAGATATGGCACTTGTAGATGTACCAGGTGATACAGCACATATTATCTATAGAGAGTGGCTAGAGGATGAGATAGTTATATTCTCAAATCAAGAGTTACCAGCTAAACTAAAAGCTAATGATCTATTATCATATAAATGGGTATGTAGAGATAGAGATTCAAATACAAGACATATCTTTAAAGAGGCACTAGACTCTGTAGATTTACCTGACTGTGATAATTTTGATATGGTAAGTGAATCATCAAGTCCAACTACTATTATACAAACTGTGTTAAAAGCTGATGAAAATGATGTACCAACCGTATCGATTGTGTCTAGGCATGCAATTGCTGATTATTTAGATGCAGGTATGTTATATGAATCTCGTTTAGCACACGGAGCAGAGATAAAAAGAAAACTATATATTGCATATTTAAAAGAAAGAAAACATGATGCATTTGTAGATACTGTTGCTGATTATTTTTTACATTCTAAGGTTAAAAAATAAGTAAGTTAGTCATATTTGATATGGATGGTACACTTATTAATAGTGGTACTATCATATCTAATACAATTAACCACGTAAGAATAAACTGTGGTCTATCTCCTATGCCACAAGAGTTATTGCTTACAAATATAAATAATCCACATATCAACCCTGCACAATTTTTTTATGAAACTAATGAGTTTACCCCTAAGCATTCCCAACTATTTGAAGAGTATTATGATAAACATTGTATAAAGTCTATTGAGTTATATGATGGGATAGAAGAGCTTTTAAAAGAATTAGAAAAATTAAACTATACCATGAGTATAGCAACGAATGCATCAAATGAATTTGCTAAAAAAGCTATTGGTCACTTGGGTATATCAAAATATTTTTCTTTTGTTGTTGGATATGATGATGTAAAAAAACCAAAGCCTGATCCTCAGATGTTAAATATAACTATGGATAGTTTAAAGTTTTCAAATAGGAAGTCAATGCTAATAGGGGATAGCCACAAGGATTTACTGGCAGCACAAAAGGCAAATATAGATTGTCATCTAGTAAACTGGGGATTTACCAATCATGGTGATGATGGATATGCTAATACTATAGATCTTTTAAATACTATAGTTTCTTAATCTTTTCAATCTCATCCCGTAGTCTAATTGCTTCTTCAAAGTTTAAATCTTTTGATGCTTTTGTCATTGCTTTATTAAGTTCAATAAGCATTTTTTTTCGTTCACTTGCAGGCATCTTTTCTATTCTTTGTTTTTTAAGTGCTGTTTCATCATATTCCTCAAGCTTCAACGACTCATCTAATGCTCGTGTAGTTGTTGTTGGTATAATATTGTGCTCTATATTGTATTGTTCTTGAATAGATCTTCTTTTATTTGTGATATCTATTGCATATTGCATAGAGTCTGTAATTTTTTGTGCAAATAGTATTACATGCCCATTTGAGTTTCTAGCAGCTCTACCAATAGTTTGAATTAAACTTGTACGACTTCTAAGAAACCCTTCTTTATCTGCATCCAAGATAGCAACAAGAGAAGTCTCTGGGATATCCAATCCTTCTCTTAAAAGGTTGATCCCAATAAGTACATCAAACTCACCAAGCCTTAGTTGTCGTATAATATGATTTCTTTGTATTGCATCTATATCGCTATGCATATATTTTACTTTGATACCAAGGTTGGCATAATATGCAGCTAATTCTTCAGCCATTTTTTTAGTAAGAACAGTTACTAATACTCTTTCATTTTTTGCGATAGTTTTTTTGATCTCGTCATGTAATTTTTCAACTTGGTATTGGCTATCCATAATCTCTATATTTGGATCAAGAAGTCCAGTAGGTCGTATAATTTGAGTAGCAACTTCACTACTTAATTCTAATTCTAGATCAGCTGGTGTTGCACTTACAAATAGAAAGTTATCTGCTTTTTTTATAAACTCATCAAATTTTAGAGGTCTATTATCTAATGCACTAGGAAGTCTAAAGCCATAGTCTACAAGTACTTCTTTTCGGCTTTTATCTGCTGCATACATTCCTCTAAACTGAGGAAGTGATACATGTGACTCATCAACAATTAGTAAAAAAGGTCTATTCATAGCTTGAAAATAGTCTATAAGAGAATATGGAGTTTCCCCTGGTTTTTTATCAGTAAGAAGTCTTGCATAGTTTTCAATACCTTTACACATTCCTGTAGCTTCTAGCATCTCAAGATCAAACTCAACTCTTTGTTTTAGTCTTTGATATTCTACAAACTTTTCTTGTGAATGGTAATATTCTAATCGTGAAGCTAATTCTTTTTCTATTGATTCAATAGCTTTAGCTAGTCTGCTTTGTGATACTACAAATGGATTAACACTATAGATAATAGTACTATTTAGATCTTGTACTTTTGTATTTGTAAGGTATTCATGTTTTGTGAGTGATTCTACTTCATCTCCAAAAAATTCAATTCGTATAAATTCTTCTTCAAAATATGCTGGAAAAATGTCAATTACATCTCCATTTACTCTAAAGTTTGATCTATCGAAAAAGTTATCATTTCTTTTATAACCCATTTCAATAAGTTTTGTAAGTAAAGATCTCTGACTATATTCTTGACCAACTTCTAGCTTTTGTACATTTGCTTTATATTCTTCTGGATTACCAAGTCCATAGTTTGCCGATACAGAAGCTACACATATAATATCTTCAAAACTAAGAAGCGATGCAGTTGTACTTAGCCTTAATCTTTCAAGTTCATCATTTATTGAAGAATCTTTCTCTATAAAAAGATCAGATCTTGGTATATATGCTTCGGGTTGATAATAATCATAATAAGAGATAAAATATTCTACATGATTATCTGGGAAAAAACTTCTAAATTCACTATAAAGTTGTGCTGCTAAAGTTTTATTATGAGTCATAATAAGTGTTGGCATTTGAGTTTTCTCAATAATTCTAGCCATAGTATGTGTTTTACCAGAACCTGTTACACCATGAAGCGTATTGTATTGATTACCTTTAATGATAGAAGCAGATAACTTTTCTATAGCTTCTGGCTGATCTCCTGCTGGTAAATAGTTTGAGTGTACTTTAAATGGTGTCATATTTATTTTTTACTCCTAACAAATAAATATAATCCAATTAGTATAAATAGTATAGGAAATATTATACTAGTACTTGTGTCGGTTGTAGTAATAGTATCTTTAGATTGGCATTTTTGATATTCGGTAGTGATTTGTTCTGGATTAAATTTAACATCTAATATATTAGTTGTAGTATTATTTTCTTGAAGATTTATCTTTTGGATAAATTGTATCTGCTTATTGTCTTTTAAATTATATAGTTCATTTTGACTTACGAACTTTGATGAATCACTATTTATAATAGCAGTAAAGAGATGGCTACTTTCTACTATACCATCTAAATGAAATATATTTGTATTGGTTTTTAAATAATAGCTATCTTCAGGGATATCTACATATCCACCTACATTATCTATAATAGCATTTTCTGATAAGTTTAGTTGATCACTATGTAAACTAATAGTTAATTCTTGGTTAGTTATATCAGAGCAAATAGTGTTAATCTTTGTGTATGACTTCATAGGCAGATTATATCAAAGTTGTGGTTATTTTATAGTGATATAGCCATCTTCTTCAGTAATCATTGTACCATATACCTTAATTGGTCTATTGTAGTGTAATTGCTGAGTATAGCCTAGATGCAAAAGAATATTTTGATAAATGTCATTATGGGACTTTACAGTATTCAATTTACTATCCAAGTTACTTATATATATGTATGGTACTTTATATATCTCTTTATCAAACTTATTGTGACCATATTGCTTGTTTTCTCCTATATGTTCACCATGATCAGATGTAAATATAAAGATATAAGGTTTATTTGATTTTGATTTAATTGTGTTTATAAGTTGCTCAAGTATTTGATTAGAGTAGCTTAGTGATTGTTTATATCGTGTGGCTATATCCATATCTCTACTACTGTTTGGATAGTGTAAATATGGGCTATGTTGACCATTCATTTGCATAATTAGAAGATTATTTTGCTTAAAGTTTATGTAGTTTAGTTCATCAAGTAATTTTATATCGTCTGTATGTAGTACTTTATAGTTATCAATACTATTTATATCAAGGTATGGATTTATATATTGCAGTGATTTTGGTGATTGAGTAGTAATAAATGATGTATTAAAATTATTTTGTTTAGCTAGTTTAAAAAGATTATTTTTATTATTTATATGAGATGGTCTAGTTGCTCCATTTATAAGTAGAGGTATAGATACATCAGTATTAGTTGCACCACTATATATTGTATGATAGTTGTAATTATTAAAGATAGAATATTGCTCATCTAAGTATTCTTTGGCTCGCGTACTCTCACCAAATACTAATATAATATTAATATTAGCTTCCTGAATAGCTATTAAATCTTTTTGTTTTATTATGCTTGGTTTTTTATGATTATATAATTTGTGTGTATTATATAATTGAGATATTAATTGAAAACTAGCATCAGATAATTTTGGATTGAGAAAGATGCTAAGAATAAGAATTGGCAATAATATGATATATGTAATTGTTGGCTTAAGTAGTTTTACTTTGTATATAATAATCACTAATATTAAAGATATAATTAATGGCAGTAGTGCCAAGTGATAAATAGCAAGAAATGTCTCAAATGTTTCTTTAATATGTGTAAAGAACAGATAGATATCAATATAGGTAATAGTCGTACCAAAATATGCTATAAAGCTAAATTGTATTAAATATAATAATTGCCAAGAGTATAAAATTAGTTTAGAATATTTTAATTTTGAAAATATAATAACTAGTATCAGAATAATTAAAAACTCAAATATATTAGGAATAAATATAAAAGATAAAAAAAGTGAAGCTATAAAATTTTGAAAATAAAATAATATAGCTAATAAAAGATATGGCATGTTAGTAGTTTCCTATTATAAATCAACTCCATCCCAAAACTCATCATAGTCTAAATTTGTCATAGCGTTTTCATCTTCAAGATTTTTTTCAAGAAGTTTTTGCTGTTCATCTTCAAAGTATTGTTCGAGTGCTTCATTTAACATTGTATTGTAATCTTTATTTAGAATTTGACTAAATGTGTGTAGATTTTCTATTGTATCACTTGATAGTGAAAAGTTAATATTATCATTATTCATAGAGCAATTGTACAAAAAAAGATATAATATTACAAGATAAATAGCATAAAGGATATTATATGGCAAAAGTAATCATCTTAAGTGGAGCAGGAATTAGTGCAGAATCTGGTATATCTACATTTAGAGATAGTGGAGGACTTTGGGATAATTATGATGTGAACATAGTTTGTAATTATGATAGTTTAGAAAAAAATGAACAACTTACTTTAGAGTTTTATGATAAAAGAAGACTTGACATAAAAGACAAAAAACCAAATGATGCACATTATATTATTAACGAATTGAAAAAAAAGTATCCAAATGATATTGCTGTTATTACACAAAATGTTGATAACTTATTTGAAAAAGCAGGAATGAATAGTGATGAGCTTATTCATTTGCATGGATTTTTGCCAGAAGTTAGATGTGTAGATGAGTATTGTGGTAGAGTTTATAATATAGAATATGATTCTATTGAAAGTTGTAATGGCGGGGTATGTGATGATTGTGGTAGTAAACTACGCCCAAATATAGTATTTTTTGGTGAAATGGCACCTCTGTATGAGAAACTAAATGAGGAACTTAATGATTGTGAAATGTTTGTTGTTATTGGTACAAGTGGAAATGTAATAGGGGTAAATACTATTGCAAATTTTGTTGATTTCTCAATCTTAAATAATTTAGAACCAAGTGATGCTATAGAGGAAAACTTATTTTCAAAAGTTATTTATGATAATGCAAGGGTAGCAATTCATCAAATTTCAGATGCTATTGAGGAGTTTTTAGACTCCTCAAATTAGCTAGTTTGAGATAAAGTTTACTATCTCTTTCTCAATATCTTTTTTATCAATTACTGTGTCATGATTGATTTTAGCATCAAATAGGTCATGAATTGATTGTGGTATAGAAGCACCATGATTAGCTATAATATTTTCAATTGCATCTATATCTTTATAGTTATTGTTATCTTCATTAAGAGCATTTAATACTGTAGCAGAGAACTTAGTCCATTCAGCAGTAGAGTATATAACAGTCTTAATTGACTTGTCCTCTCTTAGCTCATCATATCCTTTAATACATGTAGCTGTATGTGGATCCATAAGATATCCATTGTCCGCAAATTCTTTTATAGTTTTTAATCCAAATGAATCATCACTATAAGTTGCAGCAAATATATCTTGAAGTTGTGCTAATTCTTGTGCTGTATGTTCAAAGTATCCATTTGTATTAAGTGATTCCATTAATTCTTTTGTTCTATTAGCTCCAAACATATCATATATAACTCTTTCAATATTTGATGATTTTAGGATATCCATAGCAGGAGATTTTGTTAAAATTAATTTTTTACCTCTAATATCATATTTTCCTGTAGTAAGCCAAGAAGTTAAGATATTGTTTTCATTTGAAGAAACTAGAAGTTTTTTAACTGGAAGTCCCATAAGCTTTGCATAGTAAGCACCTAAAACATTACCAAAGTTTCCACTTGGAACATTGATATATATCTCTTCACCTAATGTAATTTCATTTTGTCTTAATAGTTCTAAATAACTTTGGAAGTGGTATACAATTTGAAAAATAATTCTACCAAAGTTTACAGAGTTTGCTGCACTTAGTTTCATATTGTTTTTAGCTAGTTCGGCTTTAAAAGTATCAGAATCAAGTAGTCTTTTTAGTGCATTTTGCGCATCATCAAAATTACCATGTATACCTATTACTTTTAAGTTTGATCCATCTTCTGTAACCATTTGTAATCTTTGAACATCACTTGTTCCACCATCTGGATATAGACAAGCTACTTTAATACCATCTTTATTTTTAAATGTATTTAATGCAGCTGGCCCTGTATCACCTGAAGTTGCTGCTAATATAAGATAGTTTTCACCCATTTTTTTAGCTACAGATGAAAGAATTGATCCAAATGGTTGAAGTGCCATATCTTTAAATGCTCTTGTTGGTCCATGGTACTGTTCATTTACAAATAGATCATCTTTGATTTTAACCACTGGTGATGGGTTTTTTGGATCATCAAAGTTATCGTATAAATCCAATGCGGTATTGATGTCTTCATTGGTAATATCTATATTAAATGCTTTTAATATATCAAAAGCTAATTCTTTATAGCTTGTATTAATGTGCTTAGCTAAAAAGTTTTCATCTAAAGATGGTAGTTCTTTTGGTACATATAGTCCCCCAAAAGATGCCATTGGATTTAAAATAGCATATGAAAATTCAACTTCTTTTGGTTTAAGATTATCATTTCCTCTTGTTTCTATAAACATTAATTATTTTCCTTTTGTAAAAATTGTGTACCTACACCATCGCTTGTAAATAGTTCTAGTAAAATTGAATGTTCAACTCTACCATCAATAATATGTGCCTTTTCAACTCCGTGTTCAATAGCATCTGTACAACTTATAACTTTTGGTATCATCCCACCTGCTATTGTTCCATCTGCAATTAGAGCATCTACATCAGACTTATCTAGATCATTTAAAAGTTCACCATCTTTATTTAATACACCTTTTGTATCTGTTAAAAATAGTACCTTATTTGCTTCTAAAGCAATAGCTACTTGAGATGCTGCAATATCCGCATTGATATTAAATCCTGGGTGATTAGGTTGGGCACTATCTGCAATTGGTGCGATTACAGGGACAAATCCTTCATCAATTAGATTATTTATTACATTGGCATTAATATCTGTTACTAATCCTGTATATCCAAATTTACCATCTTCTTTTGCTATAGCCTTTATACAGCTACTATCTTTACCACTAATACCAATTGATTTTGTACCATGGTGATTTAAAAGTGATGTAAGGTTTTTATTAATCTCACCACTTAGTACCATCTCTACTACTTTCATACTATCTTCACATGTAACTCTATGTCCATCAACAAATTTTGATGGTATATCTAGTTTTTCTAGCATACTTGAAATTTTTGCTCCACCACCGTGTACTATTACTGGCTTAATACCTGTAAGTACCAATAGAGATATGTCTTGGGCAAATTTTTCTTGTAGTTCTGGAGATGTTTGAGCTGATCCACCATATTTAATTACAACTATTTTCCCTCTGAATTGTTTAATATATGGCAATGCATCAAGTAGCGTTTTTACCTTATTTTGTTTTATTTGCATATTTATTGACCTTAGTTAATGTTCTAGAAGTATATTTTTGCTATTATATCTAAAATTAACTTGAGGGACTTAAATGCTTATAGATGGATTTGGTAGAGAGGTAAACTATTTAAGAATATCTGTTACTGAAAGATGTAACTTTCGATGTCAATATTGTATGCCAGAAAAACCATTTTCGTGGGTACCAAAAGAAAATATTATGAGCTATGAAGATATGTTCAAGTTTGTAAAAGTAGCTATAGATAATGGTGTAAATAAGATTAGAATTACTGGTGGAGAACCACTTTTAAGAGAAGGTTTAGATGTATTTATTAAGATGATACATGACTATAAACTAGATATTGATCTAGCGCTTACTACAAATGGATATTTATTGCCAAGTGCCGCACAAAATCTTAAGGATGCAGGACTTAAGAGAATCAATGTATCTCTTGATAGTCTAAAGCCAGAAGTAGCACACCATGTTGCCCAAAAAGATGTATTGTCTACAGTATTAAATGGTTTAGATGCAGCTAGTAAAGCTGGATTAAAAGTTAAAATTAATTGTGTGCCAATGAAAGATGTAAATGGTGATGAGATTATTGATATCCTTGAATATTGTATGGATCGAAACTATCCTGTACGATATATTGAGTATATGGAAAATAGTTTTGCAAAATCCGATTTAAAAGGATTTAAAAGTGCTGATCTTTTGGAATTGATTGCTACAAAATATAGCTTCAAAAAAGTACCAAGAGAAAATTCATCACCAGCACAATACTATGAATTAGAAAATGGTTACCAGTTTGGTATTATTGAACCATATGGTGATGACTTTTGTGAGTCATGTAATAGAATTAGACTAACTGCAGAAGGTTTCTTGATACCATGCTTATATTTTGAAGATGCATTAAGTATCAAAGAAGCAGTAGAAAGTAATGATATTGATGGTGCGTGCAAAATATTAGATACTGTATTGGCTAATAAACCAGAAAAAAATAAATGGTCAACTAGTGAAGATGGAGAAATTTCTAGTAGAGCTTTTTATGAAACGGGAGGATGATAATTAGTCTTCTCGACTATTCTTTTCCTCAATTCCACTTAATCCAAATCTTCTAGCTAATTCTTGTTTTACTTGATCTGGTGAGATGTTTTTAGCAGCTAGTGCTACAAGGCAATGATACATTAAATCAGCACTTTCATATACAAGTTCTTCTTTGTTGTCATCCTTAAATGCAAAAGTAAATTCGCCAGCTTCCTCTACAATTTTTTTAAGCATAGAGTTTTCTTTGCCTTGTAAAAGTTTTGCTGTATATGATCTATTGCTATTATCATTTTTTCTGCTTTGAATTGTCTGATATAGTGATTCAATTACCCCATAAGTAGCTGTTGTATCTACTTCAATTTCACTTGTAGTGTCACCAGTTTGTAAGTTGGTAAAGAAACATGACTTTCTTCCTGTGTGGCAGGCTACACCTTCTTGATCAACTTTTAGTAAAATTGTGTCATTATCACAATCAATTGAGATTGATTTTACTTTTTGTGTGTGTCCACTGCTTTCACCTTTTTTCCATATTCTTTGTTTGCTTCTAGAAAAATAGTGAGCATAAGATGTGTCTAGTGTTAGTTGTATGGCCTCTTTATCCATATACGCAAGCATCAAAACTTCATTTGAAGTGTTATCTTGAGTAATAACAGGTACTAAACCATCTTGTTTTGTAAAATCTATCTTATTGATCATATGGATTCCTATTAATTTATACCAGCTTGTTTAGCTCTATCTTTTGTGTCAACCCAAATATTTGGAGTTGATCCACCAGGTGTTAGGAAAATTTTAGCATCTTTGTTTGACTTAAGTGCTTCGTTGAATTGACCTTGAATTTTGATTTGCTCTAGGTGTAAAAGATTTGTAGTTAATGATTTAGATATTAAACTATTTGCTTTTGCTTGTGCAGCTGCTTCGATAGTTACAGCATCAGCTCTACCTTGTGCTTCAATTCTATTTGCTTCTGCATCACCAGTAGCTTTAGCAGCTATTTTTTCAGCTTCTTGTTTTGCTCTTAGAACTTCGTATTTAACTCTTTCAGACTCTTGATTTGCAACTTGAACTTTTTCAATTTGATCTTTAATCTTTGCAGGAAGTACAATCTCTCTTAATTGTACAGACTCAACAGATACTGGTTTACCTTCAAGTGCTTCAATTTCTGCTCTAATTCCATTTTCAATTAGTACAGCAATTTCATTTCTTTTCGTAGGTAACTCTTCAGCTTTAAATCCACCAACAACATTTCTAACAATATTTCTAACTACTGGATTTACAATTTTGTCTTCCCAAGCTAGACCCCATGTAGCAATAGTTGTAGGTGCTCCATGTGCTAAAAGTTTGTATTGTACTGTCATCTCAATTGATACAGGAAGACCTCTAGCATCTAGAATATTAATTGCTGGATTAACTTTAATTCCAGAGTCAAATCCACTCATATCTTCAATTGTTTTGTAGTTAATTAACCTTACTTTTGTATCAACTGTAATTACTTTTTGGATTACAGGGATATATAGGTGGAAACCTGGTTGTAAAGGTTCAGTTTCATATTTACCAGTAGTTACTTTGATCCCTACTTGTCCTGATTCAATAATTACAAATGGTTTTGCCATTACAAGTAGCACAACAATAGCAATAATTACATATGCCATACCACCCATTTTACCTAGTTTATTAAAAAATTCAGGTGGCTCAAATGGTGGCTCATAGTTTCCTCCACCTCCATTGTTGTTTCCAGAGTTGTTATTGTTGTTTGGCTTGTTATTTTGTCTATTTTTAAAATAATCGTTATCGATTGGCATCTATTTTTTCCTTATGCTTTTATGATTTAGTTAATATACGTTAAATCTTTTAAATATTTCTCATTTTTACCAGCTACTACATCAAAATAAGCAGTTTGTAATTTTTCAGTAATAGGTCCTCTTGACCCGCATCCAATTTTTCTTGCATCAACATCTTTGATTGGTGTTATTTCTGCAGCTGTTCCCGTTAAGAAACACTCACTACAGACATATACTTCTTCTCTAGTGATTCTTCTTCTAACCACTTCAATACCCATGTCTTGTGCTAAATCTATTACGGTTGCTTGAGTAATTGATTTTAATGAATTATCATTTGGTGGAGTTATTAGCTTTCCATCTTCGTACATGAAAAAACATGCACCACTAGCTTCTGCAATATATCCTTGATCATCTCGCATTAGAGCTTCGTCATATCCAGCTTCAACAGCTTCATATTTAGCCATTTGAGAGTTTAGGTAGTTTGCAACAGCTTTGGCTTTACCCATTCCTGAAGTGTTACCACCTCTAGTCATAGAAGCAATTTTTAATCTAATACCATTTTTAAGACCATCTTCTCCAAGATATGCTCCCCATTCCCATGCAGAAATTGAAACATTAACTGGACAATCTTTATGATAAAGTCCCATCACACCATAACCTAAATAAACAAGTGGTCTTATGTATGCACCATCAAATAGTTCATTTTCTTGAAGTAATTTGATTTGAGCAGCATTTAGCTCTTCTACAGTATAAGGGACATCCATAAGTGTCATTTTTGAAGAATCTAATAGTCTTTGAGTATGCTCTTGTAATTTAAATATAGCACATCTGCCATCATGGGTTTTGTATGCTTTTGTACCTTCTATTGCACCATTACCATAGTGTAAAGTATGAGTTAATATGTGAACCTTTGCATCATCCCAAGGAGTTAGCTTGCCATCCATCCAAATATATTTTGATTTATTCATTGTGAAATATCCTATCATGTTGTGTATAGACGTGATGTTATCTAAATTTTGTTTATGATATACTAAAGTATTAAAATCAATAGAAAGAGTATAAAATGATAGCAAATATATTTTTTGGAAATGAAGAGGTATCAAGAGATAATCTTGAAAGTAGGGTAAACCCATATACCAATAAGGTGGTTTCACAATATCCACTTTGTACAAAAGAAGATACTATAAAAGCGTTAGAAATTGCAAAACAAGCAAGTATTGCTACAAAAGCATCTACATTATCGCAGCGAATAAATTGGATTAAGGATGTTGTTAAAAGTTTAACAAAAAATAAAGAGGATATGGCTAGGACATTATGTGACGAGGTTGGAAAGCCAATTACATATGCTAGAATTGAAGTTGATAGATGTATAGAAACTTTAAAGCTTAGTAATATTGCTATGGTAAATGCACATGGACAGACAATAGCTACTGATGCTATGCCAAGTGGTAAAAAAACAAATGCATATTGGTTTAGAGAACCAGTTGGAGTTGTAGCTTGTATTACACCATTTAACTTTCCTTTAAATCTTGTAGCACATAAAGTAGCACCGGCTATAGTGTCAGGTAATGCGGTTGTATTAAAGCCTACACCGGAGGCTCCATTAACTGCATACAAGTTTATTAAGATGTTTGTAGAAAGTGAATATGCAATCAAAGATGCTGTTAGTATTGTGTATGGAGATGTAGAAGTTGGAAGTACTTTAGTAGAATCTATGATACCTAGAGTACTATCGTTTACTGGATCTGTGCCTGTTGGTAACATTATTACAAAATCTGCAGGGATAAAAAAAGTAGCACTTGAACTTGGTGGGAATGCTGCAACATTTATTGATGATACTGCAGATATTCAACTAGCTGCACAAAGATGTGCATTTGGTGCATTTGTTAATAGTGGACAAGTTTGTATATCACTACAAAGAATATATGTATCTGCTGCGATTTATGATGAGTTTGCTGCTGCTATGAAGTGTGAAACTGAAAAATTAGTAGTTGGTTCGCCATATGAAGATGATACATTTATAGGTCCACTAATAGATCAAGAATCACTTGATCGTGCTAAATCGTGGGTGAAGAGTGCTATTGAAGAGGGTGCTAAATGTATAGCTGGAAACAAAGCTGAAGGTATGAACTTTTATCCTACAGTTATGACAGACGTTACAGATGATATGAAAATTGTATGTGAAGAGGTATTTGCACCAATAGTATCTCTTGTAAAAGTTGAAAATTATGATGAAGCAATTGTAAAGATGAATAATTCGCCTTATGGTTTACAGTTTTCTATATTTACAAATAATCTAAAACAAACACAGCAGTTTATTAGCGATGCCCATTGTGGTGGAGTTGTTATTAATGATATCCCAACACTACGATTTGATATTCAGCCATATGGTGGAACAAAGTTAAGTGGTGTAGGGAAAGAGGGACCATCTTTCGCAATAGAAGAGTTTACTGAGATTAAGTCTGTAGTTATTTGTTAGCGTAGAGGTGCCTTAAAGTAAAATTAAAGTTGCTAAGCCTAAAAAGCTAAAAAATCCAACAACATCAGTGATTGTTGTTAATAACACCGTGCTTCCAATAGCTGGATCGATTCCAGCTTTTTGAAGCGCCAAGGGTATAACTGCCCCAAAAAAACCAGCCCCTAAAAGATTGACAATCATGGACATAGCTATAACTACACCCAATAGTGGCATTGAAAACCATAAGTAAGCAATAATTCCAATGATAATAGCAAATAATAAGCCATTTGCTAAAGATATTATAACCTCTTTATAAATTGTTTTTCTAGCATCATCTTTGTCTATATCCCCTAGTGCCATTTGCCGAACGGTAACTGTTAAAGTTTGTGTTCCTGCATTTCCACCCATTGAAGCAACAATAGGCATAAGAATAGCTAATGCAACAAGTGATTGTATTGTAGCATCAAAAAAACCAATCACAACAGAAGCAGCAATGGCAGTAATGAGATTTATCCCCAACCAAAAAGCTCTACCTTTCCCTATTTCGTAGATACTTTCTTCAAGTTCAGCTTCATCATTAACACCAGCCATGTTATAGATTTGTTCTGTTGCACTTTCTTGAATAATATCATAAACATCATCTGAAGTGATTCTTCCTATAAGTTTATTTTTGTCATCTAGAACAGGGATACTTGTAAGGTTGTAGTTTGTAACCATATCAACTACTTCTTTTATACTCGCTTGGTGAGAAATATTATAGGTGCGAAACTTTTCACTTGGAATATCTGTAAAGCTTAATCCATGTTCAAAAATGATAAGTTCCTCTAAACCAACACTTCCTTTATAAATTCCATTCATATCTGTGATATGACAATGCCAAATATTATCTACTTCCCCACCTTCTTTTAGTAGCTTTAATCTTTTAATTGCATCACCGATTTTTTCATTTTCAATAGCTTTAAAAAGTTCTGATTGCATATAAGAACCAGCTGCATCTTCATTGTAGGAGATAAGTTGTTCTAACAACTCTTTATCTTCATCATCAAAGCTTTCAAGGATAGTTTGGGCTACATCTTCATGACCTTCACTAATATTTTGAATAAAATCAGCAGCATCATCTGTGTCCATATTTGAAGCAATAGCTACAAGTTTTTTTGTACTAATATACTCACTAATCTCTTCTTGTGCATAATCAGGCATCTCAGAAAGAACTTCAGCAAGTAAACTACTTGGAACTTTTTTTAAAAATTTTGAGTATTCATCTTCATCTAGATCACGAAGTTTAAGAAGCTGTTCTGCCATATCATAAGGGTGGACAGTACTGTTTTCTTCTTTGTATTCATCTATCTCAATTTGCAGTTGATTTTCTAATTCTTGTACTAATTCAATATTTTTTTCATTCATACTATTTGCATTTTCCTTACTCTTAATTCCGCGCGTATTATATTGAAATCTACCAAAAGATTTGACTAATTTCCATCAGCTTTGCGTTTCTCTTCACGAAGTTTATCTTTCTTACTTCTTCTCTTACCTTTTGCTGGTGCTTTACCTTTTGCTTTGATAGATGAAGCTCCAGTTAATTCAAAGCCTTGTATTTGTTCTTTGTTTAGATCGATATCACATCTTTTTTCAATTAGTTTAAAATGTTCATTCTCTTCATGGTTAATAAATGAAATAGCAATACCATCTTTACCAGCTCGACCAGTACGACCGATTCTATGTACATAATCAGCAGGTGATCTTGGTAAATCATAGTTAATTACACATGATATATTATCAATATCTATCCCTCTAGATAAAAGGTCTGTAACAAATAATATACGGATCTTTTTTGATTTAAATTCATTTAAAGTTAGATTTCTTTCCTCTTGATCTAGTTTACCATGTAATGATTGTGCTGCATAACCATCTCTGATAAACTTATTTGCCAGATTATCTGCTGCTCTGGCACTGACCATAAAAATTAAAACTTGTTCAAACTTTTCAACTTTTAAAAGATGTTTTAGAAGAGCTCTTTTATTTTCGGTATTTACCCTAATGGCTCTTTGATGAATTGTATCTACAGTTTGTGATTCCTCTTCAAAAATAACCTCAATGGGATTATTAGTTATTTTAGATGCTATATCTAAAACTTTAGGTGGATATGTAGCTGAAAATAATAGATTTTGCCTTTTAGATGGAATAGACTCTAAAATTAAATCTAATTGCTCATGGAATCCAAGATCTAGCATTTTATCTGCTTCATCTACTACTAGATATTTTAGCTTTTCAAAGTTAGTTTGCTTTTTACTTAAGACATCTATAAATCTTCCAGGGGTAGCCACTAAAATATCACATCCTTGTTGGATTGATGAAATTTGGTCTCCTAAACTTTCTCCCCCAATAAGTGTAATTACTTTTGGTATTTTTTCTAAGTATAAAGAAAAAGAGTTAAAATAATTTGATATTTGTAGAGCTAATTCCCTTGTAGGAGTAAGTACAAGTACTTTTATTTTAGCTTTGCCTGCACTTGGGTTATGTGAAATATATTCTAAAATAGGTAATACAAAACTAGCACTTTTCCCACTTCCTGTTTGAGCTTTTGCTAATATATCTTTTTTTTCAAGAACAAGAGGAATAACCTGTTCTTGAATTG
>JGI11705J14877_10000638_pt1 | contig 21478 bp, 22 predicted proteins | sample Etolaghawater15m_FD_14877 | JGI IMG/M metagenome (IMG submission 14877)
ATGGATCCACACGCAGCAGGTTTTCAAATATTTCAGCAATGGAGCGGAATTGGCCGCTATGGTTGAACAATACATTAAAAAAGCCGTCAAAAAAGATAAACATTCCCAGAGCACCGGCATCCACAACGCCTGCACTAGACAGTTCCTTCAATTGTCCGGATGTATTAAAAACCGTTCGCTCTAAAATGTTCAGAACCGCTTCGATACGGTCCGGGTCCGATACCACATCATTGCGGTTAAGGGCTTCCAAAAGCGCATCGAACACAGACAACATGGTTCCGCTTTTGGGGTCTTTGACGGCCCTCCAAGCCAGAATGCGCCCCTGTTCTACGACGTCGTTTAATTCTTGAAGGCTTTCAATTAAAACAAAGGTGCTGAAAAATTGTGCGGCAATATTTCCTGAATTTCCCCTCGCCGACATGAGCAGCGCTTCAATCAGTTCTTCCCGACTTTTTGATGACCGTTTGAGGGGTTGCAGACTGATCACCAGATTTCGGCCGGTATCGCCATCGGCCACGGGAAACACATTAATGCTGTCTAAAAGGTCCGCCCAGGCGGAAACACGGTCGACGCCTGCCGCAAGCGCCTCGAATATTTTTGGCTTCACCAGCGAATCTTCGGTTGCCATGGAAAGTTCATTCAAAACAAGTATCTCCTTACAAAAATAACTTTTCACGCGAAACCGTTTCTTATCACGTTACACCTCCCGAGGCAACCCATGAAGATTCCATTCAAAACCCAATTGACCAAATGAGCCCCAACCATTTTTCCTTGACTTAATTCCCGTTTCAAATATCATCCCTGGTATACCGACCTGGCGACCAACCCGGTCTTTTCCACCCGCGACTTCCGTGCCGTACCGGGAAAGTACCGCACGATCATCCCTGAATACGTCAAGGACCGCGTTTCTTTGAACCAGTTCGCCGCATAGAATGGATCGAAAAGACGGCGAATTCCGGGGACGTCTTACGTAATTCCGCAAGATATGCTCAATAAATAAGTAAGACCCCCCAGATCCAAAATCTCGCACAGTCGGTCCAAAAAATGTTGACAAAAGGCAGACATAAGCATATATTTATCGCATGAAGTATTTGGATTGGAATTCTGAGAAAAATGAAATTTTAAAACGTGAACGAGGGATATCCTTTGAGGAAATTGCCTGTTTAATTGAGTCTGGACAGGTAATTGAGATTGAGGAAAATCCGGGGTATCCCAATCAAAAGATGTATGTTTTAGATATTGACAGCTATGCCATCATCGTACCTTACGTGGAAAATGATGATAAGATATTTTTGAAAACAGCTTTTCCGAGCCGTAGATACACAAAAAAATACGGCCTGAAGGGGGAATGATGAATAAAAGCAATAAAAAGGCATTTAAGCCAATCGATCAGGAAGAGAAAGACCTGATGGCATCAATCGAACGTGATGAGTGGCAGCCTGTTAAAAACCTTGATCGGGAAAGAAAAAAAGCAATAGAAGCTGCCCGAAATACCCTAAAAAAAGACAAACGAATAAATCTTCGCCTCTCTCAAAAGGACTACCATCAAATCCAGATAAAGGCAATTGAGGAGGGGATACCTTATCAAACACTTATTTCAAGTATTGTGCATAAATATCTGAACGGTTCCTTAGCGCCTAGGCCGTAGAACAAAAACTGAATCGGGTACGGCCATAAGGGCTCTGAATATTCGCAATAAGAAAATGAAATGGAGAACTGATGGATCCTGAAAAAATAATAGGTGGATTGTCGAAAGAATTAACTTCCGCATTGAAAGCAATGTCGAAAGCGAAGGATGTGATAGTGAAAAAGACCACGGAATTCAAATTAAACACATCCCTGTATGAATTGAAAGGAGTTTCCCATGAAAATTGTCGGCGTTTCCTGCAGTCCCCGAAAAGGTAAAACCACCCGAACATCCCTTGAGCACTGTATGGGTGCGATCAGCGCCAATTATCCCGGAATTCAGACGGAAATTATCGATCTGGCAGGTCTTGACATCAGAGGTTGCATTGCATGCGGTCACTGCATGAAACAACTGGAATGCAGTCAGAAAGATGATTTTAATGACCTCATCCCTATCCTAAAAGACCCGGGCCTAGGGGGGTTGATTCTGGCGACACCCGTATACCTGGGCACCATGAGTTCACAGTGCAAAGTCTTTCTGGACCGCACCGTTATGTTCAGGCGTAATGGATTTTTGTTCCGGGACATTGTAGGCGGCGCCATGGCGGTTGGTGGCTTTCGAAACGGCGGTCAGGAAGCTTCTATTTTGCAAATTCATTCGGCCATGCTGGTCCACGATATGATCCTGGTGGGCGACGGAATGCCGGGGTCTCATTTCGGCGGCACTCTGTGGAGCGGTCATCCGGAAGGCATCGAAAAAGATGAACCGGGGCTCAATACCGCTTCGAGTCTGGGACGGGTTGCACAGGTAGCGCTTAAAATCCATGGCTGATTCGGGCATCCCCCTCATTGAAGCGGCAAAGAAACACGGCCATCGCACGGCCATCGTCACCGTAGACGGCGACTTCACCTACGACCAGCTGCTTAACGCTTCATCCCTGGCGGCTTCAAAACTTCTTGCGGGTCAAAAGGATCTGGAAGGCCAGCGGGTGGCATTCCTGACGCCCAGAAATATTGATTACCCGATGGTCCAGTGGGGAATCTGGCGTGCCGGGGGTGTGGCCGTGCCCCTGTGTGAAGTACACCCGGCCGCCGAATTGCGCTATTCCATTTCGGATTCCGGTGCGTCCGTTGTGGTGTGCCATCCGGATTTTGCCGAAACGGTGACCCCCATTGCCAAATCGCTCAACCTTCGTTTTCTATCAACGGAACAGCTCCAGCGGGGCGATTCACAAGTCCTGCCCCATATAGATGTCGAAAGACGAGCCTTGATTCTGTACACCAGCGGTACCACGGGAAAGCCCAAAGGCGTTGTTCTGACCCACAACAACCTGAATGCGCAGATTACTTCCCTGATTGAAGCATGGGAGTGGCGCCCTGAAGATCGAATTCTGCATGTGCTGCCCCTTCATCACACCCACGGCATCATCAATGTACTCTGCTGTGCCCTTTGGGCTGGGGCAGTCTGCGAAATGCTTCCTCGCTTTGATGCCCTCAGGGTATGGGAAAAGCTGCTGGCGGGTGAGACCACCCTTTTTATGGCTGTACCGACCATCTATTTCAAGCTGATCCAGGCATGGGAGGAATCATCATCCGAACAACAGCATCTCATGAGCGAAGCTTGCCGTCGCACCCGGCTCATGGTTTCCGGGTCGGCAGCCCTCCCGGTCACGGCCTTTGACCGGTGGAAATCCATCACCGGTCATGACCTTCTGGAACGCTATGGCATGACGGAAATCGGCATGGCCCTTTCCAACCCGCTTCACGGAAAGCGAATGCCAGGGCATGTGGGCAACCCGCTGCCCGGCGTGGCAGCGCGACTGGTGGATGAACATGGCGCTCTGGCGGCACCGGGGACCTCCGGTGAAATAGAAGTCGAGGGTCCTTCGGTCTTTAAGGAATACTGGCAGAGGCCCGCGGAAACGAAAGCCGCTTTTAAAGGGCCTTGGTTTAAAACCGGTGATGTGGCTGTCATTGAAGAGGGCAGTTACCGCATACTGGGGCGGCAAAGTACGGATATCATCAAAACCGGGGGTTACAAAGTTTCGGCGCTGGAAATTGAGGAGGTGCTCAGGACCCATCCCCTTGTGATGGAAGTCGCCGTGGTGGGAAAGGATGATCCCCAATGGGGAGAGAGGGTATGTGCGGCCATTGTCCCGAAAGACGGCGTCACACTATCTCAGGAGGAACTTCGGAAATGGGGCAAAGAAAAGCTGGCGCCCTACAAAGTCCCTTCAATGGTCATTTTTGTTAAAGACCTGCCACGAAACCCCATGGGAAAGGTCACCAAACCGGATGTCAAAAAGTTTTTTTTGAATAATGTATCAACATCATTTTAAGGAGGCATACTGCCATGTCTTTGGATATCAACAACGCCTTGAAAGGAAAATGTCTGGGGTTTATCGGTTCGGGAAATATGGCGGAAGCCATGATGCGCGGCATCATTCAAAACCTGGTGGTACTGCCGGACCAAATTTTAGCGTCAGATATATCCGTTGAACGAAAGAAACACCTATCGAAAACATTTGATATTAGAACCGCAACGGACAATCAATCCCTGGTGGAAAAATCCAATGTCATCTTTCTGGCCGTCAAACCCCAGGCGGTCCCCTCCGTCCTGAAAGACATTGGCGCAACCATGGGACCTGAAAAACTGCTGATCTCCATTGTGGCGGGCGTCCCCATTCGAACCCTTTCGGCCGGTATGCCAAAAGGGCCCAGGATTGTGCGCACCATGCCCAACACACCGGTGACGGTCATGGAAGGCGCCATGGCCATCGCTTCTGACAGCCCAGCGCTTCCGGAAGACCTGGAGACAGTGGAAACCCTTTTCCGACCCATAGGCCGCACCGTACGGATTGAAGAAAAACTATTGGATGCGGTTACGGGACTTTCCGGTTCGGGACCCGCCTATGTGTTCATCGTGCTCGAAGCCCTGGCGGACGGGGGCGTTAACATGGGTCTTCCCCGGGATGTGGCGGAAACCCTTGCGGCGCAAACCTTGATGGGGTCAGCCAAACTGTTTCTTGAAACTCGCATGAATCCCGGCGCACTCAAATGCATGGTCACCTCTCCGGGGGGCACCACCATCGCCGGCATCCATGAACTGGAAAAAGGCGGCATCCGTGCATCCCTCATGAACGCGGTGGAAGCCGCCACCAAACGGTCCGTTGAACTGGGTAAGGGATAAAAAAGGGCCGTTTCTCAATGGAAACTAGCTGCGCACAAACGCCCAGGCCTTATCCATATCGGCCACATCAAAATATTTTTCGATCAGTTCCTTTTTTGGACTGCCCAGCAGCATGTTATCCAATTCAATTAAAAACTTCTCCAGCTTACTGTGCCCTACCACTGCGATATGCCGGAGATTTTTCATATGCGAAAGGGCATATTTGGCATCTTCGTAGAAAGCCTTAAACTCGCTCTTTCCAAAGTCGAGCTGGTCAATCTTGATCAGAAAATTCAACCTGTCATGGCCTTTCGCCAGCATGTCGTCGCAGATTTTTTTCAATTCCTCAATATCTTCTTTCATGTAACCGCCGACCACTTCAACCCCCAGCACATTCCCTTCACTTCCTTCCAGAACTTTGAACATGGCTCCCTCCCTTTGCTTTATTGACATTCACAAATAAAAACCCCCGACCAAAATCCATCCTGCACCCTGACAACTGCCCCCTGCACCCTTTACATATGGTATTTATAATACGCCGCACAGGTCCCTTCGCTCGATACCATGCACGGACCAATGGGCGTTCGCGGCGTACAGGCATTTCTGAAAAACTTGCAGTCCGGGGGAATAGCTGCACCCCTCAGAACCTGTGCGCAGAGACAACCGGCGGGTTCCCGGGCTGCCGGAACCTCCAAGTCAAACCGATTTTCCGCATCATAATCAGAGAAAGATTTCCGGATGGCCAGGCCACTGCCCGGAATGTTGCCCAACCCTCGCCACGGGGCATCACAAGGTTCAAAAACCTTTTCCATAAGGCTCAACGCCCCCGGATTTCCCTCGGGGGATACCCCACGGGAATACTGAATTTCAACTTCAGCCCGATCCGATTCAATCTGTTCCACCAGCATCAGGATACCCTGCAGGATATCCACCGGCTCAAAACCGGTTACCACACAGGGCGTATGGTACTGTTTAACCACTTTTTCATAGGATGATGTTCCGATAATGGTGGTCACATGACCCGGACAGATGAATCCGTTTACCATCACCTCTCCGCTGGAAAGAAGGGCATCCATAGCGGGCGGCAGAAGTTTATGGGCGGAGAGCACTGAAAAGTTTTTGTCCCCGGCCGCATGGGCCGTCGCAATGGCAGCGGCCACCGTTGGCGCAGTGGTCTCAAACCCGACTCCCAGAAAAACCACCTCACTGTCCTTGTTTTTGGAAGCGATTTTAAGGGCATCAAACGTAGAATAGACCATTTTTACAGTGGCACCCTCGGCCTGCTCCATCTGCAGGGAAGAATTACTTCCGGGAACCCGTATCATATCCCCAAAGGTGGTCACGATAACCCCTTTTGTTTGTGCCAGTTTCACCGCCCGGTCGACCTCTTCCGTGGCCGTCACGCAGACGGGGCAGCCGGGGCCTGATACCAGTTCAATGGTTTCGGGCAAAAGGCTTCGAATGCCGTGCCGAAAAATGGCCATGGTGTGGGTACCGCAGATTTCCATCAAACGAACCCGTTTCGTGGAAATCTCCCTGATTTTTTCAGACAGGGCCTTTGCCACATCACCATCCCGATATTCCTCAATGTATTTCATAGGTTTCCTCAAACCGGCCCTTTTTTCCAGCGCAAAGCATTCCACCAATCAATGCCTGTCCAAGACTTAATCCGCCGTCATTTGAAGGAACCTTTGCCTGACTCAACACATCAAAACCGTCGGCGATGAGGGCCTTTGTCACACCGCTGAGCAATGTTTTATTTTGAAAGGCCCCGCCGCTCAAGGCCACCTGTTGAATCCTGGTGTCAGTTCTGACAGTCATGCAGATTTGATGCAACATTTTAATCATGGTGTTGTGAAAACGCCTGCTGATAGTGCCGTTTCTCTCCCCTTTAAGCAGATCCGCCACCACCCCTTTTATGATAGGGGCCGTTTCCATGATCCTTTTCTCGGACCTGGCTTTTATATCAAAATCATATGCGCCCTCTACGTCAGGGTCCTGGCTCATTTCCAGTTCAATGGCCGCCTGGCCTTCATAAGCAATTTCCCCGCGAATCCCTATCAGCGCTGAAACCGCGTCAAAAAGCCGGCCGCAACTGGACGTTAATGGGGAATGGACCCCCCTTTGCGCCATCTGCAAAATAAGGGACGCAGTTTCCCGATCCAGCGTCTGAACAAAGGGAATGTTCAGATCAAACAGTTTTTCACCATAAGCACGGTAAAGATACACAAGCCCCATACGCCAGGGAGATTTGGCGGCCGCATCCCCGCCGGGCAACGGCACATAGGACAAATGGGCATACCGCGAAAAAGAGACCAGATCGCAAAGCAGCACCTCGCCGCCCCAGACAGCCCCGTCCAACCCCAGTCCGGTCCCGTCCATGGCCAAACCGATGACAGGACCCTCAGCACCGTGTTCGGCGAGACAGCTCACAATGTGGGCGTGGTGGTGCTGAACCGCCACAGGTGTAAATTCATTTTGTTCCCTGGCGAATCTGGAACTCAGGTAGTCCGGATGAAGGTCATGAACCAGCACCTCAGGGTGTACCTCCAGGATCCGCCGCAGGTGCGAAACGGTCAAATTGAAAAAATCATAGGTTTCCAGGTTCTCCAAATCCCCCACATGCTGACTTAAAAAAGCCCGGTTTTTTTTGGTGAGACAGATGGTGTTTTTAAGTTCCGCTCCCAGAGCCAAAACCTGCGGCATGGCTGCCATGGAAGGTGGCAGAAAAACGGGAGCCGGCACATACCCCCGAGAACGCCTGACGTGTCGCGGCACGTCATCCACCACACGCACCACCGAATCGTCTCCCCGCAGATAGATCTCCCGGTTATGGGTCAGGAAATAGTCGGCAATGTCATGAAGCCTAAGAAAGGCTTTTTGATTGTCCCGTGAAATGGGTTCTTCACTGATGTTGCCGCTGGTCATGACCAATAACCCCCCAAACCCATCCACTAAAAGGACATGGAGTGGCGTATAGGGGAGCATTACACCCAGATAACGGTTCAGCGGCGCCACCTGTTCGGAAAAGCCTTGAAAGGGTTTCTTTTCCAGGAGCACGATCGGCTTTTGCCGTGAACGCAACAGTTCGGCTTCAGCGGGGCTCACATGAACCATTTCCTGAGCCGCCGCCAGATCCCTCACCATCACGGCCAGGGGTTTTTCTTCCCGATGCTTGCGCCGTCTGAGCCGAACCACGGCCTCGTGGTTGGATGCATCCACGCAGAGATGAAACCCCCCGAGCCCTTTGATGGCCAGAATCGAACCCGCCCGCAGCAACGAGACGGCCTCCAAAATGGGATCATCACAGGATATTTGTTTGCCGTTCAGGTCATAAAGAGAGGGCACGGGACCACATGCCCAGCAGGCATTGGGTTGCGCATGGAACCTTCGGTTTGATGGATCTTCATACTCCTCCAGGCAGCGAGGGCACATTTGAAATACCGCCATGGTGGTGGCACTGCGGTCATAGGGAACGTCTTTGATGATGGTGTATCGGGGGCCGCAATTGGTGCAGTTGATAAAGGGATAGCGAAATCTCCGGTCCGAGGGGTCAAGGAGTTCCCGGCGACAGTCTTCACAAATCCCCACATCGGGAGAAATAAGCGCCGATCGTTCCCGGCCACTTTCACTTTGCCTGATTTCAAAGATGTTTTGATGTTTAACAGGGATATCGGTCCAGCTAACCGATGCGATATGCGCCAGGGGCGGAGGGGCCGCGATGATGGACTCCACAAATGCCGTCACATTTCGATCCGATCCTTCCACTTCCAGGTCCACACCGAAATCCGTGTTGCCCACATGACCCGAAAGGTCGTATTGGGCCGCCAATTGGAAGATAAAGGGTCGAAATCCAACCCCCTGAACAATTCCTTCAATGGCACCGCGGGCCCGCCTTTTCATTCTTTTATTGAAAGAACCTTAGGCCTTTGCTTTCAGCTCACCTTTAAGCCAGTCGCACCAGGCATCAAGCCCTTCTCCTGTTTTGCATGAAATCTCAAAAATCTTCAAGTCAGGGTTCACCTTCAGCGCCTCTTCCCGAATGCGCTCGACGGTGCAGTCCACATAGGGCAACAAATCAATCTTGTTAATCAGCAGCACCTTCGACTCGTGAAACATAAGGGGGTATTTGGCCGGTTTGTCTTCGCCTTCCGTAACGCTTAAGATCATCACCTTGAAATCTTCACCCACCTTAAATTCGGCAGGACACACCAGATTGCCCACATTTTCAACCACCAGCAGGTCGAGGTTGTCCAGATCGAACTCCTTAAAGGTATCTCGAATCATGTTACCATCCAGGTGACAGGCCCCGCCTGTGTTGATCTGCACCGCAGGCACCCCTTTTGCTGCAATACGCTCCGCATCCTGGGAGGACTGGATATCTCCCTCAATAACCCCCATCTTCAGCTGGTCTTTCAAGGCAGAAATGGTTTTTTCGAGAAGGCTGGTTTTGCCAGCCCCGGGTGAACTCATGAGATTAAAGACCAGCAGGTTTTTTTCATCAAAAATGGCCCTGTTTTCCTGGGCGATGCGATCGTTGGCCGCCAGAATATTTTTCACAACCGATACTTTCATTTCTACTCTACCTCCATTTCGACAATGGACAACTCCTGACCTGAGAGGGTCTCAATATCTTTGCTGTCACAGAACGGGCATTCAAATGCATAATTTTTGATTTCAAACGTTTGCCCGCATTTTCGGCAATTCCCAGTCAGCGGGATAACTTCCATATTGAGTTTCGCACCTTCCAGTTCAGTTCCCGACGTCATCACCTCAAAACAGAATGAGAGGGATTCCGGGACAATGGCAGACAGCTGTCCGACATGGATAAGCACGGATTTCAACTCTGTCGCATTATGTTTGCGCATTTCTTCTTTGATGACATCCAGAAGGCTTTGCGCAATGGACATTTCATGCATGGAAGATTCGCCTTTCCCTTGAATCGCTGTTGATCAACCCTGTCGCAATGCTATGGACAGTGAATCGATTTTCTGTCTGGCGTCATTAAAAACGCCAGACAAGTTCATGGAATGATTGGCAAAAATACTGTGCGACGCACCATTAAACACAATCCAGGGCTCAAAATAGCACCGATCAAGATTCTCAAGAATCTTGTCCACCAGCACCATGGCACCTTTTTCTTCCAGCACCCGCTTGAAATCGATTTTAATGGCCTTGAAAGATGCGTGAAGACCATAAGCCACCCCCTGGGCATAATAAAAATTGTCATCGATATGGCGCCAGGAAATATTGATGGGCACCAGAGTTGAAGCCGCCTTTCCAGTATTCTTATCCCCGGCATCAACGGGAAGGACATATCCGCTGCGCTGCTGTGCATTGACAAGACGCGTATTTACGCCGCCCATGAGAGAGGCGTAGTCATCCAGAAGTTCAATAAGATTGTCCCCCCTGGGATAAAATTGGGACTTTCCAGTCAACAAATTCTGGTAATACACCTCCAGATCCTGATAGGCATCTTTCCACTTGCTTTCCGCCGATGGAAACCACCATTTATTGGGATCATTGGAAATGGCTGTAAAAGCATCCTCGACCTTACCATCAATCTTGTCCGTGGTTCGCATCCTTGACAGATTGTCCCTGAGCACATGAATGTTGTACCTGACCACCTCCAGTTCACCGATCTGAAAATTGGGCATGTTATCCAGGAAAACCGTGGGCCAATACATATCATTGGGCAGCCAGTTATCCAACATCTGCTGGATAAGCGCCTGGTTTGTCCTGACAAAAGCGGCACCTTTGACTTTGGCATCAAATTTGATGCCTTCCAGGGGTTCCGGCTTTTTCGACTTAATGAACATCACCACAAAACAAAAAATCACCAGAATCAGAATCAAAAGACCGATCAGACGTCCGCGATGCTTCTTTTCAGTTTTTTCTGCCATGGCTTATGAATTCCCTCCCTAATAAAGAGCGCGAAAGTAAAAACACCCGGGCTGGGCGCATTTGTTTGATAAGACCCATAATCAAGGATTGATTTTAGAAGTGTAGACGCACCCTTGTCAACCCGTAAAGGTCCTGAAAGGAAATAAACTGCTGGATAAGAAAGGTTATCGCTAGAGGAGGATATTACCTTGACTGTCAATTTCCATTTACCTATAGTTTTATACGAATGGGTGGACCTTTGCCACCTAAAAAACCGGATTTAATCCACATGCCGCTGAGTCTGAAGGATTTTCATCGCACCTATCGCTCTCAAATTATCGACGAATGGGTTAACGGGCTTAAAGAAAACGCCGGCCCCCTGTACGCTACCAGACCCCGTGATGAGTTGTTTGGAACCATTTCAGAAGCCTTTGAAGCCAATTATCATTTTCTGGTTGAGGGACGAATGGGCCCCATCAATCGGTTTATCGATAAAATCTGCCGAATGCGCCTTGAAGCTGGGTTTCACTTGTCGGACGTGCAAACAGCGTTTGAATTATACCGGGAAATTGTCATCCCCATTCTGGCCAAATATTGCGCCAAAAAGGATTTTATTCAATCGGTGGAAGACATCAACCGCTGCCTGGCCTACACCATTCGAAGTTTCAGCGATCATTTCCAAGGCATGCACGAAAGAGAGATCCTGGAACATAACCGGGAGTTGGAAGATCAGATTCGAAGCCGGACCCAAGCTTTACAAGAGTCTGAGTTGCGCTACAAAATATTGGTGGAAGAAATCAACGACGGATATTTCGTGATCCAGGACCAGTTGATTGTTTTTGCCAATCGCGCATTTTGCGAAATGCACGGGTATTTGCCCCAAGAGGTCCTGGGGAAAAAGTTCTACACCTTTTTGGACCATTCCAGCCGGAAAAATGTCATCGATATTTACAGAAAAAGTGTTGAAAACCAACCCAGCCCGGCCATTTTTGAATACATGCGCCTGACCCGAAACGGCAACGTCTTTCCCACTGAAATCAGGGCCAATGTGGTTACTTATGACGGACAGCTGTCCAACATCGGCATTTGCCGGGACATTACCGAACGGGTTAAGATGGAGGAGAAAGTCAGAGAGTCGGAACGAATGGCCTACATTGGCCAAATCACCACATCCCTGTCCCACGAGATTCGAAATCCCCTTTCGGCCGTCAAGATGAATCTGCAGATATTGGAGAAAAATCCGAAAATAATGGGCAACGATAAACGTCGCATCAACATTTCCATACGAGAAACAACCCGCTTGGAACGAATTCTGACCCAGCTTCTGGATTTTGCCAAACCCCTTCAACTTGTCTTTGCGCCCATGGACCTCAACATGACACTGACCGCCTGCCGTGAAGCACTGGAAGTAAAATTCAAGGAGAAGGAGTTGACCGTAACGGAAACATTCGATAGCGCTGTTCCCAATTTTTCGGCCGACGCGGGGAAATTGGAACAGGCCTTTTACAATCTCTTTTTTAACGCAATCGATGCTTCCGCTCAGGGAGGGCACATCACCGTACTAAGTCGTTTCCATGACCATAAAGAACAACCTTATGTGGAGGTTGTGGTCAAAGACGACGGGCACGGCATTGAGCCCTCACTGATGGATGAAATCTTCAAACCCTTTTTCTCAACCAGAACCAAGGGGACGGGCCTGGGGCTGAGCAACGTCAAACGAATTGTTCATGCCCACCGCGGGTGGATAAAAGCGGAGAACCGGCCTTTGAAAGGTGCGACCTTCCGTATCAACCTATCTTTAGGCGCAAAACATGGCTAAAATACTGATCATCGACGATGAAACTTCCATTCTGGAATCCCTGGAAATGTTCCTGGGAGAAAAAGGTCACACCGTCTTTAAGGCGGACACCGGCGAGAAGGGTTACGCCCTTTTTTCCAGAGAGATGCCTGAAGTGATCATGTTGGATATCCGCCTGCCGGATTCGAACGGACTGGATGTATTGTCGCAAATTCAAAATACCCAGCATCTTGCCAAGGTGATCATGATGACGGCCTTTCAGGACATGGAAACCACCATTGACGCCATGAAGCGCGGCGCGTACGACTACATTCACAAGCCGCTGGATGCGGAACTGGTGGAAAAAACAGTCAACAGCGCACTGCATGTCTTGAAAGTGGACCGTGAAACGCCCAGGGTCAAAGCGGAAAGCCTCCCCCGGGACAAAGACGTCATCATCGGAAAAAGCGAGAACATGCGGCGTATTTTCAAAATGATCGGCCTGGTCTGCCAGAATCGCGCCACCGTCCTTATTCAAGGGGAAACGGGAACCGGCAAGGAACTCATCGCCAGGACCATCCATCGCAACTGCCATTTCAGTGACGAACCCTTTATCACCATGGATTGTTCCGCGAGTGTTGAGACGCTCCTCGAAAGCGAGCTGTTCGGCCACGAAAAGGGGGCGTTCACCGGAGCTACCGCCACCAAGAAGGGACGAATTGAAATGGCCGGAAAAGGAACCCTTTTTCTGGATGAATTGGGAGAATTGCCGCGACGACTTCAGAGTAAATTTCTGGGGTTTCTTCAGCGCCGTGAGTTCACGCGGGTCGGGGGGCACGAAATCATGCAGTCCCGTTGCCGTATCATCGGGGCCACCAACCGGGACCTGGCCGCCCTGGTTCAGAAAAAGGAATTCAAGGAAGATCTCTATTATCGCCTTAAGGTCGTTGCCATTCAAGTCCCTCCTCTGCGGGAGCGGTTGTCGGATATACCGGAACTGGTGAAACATTTCCTCCAAAAAATCAACAACGACCTGCACACAGAAATCACCAAACTGCAAAGCGGTGTCATTGACAGGCTCATGACCCATACGTGGACCGGGAATGTTCGGGAACTTGAAAACTGCCTGGTAGAAGCAGTGGTGAGGGCCAGAGGGAACGTGATTCTTCTGGAGGACATGGAGACCATTTTGGATACCGACAGCGGCCTTGATTCCGAAGGCCTATCCGGTTACTCCCTTCCGGCAATGGAAAAGGAGCACATTGAAAAAACCCTTCGACATCTGGGCTGGAATCGCACACGGGTGGCTCGGGCCATGGGAATTTCACTCCCCACTCTGCGCAGCAAAATTAGAAAATACCAAATCAACGAACCCTCCCCCCGCATTTAGAGCCGAAGTGAAAAATCTTTTCCATACCTGAAAATTTCTTTCCGAATAGAAAGAAACTTCAGGCAGTGCCTCTCTTTTCTTTCCAACTATATTTTAGACCACAATATTAACTTGTTAAGCTTCAAAATTCACCATATTTGCCTTTCATTGCGGTGCCTGGCATGCAATTTGCTGTTTAGATTCGATTGAACTGGCATCATAAAGGGATCGGCAATGGACCTCAAAACGCTCAAAGAAATCGAAAGAGAGCATCTTCGGACGGTCCTTGAAAAAACCGGCTGGAATATTGAAAAGGCATCCCGCCTTTTAAAGATATCGGTATCTCAGGTCAAACGGAAGATCCAGACACACGGCTTGACGCCTACTGAATCTTCCTGAAATAGAACCATTTCTTACAAACCTTTTTCTAGGAGGGACGAAGAATGCAGATCCAAAACCGATTGATCCTGGCCATTGTGTTGTTTTCATTTTTCCTTTTATTTCCAGCCGCAGGCGCTTTTTCAGCGGAGCCCATAAAGATTGGCGCGCCTCTCTCCACAGCCTACCTCTATGGATGGGACGCGGAGCGGGGAATCAAACTGGCGGTGGAAGAAATCAATGCCAAAGGGGGCGTCAACGTTGGTGGTGAGAAGCGTCCCTTTTCAGTGGATGTCATTGACACCCGGGACCTGGAACCAGGCGTGCCGGTGAGTGAAGCGCTAATGGCCATGGACAAGCTGATCTTGGAAAAAAAGGTCCATTTCATTATCGGCGGTCCTGTTCGTTCCGAAGCGGCTCTGGCGGCCATGAGCCTCCTCTCCAAGCACAAGGTCATTTCCATTCTCACCACCGGTGCCCTGAGCCCCAAATACCACGCCCTGGTGGAACAACAATACGACAAATTCAAATACTGCTTTAGAATCCACGGCGAAGCCAAACAGCTGGTCAAGGAAATTCTCACCTGTTTGATGGAAATCAAAGAAAAATACGGTTTCGATAAGTTGTTCATCATGGTTCAGGATGTGGCCCACGCCCGTGCGGCCGGTAAAATCCTGGGCAAAGTGGCCGCAAAGAAGGGGTGGGACGTTACGGGAATGGAGATTTATCCCACCGGCACCAGCGACTTCTCAATGGGCCTTATCAAAGCCAAAAAGACCAACAGCGAAGTAATTTCCATCTGGATGGATATGCCGGAAAGTTCCATTTTGTTGAAACAGTGGTATGACATGAAAATTCCGGCGCTGCCCTTCGGCTCCACCCTGGCCGCGGCCGAGCAGCCCGGTTTCTGGGAAGCCACCAAGGGTAAGGGTGAGTATTGCCTCGCCAACGTGGTGAACGCCGGCAACGCACCCAGTAATGCCACCCCCTGGACCATGAAGTTCTACAACGCCTACAAAGAGCGCTGGGGTATCGAACCCGAAGGCTTGGGAACCTCCAGCAGCTATATGGCGGTTTACGTGCTGAAAGACGCTATTGAACGTGCCGGTTCCCTGGATCCCGACAAGGTTGTGGCAGCCCTTGAAAAAACCGACATCATGGGTGTCTACGGCAGGCTCCGTTTTTCACCCAAGGGACATCAAGTTATCCCGTCCTTTGATCCCAAAGAGGGCGCCGTGGGAAGCATCTTCCAGTGGCAGGACGGAAAACGCGTGGTGGTCTTCCCCAAATCCATCGCAACGGGACAGATTCAACTCCCGCCTTGGATGAAATCCAAAAAATAAACACTCTTCATAAACCCTTTTTGCCGGAACCGCATATACCGGCAGAGAGGGTGCATCATATAGAGACATTGCCGCTCGGGGCCCTGCGGGGTCCGTTATCCTGCAAACATCATTTCGGAAACAGGCCATGGATATTCTGATTTACGGCACCATCAACAGCATCATGCTGGCGCTTATGGCGCTGGGGTTCGCCCTGGTTTACGGGACCAGCCGCATTCCTAACTTTGCCCACGGCGCCATTTATGTTCTATGCGGATTCGTCACCTGGGCATTTGTTCGGGGACTGGGTCTTAATTATTTCCTGAGTATTGTGTTGGCCCTGGCGTTGACGGGGATCCTGGGCGCACTCATGTACCGTTTTGTGCTGATCCGGGTACGGGGCATGAACATCTCCGAGATCATCGCTTCCTACGCCATCGGGCTCGCTCTTCTGGAAGGGCTCAGGTATGGCGGCTTCAAGGGAACCACCTACACCCTTCCCGTATTCATCGAAGGGAGCATCACCATCGGCGAGATCCCAGTGGATTACCAGCGAATCCTGGTGGTGGTCATCGGAATTCTGCTGGTGGCGTTCTTATGGCTTTTCACCCACTACACCCGCATCGGCCTTGCCCTGAGGGGAATGGCCCAGGATGAACGGGCGGCCCTCATGCTGGGGATCGACTCCGATACCATGGCCCTGGTGGCCATGGCGCTCGGGTCCATGCTGGCGGGGCTGGCGGCGATTCTGATTTTACCCCTGGGCAACATCGTGGTGGAAAAGGGGTATGATGTCCTTATTCAAGCCATCGCCGTCTGCATCGTAGGCGGACTTGGCAGTTGGATGGGGGCCGTGCTGGCGGCGTTTCTCATCGGCTTTGCGCAGATTTTGACCACCGTCTATCTGGGAAGCCATTTTCAGATGGTGGTGGCGCTTTTGGCCATCATTATAACGCTGATCCTGAAACCGTCGGGGCTCTTTGGACAGCAAAAAGAACTGGAAGAGAGGGTATAGGCGTGAATACGGAACAACAACGAAAGGAGCGCCTGGACCGGGGCATCAAGGTTCGTTCCGGTGGGCTCTACGCACTNATGGGCTGGCAGGAGTTAACCTATCTGACCCTGCCCAGACTGGTCTTGATCGTGGGAATGCTGGCATTGCCGCTGATCATGCCCAGNATGTACTGGAACCGCGTGATCACCATTGTGTGCATTTATGCCCTGCTCGCCCTGAGCTTTGATTTTCTCGCCCACTTCGTGGGGCTGGTTTCGCTCGGCGGGGCTTTTTTCATCGGCGTGGGAGGGTATTTCTCGGCCATTTTGAACACTTCTTTCGGCGCGCCGCCGTTTCTGGCCATCCCCATGGCCACCATTATGGGCGCCGTGGTCTGCACCGTCCTGCTGTTACCCTGTCTTCCCCTTCCGGTGTTTATTTTGCCATTGTCACCCTCATGTATCCCCTGGCCCTGGCCCGGGTGATTGAAGCCACCGACATTCTGGGCGGCACGGACGGTATCCTGGGGATCGACAGTTTTCCAAACGCGTGGATGGAGCAATATTTTGTCATTCTTCTGGTGCTCCTTTTTTTGTTCGCTATCAGACGGCTGGTCAATACGGATGTGGGTCTGGTGATTCGGGCCGTAAAGGACAACGATCAGGCGGTTCGTGCTTCCGGAATGAACGTCAATTTTTATAAAGCGGGTGCGGTGTTCATCGGATCGGCCATGGGATGTCTGGGCGGCGCTTGTCTGGTGCATATCTACATGTGGGGCGGCATATCGCTATTTGCGCTTGATTTCTCCATTCTCCCCATCGCCGCCACGGTCATCGGTGGCAGCGGCACCCTGGTGGGACCAGTTCTGGGATGTCTGATCCTGGTTCCCATATCCGAACTGCTCAGGGACTTCGGCACCCTTCGCATCGTCTTTTATGCCATTTTGCTGGTCTGTTTTGTGGTATTTCGAAGTGAAGGCCTCATGGTGTATGGAGAGCGGAAATATCATCAGTTTGAAAGGTGGGTTAAGGTATGAGCGATCAACCGATCCTGGAAGTCAAGGAATTGACCAAGGCCTTCGGCGGCATACTGGCCTTGAACCGGGTCAATTTTCATTTGAACGAAGGTGAAGTGCTGGGCATCATCGGACCCAACGGCTCCGGCAAAACCACCATCGTTAACTGCATCACCGGGTTCATCAGGCCCACCTCGGGCAGCGTCTTTTTCAGGGGGAAAAACATCACCGGAAAGGCAGCCCATAAAATTGCCGACATGGGGGTCACCCGCACCTTTCAGATCATGCGGCCTTATTACAGTCTCCCCGCCTACAAAAACCTGGTGATCCCGCTCTTTTCTCCCCGGGCCAAACGGACCGGAGGCTGGCGGGGCGGCGGAAAACTGGGGGACCGAAATACGGTGGGCATCGACATCCTGGAAGAAATCGGGTTCGAGCGCGATTCCCGAGTCCCTTACAAGATGGCGGCAACACTTCCTACAGGCTACCTCAAGCGGCTAGAACTGGCCCGATGCCTGGCCCTGAAACCGGATATCATTTTATGCGACGAAGTGTTTTCGGGGTTGAGCGCGAGTGAAATCGCCAGCATGGTACCCCTCATCGAACGACTGCAAATGGACGGCATCACACTGATTATGATCGAACACCGACTTCGGGAGCTGTTCCGTGTGGCGAACCGCATCATGGTGATGAATTTTGGAGAAAAGCTGACCGAGGGCACTTCCGACGAGGTCATGGCCAACGAAAATGTGAAGGAAGCCTATTTCGGTTCCGAAGATATCGAGGAGGTCATGACCTATGCTTGATGCAAGTGGCTTGATGGTCTTCTACGAAAACATGCTGGCGCTCAACAATGTGGCGGTCAAATGCGACGACCATCAAATTGTGGGCGTCTTCGGCGCCAACAGCGCCGGAAAATCAACCCTCATGTACACCCTTTCCGGCATCATGGAAGATATCCGAAAAAAAGAGGCCATGGCCGGCGGAGAGCGCATCACCATCATGGGAGAGATTCGGTTTATGGGGGAACAGATCATGGGTCTCAAACCGAGCCTCCGCGCCAAGCAAGGGATCGTGCTCTGCCCGGAAAGGCGCCGGATTTTCAATGAGAGCAGCGTACTGGAGAACCTTCGCATCGGCGGCTATCTGGCCACCACTTCCCAGGCCAGAGAAACCATGGAATACGTATTTGAGATCTTTCCGGCCCTGCTGAAATTGAAAAAACGAACCGGCGGCTTCCTGAGCGGCGGCGAGCAGCAGATGCTGGCCATCGGCCGGGCACTCATGGCCCAACCCAAACTGCTGCTGCTGGATGAACCGCTCCTGGGATTGAGCCCCCTCATGCAGGCCATTTTGATACGCGGCACAAAAGTCATCCGGGATGAACGTAATATTTCCATCATCGTGACGGAACAGTACGCCAGGCCCGTACTCCCCATAGTGGATTACGCCTTCATTCTGGAAAACGGCACAGCCGTCATGGAGGGAACCCGGGGGGACCTGTTGAGCAACCCGGACATCCGCTCGGCCTACTTCGGGGTTTAAGACCTCGAAATTTATTCCCACACCCGTTAATGGAGTTTTTCAGCCCATGAAGATTGATGAACAGGCACTGGAAAAGGAATTGACATTTACGCGATTTGACCGCATGTGTGAAACCTACCCCAACCACACGGCGGTTGTCTATCTGGGAGAGAAATTCACTTATGCCCGTTTGCAGGACTTGAGCATGCGGTTTGCGGGGGCGTTGACGAAGTTGGGCGTCAAAAAAGGCGACCGCGTCATGGTGTATTTGTCCAACTGTGCTCAATGGCTGGTGGCTTTCTTAGGCATTCAAAAAGCCGGCGCGGTGCTGGTTCCCGTCTCTCCCATTTACACCTCTTTTGAAGTGGAATACATGGTCAAGGACTCCGGCGCCGAGACCGTTATCTGTCTGGATACCAATTTCTCCTATGTGAAAGAGGTGGCGGACAAAACAGGCCTCAAGAACATCATCGTCACCAACCTGGCGGATCTATTGCCGTCATGGAAACGAACTTTGGGCTTTTTGTTCGATAAAGTTCCCAATGGAAAAGTGGACAAGGACGTCCGGGTTCATTCTTTCAAGTCCCTACTGAAGGGAAAACCCCTTTCAACGCCGGTTTCCCTGGATCCCTGGAAAGACCTTTCCTACATCCTGTACACAGGGGGGACCACCGGTTTCCCCAAAGGTGTTCCCGGAAACCATATCGGCATGACCTCTTACGTGAACGACGTCACCGACGATGTTGCCGCCGGCCACCTTAAGGAAGGGGAGGACGTTTACATTGCCGTCAATCCCTTGTTTCACATCATGGCCCTGGGCCTTTGCATGGCCGTCGGATTGAACAAGGGAAATGCGGTACTCCTCATGCCGGTTCCCCAGGTGGATGCCATCATGACCACCATTGAGCGGTTCGGGGCCCGATGGTTTCTGGGGGTCCCGGCGCTGTACCGCATGATACTGGAGAACGACCGCCTGGAATCTTACGATCTCGGCTCTCTCAAATACTGTTATTGCGGCGGAGATGTGCTGCCCGCGGAGGTCTTTAATCGCTGGAAAGAACGCTTTAATGTGCCCATCTACCAGGTCTACGGCTCCACCGAGGCGGGTCACGTCGCCTACAGCCGCATTGAGAAAAACCCAAATCCGAATACCATCGGATTGCCGCTTCGAAGCCGCACCTGTATTGTGGTAGACCCCGACACGCTGGAACCGGTGCCCCCTGGGGAAACCGGCGAACTGCTGGTGACCTCCCCCTACACCCTGAAAGAATACTGGAACAAGCCCGATGAAACCAAACACTCCTACATTGAAATGGATGGGCGCATTTTTTACCGCATGGGAGATTTCGTGAGCCAGGACGAAGACGGTCAGCTGGTGTACATGGAACGATCCGCAGATGTCATCAAGCACAAGGGGTACCGGGTTTCCGCATCCGAAGTGGAGGCGGTGCTGCAGGATCATCCCACGGTCATCGGAGCCTGCGTGGTGGGGATTCCCGATCCCAAGGTGGGGGAGCGCATCAAGGCCATTGTGGTCCTGAAGGAAGATGCCAAGGGGGTGGGCGGAACGGATCTCATGAAATGGTGCCGGGAGAGACTCGCCTCCTACAAACTTCCCGGATACATCGAGTTCAGGGATATGCTTCCCAAAAGCAAGGTGGGTAAACTGCTGCGGCGGGAAGTACGGGATGAAGAAAGAAGGCGCATGACCAAGTCAGAAAAGAAGACCTGAGAAGCTGTTAAAAACGAGGTGATGTGAATATGGCACGGAGCAACCTCAACAACAAACGGATATTGGCCGTAGACGATGAACCGGATGTTCTGGAGACACTTCAAGAGCAACTGGAGGATTTCGACGGTCTCATCTTTGACACGGCCGAGGATTATGAAACCGGGTATCACCTGCTCAGAAGCTGGACCTACGACGTGGTCATTCTGGACATTATGGGGGTCAGGGGCTTTGATCTGTTGAACGCCGCAACCGCATTGGGGTATCCTGCCGTCATGCTTACGGCCCATGCCATGACTCGGGAATCTCTCAAAAAATCTGTTGAACTGGGGGCCAGGGCCTTTATCCCCAAAGAAAAAATGCCCGAAATCACCCAGTTTCTGGAGGATGTCCTGACCCTCAACCACCATCACGGATGGCTGAAGGTCTTTGATCGCCTGGGTGCATTCTTCAACAAAGCATTCGGTCCGGACTGGCAAAAAAGCGAAAAAGCGTTCTGGGACGACGTCATTTCAGGAAAAGAGATGTCCGAACCCGCTATTTTGAAAAAATAGTCGTGTCCATGGCGAGATCGCAGTTGAAACCCTTAACCCAATGCCATTAACTTAAGGAATTTATAACGCACGTACCGTCACCCCGGCGAAAGCCGGGGTCCAGAAATCGCCAAAAGGACTGGATTCCGGCTTTCGCCG
>JGI11705J14877_10000641_pt1 | contig 21446 bp, 20 predicted proteins | sample Etolaghawater15m_FD_14877 | JGI IMG/M metagenome (IMG submission 14877)
CTCAACACCTGAATATGTAGCTGCTAAGATAGAAACACCATCTGTTTTCTTACCCACAGCATATTCACCAGCATTTACAAAGCTTCCAACTTGATCTCTAGTATCAACAGCCGAGTAACCTGCAGTGACAGATAAAACTGCATTCGGTGTATTTGCCGCTGCATCATAAGCACGACCAAATGTGCCTTGAGCAAATTTAGTAACATGTGCTGCTATTAAAGTTGTATCTGCAATATCTGTGTTACTTAATACATATGCTTCAAATAGATTGGGTACCATTCTCGCATCATCAGATCCTGCCATAGGCGTGTCTAATTTTTGACGACCACCTTTAAAAGCTGTGTTTTCATATTTGTATTGTAAAAATGCTTCGCCAAGTATTGAGTAAGACTCACTACCAGAACCAAAAAGAGTTGGATCAACTTTCTTTACATCACTTCTATCATCATCTAACCAAAAACCATTCGTAGTGTAAAACGCAGTTCCAAAACTAAGGCCGTTAAAATCAGCAGTTTCAAACTTTAAGTAACCCCCTATTGCATTTGCATTACGAGTGTAATCAGTTGCTGAATCAGTATACTCAACACTTCTAGAGATACTAAACTCTCTAATTTGACCACTTGCCTTTCCCTCACTGAACATTGAGCTCAAATCATCAGCTGCTTGAAGATTCATTGAACCTAATAAACCTAGAGTCACTACACTTAATGTAATATTTTTTTTCATATATTTCCCTTTGGATTAATTTACATGTTAATAATAAAAAAGAAAAATAGCACGAACGTAGCAAAGTAACTTTTGGTAATCATTTTGATGTATAATTTTCAATAGTGTGAATATTTGTAACGAAAAGATTGTACTCTTCCTCTCAAGGAAGAGATTAAGAGTAATAGAGAAATTGCTTATTCTAAGATTGATACGATACCAAAGAGCTCTGGATATAGAGCAATAATGCCCAGTACAGTTATTTGTATGAGAATAAAAGGAATGACTCCCTTATATATCTGCATAGTGCTTACAGAACTTGGAGCTACTCCTTTGAGATAAAAGAGTGAAAAACCAAAAGGTGGTGTTAAAAACGATGTTTGTAAATTCATCGCTATCAAAATGGCAAACCATACAGGGTTAATATCAAGTGCTTGTGAAATTGGCACTAAAATAGGAATAATAATGTATGAAATCTCAACAAAATCAATAAAAAATCCTAACACTAGCACAACAAGCATAGTAAACACTATAAAAGCAATTTTATCATCACCAGGTAAGTTCATCATAAATTCGGCAATAATTTCTTCTCCGCCAGTGTAAGAAAAAACCATAGAAAAAGCTGTAGCACCGATTAAAATACCAAATACCATAGAAGTAATTTTGACAGATTCTAAGGCTGCTTCTTTAATCATTGTGAAAGAAAAAGTTCTATAAATTAAAGCTAGAAATATTGCACCAACAGATCCAACAGCTGAAGATTCCGTAGGAGTTGCAATACCTGCAAAGATAGATCCAAGAACCAAGATAATAAGCGCTAAAGAAGGAATAATGTCTATAAGAGCTTTTTTAACTTGTTTGGCTTTGCTGCCACGAGCAGGATCCGCAGGAATGGCAGGCGCAACATCTTTTTTTAAATAAGAGACTACAAGTATATAGATTATATAAGAGCCCACTAGAGTAAGCCCTGGTCCAATAGCTGCTTGAAACAAATCACCAACAGGAACCTGAAAAACATCACCAAGAATAATAAGAACAATAGAAGGAGGAATAATTTGACCAAGAGTACCAGACGCACAAATAGTTCCTGTAGCCAACTCTGTTTTGTATTTATATTTCATCATAACAGGAAGAGAGATAACGCCCATTGCAACTACAGACGCACCAACAACACCCGTAGATGCTGCTAAAAGTGAACCTACTAAAACAGTGGAAATAGCTATACCACCTCTTATCTCTCCAAACAAAAAGCCCATAGACTCTAAAAGTTTTTCTGCAAGACCTGTTTTTTGAAGCACTATCCCCATAAAGATAAACATCGGAATAGCCATTAAAATTGTATTTTGCTGAATTGAAAAAATTCTATAAGGCATGTAGTCAAACATTGCTACACCTTCACTAAGTCCCTCAAGTAAGCCAGCCATAAAACCAACGTCAAAACCACCAACCATATATATTTCATTTATTCCAGCAATTAGACCAAAAAGAACAGAAACAGCAGCAAAAGTAAACGCAACTGGAAATCCAAACAGCAACATAAAGAGTGCTGTAAAAAACATTGCAATACCAATCATACTAAAGGCCCCTTCTCATCCATACCATGTAAGCCATTGAAAATATTTAAATTTTTTATAAAAAATCCTATGGAAGTGATTATTAACATTAAAAACGAAAGAGGAATGAGCGATTTTACTATCCATCTATACTCAAGTCCTCCGGGGTTGCCACTTTGTTCCATACTCATGTACGCTTCAGTTGCGTTTTCTATAGAACTTAGTCCGATAAGAAAAGAGATAGGCAATACAGCCAAAACAACACCAAACATATTGATAAGTGCTTTTTTTCTGTATGAAAATTTATCATACACAATATCAACTCTTACATGGCCATCTTCTTTAAGAGTGTAAGCAACACCAATCAAAATAACAACTGAAAAGAGATGCCATTCCATCTCCTGCATTGCAATACTATTGACTCTAAAAACATACCTTGTGATGACATCATAAAATACATTTAAAATCATCAAAACCATAGCAAGACCTGTTATAAATCCTAAAATGTCTGCAAATTTATTAAATAAACTTTCAATTTTTAACAAATTAATTTCCTTTAGTAATATAATACATTTTATAAATATAAAAAATTTTATACTTAAATAATGAATCATAATATAGTACAATCCCTAAAAAAGGGATTATATTTTTATTTTAAATTATCTTCTAAGTAACGATAATCAGACATAATTGTCCACTCTCTAACTTTCTTTTGAAAAGCAGTTTGTGAATCTATAATCTCTTTAAATTGAGGATTTTCTTTACTCATTTCATCTACTAACTCTTTGTTTGCTTTTTTCATTGCAGCCATAACATCTTTTGGAAATGTTTTGATTTTAACATTTGGATACTCAGTAGCTATTTCTGACCATGCATCAGCACTCATTGCATAATTTTGAATATACATATCATAAGCACTTACTCTCATAGCAGTCTCTAAGATAACTTGTAAATCTTTTGGAAGTTTTTTAAACTTTTTCTGATTTACTAAATACTGCAACTCTGTACTTGGCTCATGCCAACCTGTATAGTAGAATGGTGCTATCTTATGAAAGCCCATTTTAATATCCATTCCGGGTCCAACCCACTCTAGTGCATCTAAACCACCTCTCTCAAGAGAAGTATATAATTCACCTGGAGCTACATTTGTAACTGCAAGACCTAACTTAGACATAACTTCACCAGCAAATCCAGGAATTCTCATTTTGAGACCTTTTAAGTCATCAAGAGATTTGATTTCTTTTCTAAACCATCCACCCATTTGGTTTCCTGTGTTTCCACCAGGGTATGATAAAACTTTATATGGCTTGTATGCTTTTTGCATAAGTTCCATTCCGCCACCTTCGTAGAACCAAGCATATTGTTCTGGTGCTGTCATTCCAAAAGGCATAGTAGTTAAAGGTAATAAAGCGATATTTTTACCTCTCCAGTAGTATGACGCAGTGTGGGCCATATCATATTGACCACCTTTAACCATATCTAAAACACCAAACGCAGACTTATGCTTGTTTGAAGCATCAATTCTAATAATCAATCTACCATTTGACATCTCTTCAACCATTTTGGCCATCTTGTGTGATGTATCAATAAATGGTGAGAGTGTTGGTCCCCATGTTGTTGCCAAAGTCCATTTATAAACTCTCTCTTTTGCAAAAGAAGCTGTACTAAGTCCCGCCACGAGAATAGACGCTAAAAATAATTTCGCTGTTTTTCCTGTTAAAATTTTCATTTTTATCCTTTTTAATAAATGTAACACAAATACTACAATACTACAATAGCATGAATATAGCAAACTCAAATTTATGCCTTTTCTATCATATATCCCATGCCGCGAACATTTTGAATAACACTTTCTTGAAGGGTCTGTTTGAGTCTATTAATTTCAGCTCTTATAGTCGCATTATCAACTACTATTTCACTCCACACATAATGTTGAAATTGATCAAAATCAACTACTCTTCCTCTGTTTCTTGCTAGTAAATCAATTATTTGGGATTGCTTTTTTGTTAAAGTCTGAGGCACTGAGTTAAAAAGCAAGGTTGAGTGTTCTTGATCATAACTATAGTTTTTAGAAAGACGTAAATGAACACGAGGAACCTCATTTGAAAGAATTACTCTATCAAGTCTTAATGCTAATTCTTTTAAATGAAAAGGCTTTTTTAAATAATCAAAGCATCCAAGATTATATGCACGGGAAATATCTTCAATATCTACTAATGCACTTATGTATATCGTTGGCACATGTATTTTTAACTTATGAATAGTTTCTAAGAAAGTTAAACCATCCATATAGGGCACATTTATATCTAAAAGCAAAAGGTCATAAGAGTTTTTCTTTATTGCTTCAAAGGCTTCAAGTCCATCAAAATAGGTCTCTATGCTATGTCCCAAGGCTTCTAAGTACTCTTGTATAGATTCATTTAACATAATTTCGTCTTCGAGCAATAAAATTTTCATTAATTTCCCATCACTTTAAATTTATATGTAAAGATATTTTTTTTCTCATGAGAAGTGGTTATTATTTCCACTTCCTCTTCATCACAGATATTTTTTACAAGTCCAAGGCCAATACCAAAACCTTGAATTGCTCTATTTTCTTGTGTGTTTTCTCTGTAGTATTCGTGAAAAATTTTATCTACATCTCTGATAGGTTGAGAATTACTTCCCATAGAGAACTCTACATGAAGATTTGAAGACTTTAAACGTATCTCTACAATTTCATTTTGATAGGTATATTTTATAGCGTTTGTGATTGTGTTGTCAACTATTCTTTGTAATTTTGTCTCATTAAAATAAATGTAAACATTAGAAATTTCAGAGATAAAATTAAACTCTATTTTTGATAACAATGCCACTTCCACAAAAAAGTCTATTCTACTTTTTATAAATGTCTCTATATCTATCGCTATTTTAGGATACTCTATCTGCTCTTTTTTAACTAAATAACTTAAATCATCATATATATTAAATATATTTTTAGCAGCTGCTTCAACTTTTAAGAGGTGTCTGTCTTTAGGGTTTTTCATATGATAAAGCTCCAAACTTGTTAAAATTACACTCAGAGGAGTGTTTGTTTCATGCACAGCATATCTTAAAAACTTTTTTTGAGAATCTAAAATATCTTCTGAGAACTTTTTTTCTTGTAATAAGTTGAGATTTATTCTCTCTAAGTCTGCTGTTTTCTTTTTGACCCTAGATTCCAAACCTGCGTTTAACTCTATGAGTGTATGTTTTTGCTCACTTATCGTATCTACCATTCTGTTTGCATATACAACCATAATTTTAAACTCTTTGAAAAATATAAAATTTGGATTTAAAACTTGCTCATTATATACAGAATCTCTAAAAAAGTCTAAAAAAGCTTGCATGTCTCTATTTAGTAAATAATTAAAAATTTTAAAAAAAACCAACATGATTGCAAAAAGCATAAAAGACAAAGTAACAATTGCAAGAGTATTTTTTATAAGTAACTTTTTTAATTGTTTCTGCGTTTCATAATACTCCTGTGAATGTTTTTCTAAAGAAATTTCTAACTTAAAATTTGAGTGTATTGCTCTTTCATAATCATGATAATTTTCTTTTATAAGTAAATAAGCAAATATAATTGTAAAGAAAAAGATAAAAAATATTGTAAAAAGATTTGCTTGTTTTATTGTAATAGAATGCTTTTTTTCTACAAAAAACAGAGTTAACTTATTCAAAACACCTCTTATCAAATCAGCTTTCCTTTATTAAATAAAAATTAATACAACATTATATCTATATTCTTTTTACACTATTTAGAAAATTTAACTATAATTGCAAAATCAAAAAAAAAGGTATCAAATGTTTGGAAGAGCAAAATTAAAAGATTACAACATAAGCGCAGAAGAATCGCTTAAACAACAATATGCAAAAGTAGCAACATCTAAAGGTGATATCTGGATTAAACTGTTTCCAGATGAAGCTCCAAACACAGTTGCAAACTTTGCACACTTAGCAAATAGCGGTTTTTATGATGGCTTAAACTTTCACCGTGTTATTCCTGGTTTTATGGCTCAGGGTGGATGTCCTGATGGAACTGGTGCTGGTGGACCAGACTGGGCAATAGCTTGTGAAACTAACACAAACACATCTGTTCATGTTCCTGGAACTTTGTCTATGGCACACGCTGGACCAAACACTGGTGGAAGCCAATTTTTCATTACTTTTGTTGACACACCACACTTAGACGGTGTTCATACTGTTTTTGGTGCAATTGAAAAAGATGATGATGCTAGTTTTAAAGTTCTTAGTCAAATCCAAGGTCAAGATGGTATTAAATCTATTTCTGTTGTAGAAAAGAAAGACTAAGCAAAATTATCGCTTGTAAACTAAAGTTTACAAGCGAGAAATCCCTAAGCCTTACAATGGGGCATTAGCTCAGCTGGGAGAGCGCTTCGCTGGCAGCGAAGAGGTCAGCGGTTCGATCCCGCTATGCTCCACCATTATATTTTTTTAAAATAAGTTTTAAATAATAAAGGCAAAAATATTTTAGTACATATATGTTGTAGTGTAGATTCTCACTTTTTTTTAGAAAAACTTCAAAAAGATTACCCTGATGAAAAATTAACAGGTTTCTTTTATGACCCCAACATTCACCCATATTCAGAATACCAACTGCGTTTACTAGATGTGCAACGTTCATGTAAAAAACTTGGCATTGAAGTTCTTGAAGGTGAATACGATTTTGAAAACTGGATGCAAGCAGTACGAGGCTTAGAAAATGAGCCTGAAAAAGGTGCTAGATGCGAAGTGTGTTTTGATAAACGCTTTTCAGTAAGTGCCAAAAAAGCTTTAGAACTTGGTGAGAAAAAAATCACAACTACCCTTCTTGTTAGCCCCCTAAAATCTCAAGAACAACTCAAACGCGTTGGTGATGAGTTTTATGCAAAAAATGGTGTTGAGTTTATAGCAGTAGATTACCGCTCAGGTGGTGGCACACAAGACCAAAGCCGTGTAACAAAAGGGGAACAACTTTATCGTCAAGACTATTGTGGTTGTCTTTTTGGTTTAACAATGCAAAGAGAACAGCAAAACAGACTCATGGATGAGATGTTTTCTCCTATCTCAAACGCAGTACTTCCTGCATCAATAGAAGAGCGTTTAAAAATGTACAATAAACGCAATGAACTTGAAGATGAAGCAATTCAATATAAAATCATTAAACAAAAGTTTTTAAATTATAGACAACTGAACTGTAAAGTTATAGAAGGGAAAAAAGAAGTTTTACCTGCTTATGCTCTCTCTTATTCAACTCTTCTTAGAAAAAAAGCTCAGGGGCGCATAGAGTATGAAGATAAATCTGTTCATTATTTCAACCGCGAAGAGATAAAATTTATCACTTTAGAGTACTTTAACTCTCTGTGCAAAACGCAATATAGAACTATAAATGAACTTATTTTTAATCCGCCAAGTTTTGATGAAGAGTTACAAATTAGAAATACAATATCTGACTTAAGCTACGATCTTACACCAATAATTGTTTTAAAAAGTGTAAGCGATAAAAAACTAACTGTTGCATTAGATGCAAAAACCTACGAAGACACAAAAGAAAAACTAATCATTATATAATAAAATTTTAGGTAAAATATCCAAAATTATTTACAAGGCTTTCCCCTATGATTATGGATGTTGTTGAAATTCAAGAAATTATTCCCCACCGTTACCCTTTTTTACTCGTTGACAGAATTACAGATATTGTTAAAAATGAAAGTTTAATAGGTTATAAAAATGTAAGTATCAGTGAACCAGTATTTCAAGGTCACTTTCCTGGTCACCCAATATATCCAGGAGTTATGATACTTGAAGGCATGGCTCAAGCTGGTGGAATTCTTGCGTTTCAGAGCATGGAAATGACAAAAGAAGAAGCAGCACAAAAAGTTGTTTACTTCATGAGTATCGATAAAGCAAAATTTCGCTCACCAGTAAAGCCAGGTGATAAACTAGAATACCGAATCAGTGTTATGAAGCACAAAGGCTCTATTTGGATGCTTAAAGGTGAAGCTTTTGTTGATAATAAACTAGTATCTGAAGCTGAATTAAAAGCTATGATAGTCGATAAATAAAAAGATAAAACTATGTCTAATATATCGAAACTAGCCGTCATTGAAGATGGTGCAGTAATTGGTAAAAATGTTGAAATTGGAGCTTTTTGTTTCATCTCATCTGAAGCAAATATTGGTGATGGAACTACAATAGCTCAAAATGCCTGCGTTTATGGAAAAACCACTATTGGAAAAAACAATAGAATCTTTTCACACGCTGTTATAGGTTCAATTCCACAAGACTTAAAATTCGCTGGGGAAGATGTTGAGCTTATTATTGGTGATAATAACACGATTAGAGAATTTACTCTTTTTAATCCTGGAACAAAAGGTGGTGGGGGTAAAACTATCATCGGAAATCATAATCTTTTCATGGGTTATGTTCACTTAGGTCATGATGTAATCATTGGAAATCACTGTATTTTAGCAAACGCAGCCACTTTAGCTGGTCATGTTGAAATGGGTGATTATGTTGTTGTTGGCGGCATGACACCAATTCATCAGTTTGTTCATATAGGTGATTATGCGATGGTTGGCGGAGCTAGTGCCCTAGCCCAAGATATACCTCCATTTTGTATGGCAGAGGGTAATCGTGCAAATCTTAGAGGACTTAACCTCACAGGACTGAGACGTCATTTAGAACGTGATGATATTAATGCTCTTAAATCTGCTTACAGAGAACTTTTTGAATCTGGAAAACCACTTAAAGACAGCGCAAGTGAACTGCTAGAAAATAGTAAAAACCATTACGTAAATGACCTTTGCAACTTTGTAATAAAGACAAAAAGAGGAATCCCATTTGAGAGGAAAAATATATGATACATAGACACTGTAGTTTTTGTGATGCAAGCGAAAGTGATGAAAATCCGCTTATTGCCGGCAATGGCGTTTATATCTGTAAAAACTGTGTAGTTAGCGCCTATAAAATAATGTTTGGTGACGATAAAGAAGTTTCTTCTGTTGAAAATAAAGAACTTCTTGAAGCTGTTGATAAATTGATGACACCAAAAGAATTAGATCACTTTTTAGGTGATTATATCATCGGCCAAGAGAGAGCGAGAAAGCTCTTAAGCGTTGCAGTTTATAACCACTACAAAAGAATTTTCAAAACAAAAAATGTAACTGATGATGACACCGAAATAGCAAAGTCAAACGTTCTACTTATAGGACCAACTGGCTCAGGAAAAACACTTATGGCTCAAACAATTGCCAGAGTTTTAAATGTCCCTATTGCTATAGCAGATGCGACTAGTTTAACAGAAGCTGGTTATGTTGGAGAAGATGTTGAAAATATTTTAACAAAGCTTCTTCAAGCTGCAGATGGAGATATTCAAAGAGCTGAGCAAGGAATTGTATTTATAGATGAAGTAGATAAAGTTTCTAGAATGAGTGAAAATCGATCTATAACACGAGATGTTTCAGGAGAAGGCGTTCAGCAAGCACTTTTAAAAATTGTAGAGGGCGCAGCTGTAAACATTCCACCAAAAGGTGGTCGTAAACATCCAAATCAAGAATTTACAACTATAGACACAACAAATATACTATTTATTTGCGGTGGTGCATTTGATGGTTTAGAAGAGATTTTAAAACGCAAACAAGGTGAAAATGTTTTAGGTTTTGGGCATGAAAAAAAGACTAAAGATGAGAAAAAACCAACTTTTGATATGGTTGAACCCGATGATTTAGTTCACTATGGTCTTATTCCTGAACTGGTTGGTCGTTTGCCTATTATTGCCTCTTTACAGGAGATAAGTGAAGCTGACATGGTTCGTATTTTAACTGAGCCAAAAAACTCACTCATCAAACAGTATAAAAAACTATTTTCTATTGATGATGTAGAGTTAAACTTTGAAGAAGATGCTCTCAAAGCAATCGCAACTAAAGCTATTAAAAGAAAAACCGGTGCTCGTGGTCTTCGTGCAATACTTGAAGAAAATATGATAGATATTATGTATGAACTCCCTGAATATCCAGGATACGAAGTAGTAATAACCAAAGAAGTTATAAATAATGGTGAAAAACCAGTTTATATAAAAAAATCTACAAAAAAAACAGCATAAGGTACAAATAAGATGATATTTAACAAATTAATAGGACTTTTTTCGAACGATTTATCAATCGATTTAGGAACGGCAAATACAATCGTAATAGCTAAAGGGCGTGGAATCATTATTAACGAACCTTCAGTTGTTGCAGTAAAAACTGAAAAATATGGGCAACAAAGAGTGCTTGCAGTTGGACATGAAGCAAAAGAAATGGTTGGAAAAACTCCAGGAAACATCAAAGCCATTCGTCCTATGCGTGATGGTGTTATTGCAGACTTTGATATGACAGAAAAAATGATTAGAAAGTTTATTGAAAAGGCACATGGCCGGACTTCTTTAATCTCTCCTCGTATTATTATCTGTGTCCCTTATGGCCTTACTCAAGTCGAACGTAAAGCTGTTCGTGAATCTGCTTTAAGTGCAGGAGCACGTGAAGTATTTTTAATAGAAGAGCCTATGGCAGCCGCTATTGGAGCTGGTGTTGATATTCGTGAGCCAAAAGGAAATATTGTAGTTGATATCGGTGGTGGGACTACTGAGATTGGTGTTGTATCTCTTGGTGGCCTTGTTCTTTCAAATTCTATTCGTACAGCGGGAGATAAAATAGATCAAGGAATTGTTAATTATGTTAGAAAAAAATATAATCTTCTTATCGGTGAAAGAGTTGCTGAGGAGATAAAAATCAACATCGGAACTGCAGTAGCACTTGAAACAGAGTTAACTATGGTTATCAATGGTAGAGATCAGGTGGAGGGACTTTTAAATTCAATAGAACTTACCAGTGAAGATGCACGAGAGGCTATGAAAGAGCCTCTTATAGAAATTGCTGAAGCACTTCGTGATGTACTTGAAAAAATGCCACCAGATTTAGCTGGAGATATTGTAAACAACGGGATTATGCTTACTGGTGGTGGCGCACTTATTCGTCAACTAGACAAATATCTTTCAGATATTGTAAAAATTCCTGTATATGTTGCTGATGAACCACTTTTAGCTGTCGCACGTGGAACGGGCCGTGCTCTAGAAGAGATAGACTTACTACAAGAACTATTTGAGAATGAATAAAAAACTACTAAGTTTTTTTTTAATTCTAATTGCGCTCTTTATGGGTGCATTCTATTATAATAATCCTATTCAATCGCCTCTAATTTCTTTACAAAATAATATAAAAATTTATTATCACAACACGATTGAATATATTCAATATAAATACAATAAATATTTTTTTCAAGCCAAGCAAATTGCGCAACTCAAAGAACAACTCAATTACTATGAAAATAATCATCTTATAAAGCAGCAGTTGGCTTCTGAAATTGACGACCTCTATAAAGTAAATAATTCTAGCCTTGTAATAGATCCAAGAGTAGCATTAGCTAGAACAATCTCTTATGAAAATTTTGGTGATTTAAATAGAATCTGGATCGAAATACAAGATTACAATTCAAGTAAAATTTATGGCTTAGTTTATAGAGAGTTTGTAGCAGGAATAGTAATTTCGAAAAATGGGAGAGCTCTTGGATTATTAAACAGAGACTTTAAAAGTTCTTATGCAGTAAGCATCGGTGCAGTTAAAGCCCCAGGAATTGCACACGGTAACAACGATGAAAATTTAATCGTAAAATTTATTCCATCATGGTTTAAGATTAAACCAGGTGATGAAGTCACTACTTCTGGACTTGATAATATATTTTTTAAAGGTTTAAAAGTAGGACGTGTTATCTCCGTAAGCAGATCTGAGGGGTATCAAAACGCAATTATTAAACAATATTATAATGCAAATACTCCAAACTATTTTCATATAATTAAAAATGTGAAATGAGATTTTTTTTACTTATTTTACTTTTCATTGGCCTAAACGCAGAAGAAAAGACAGACAAATACACTATTGGCCTAGGGCCATTTATTCAAACACAACCATACAAGAGTGTAGACAATTTAATTTTGCCCTCACCCGTCTTTTTTTATGATGATGGCCTCTTTTATATAAGATGGAGTCGTGCTGGAATTTATTTTCTCGGAGATAAACAAGATAACTATGCATGGGGATTTTCACTCACACTCCAACCAAGAACGTACGGGTATGATAGAAATGAAATTAAGGGAATGGATGAGCGAAAAAATACCTGGGAAGGAGGTCTTGCTTTTAGTGCCAAAAAAAACAATGCATATATAGAAATTATGGCACTTGGCGATACATTAAAGAGATATAATTCTTGGATTATCAAAACAGAAGTTGGTTATGACTTTGAAGTTGGTAACTTTTCACTCTATCCAAGTTTCATTTTTAGCTATGAATCATCGCGATTTCTCGAGTATTATTATGGTGTTAAAAAGAGTGAAGTTAACTCTTCTGGCTTTGATCAATACACTCCAAATAATGGTTTTTTATTGGGTGCACAAACTTATATAAAATATCCTATTACACAAAATATATCAGCTTTATGTAACATGAGAATGGACCGCTTATCACAAGAAGCAATAAAGAGTCCGATTGTTAGTGAAAAGTATATCTATTCAGGATTACTTTCTCTTATATACACTTTCAAATATTAAAAAGTAAGAGAAAAACTCATCAAATATTAAGTGCCCTTTAGCTACAATCTCTAAATTTTTAAGACATTATTCAAAAGGTAAAAAATGCCAAAACGCACCGACATTAAAACTATTTTACTTATAGGTTCTGGTCCGATTATTATCGGTCAGGCTTGTGAATTTGACTACTCTGGAACTCAGGCTGTAAAAACTCTCAAAGAGGAAGGTTATCGTGTAGTTCTCATAAACTCTAATCCTGCAACCATTATGACAGACCCTGAATTTGCAGATAGAACTTACATAGAACCAATCAAAGAAGATATTATTGCTAAAATCATTAGAGATGAAAATGTTGATGCTGTTCTGCCAACGATGGGTGGACAAACTGCACTTAATGTTGCTACAAGTATGTATGAAAAAGGGATGCTTGAAGGCATAGAGTTTTTAGGTGCAACTCCAGAAGCTATCCATAAAGGTGAAGACCGTTCAGCTTTTAATGAAGCGATGATAAAGATTGGCATGGATCTACCAAAAAGTAAAAATGCCTACAGTGTTGAAGAAGCTATTGAGGTTGTTAAAGAGATAGGTTTTCCTGTAATAAGTAGAGCTTCTTTCACTCTTGCTGGTGGTGGTTCAGGCGTAGCTTACAACATGGAAGAGTTTAAAAAATTAGCCGAAGAAGGTATCTCCGCTTCTCCTGTAAATGAAATCGAAATTATGGAATCTATGCTTGGTTGGAAAGAGTATGAGATGGAAGTAATTCGAGACAAAGCTGACAACTGTATTATTGTTTGTGCAATTGAAAACTTTGACCCTATGGGTGTGCACACTGGTGATAGTATTACTGTGGCGCCGGCTCTTACACTTACAGATAAAGAGTACCAAAGAATGCGTAATGCTTCTTTTGATATTTTACGTGAAATCGGTGTTGACACTGGCGGATCAAATGTTCAATTTTCAATTTGTCCTAAAACAGGTCGCATGATTGTAATTGAGATGAATCCACGTGTATCACGCTCATCTGCACTTGCATCAAAGGCAACTGGTTACCCTATTGCAAAAGTTGCAACTCTTTTGGCTATTGGTTACACGCTTGATGAAATCACAAATGATATCACAGGAACTCCTGCATCTTTTGAGCCTGTTATAGATTATGTTGTAACAAAGATACCGCGTTTCACATTTGAAAAATTTCCTGAAGCAGTGAGTACTTTGAGTACAAGTATGAAATCTGTTGGTGAAGCTATGGCAATTGGACGTACTTTTAAAGAGTCTATGCAAAAAGCGCTCTGTTCGCTTGAAACTGGACTTTGTGGTTTTGATGAAATAGATGCAGACACTGAGTTTGTAAAACACGAGATCCGTCGTCCAAACGCAGATAGAATGCTTTATGTTGCTGAGGGCTTCCGTCGTGGTATGAGTGTTGAAGAGATATTTGACATATGTGCTATTGACCCATGGTTTCTTTACCAAATAGAAGAGTTAATTCAGACAGAAAGTACTATAACAGATAAAATTCTCTTCGATGCTGATTTTATGAGAACTATTAAAGTAGATGGTTTTTCAGATAAGAGAATCTCTCAACTAATCGCTAAAAACTCTAATGAGTCTGTATCAGAAATGCAAGTATATCAAAAGAGAAAGGCTCTAGGTGTACAACTAGAGTTTAATGAAGTAGATACTTGTGCAGCTGAATTTGGAGCACTTACTCCATACCTTTATTCAACTACAAACATTACAAAACTTCCAAACCTTACAAATCGTACAAGCGATAAGAAAAAAGTTCTTATTCTCGGTGGTGGACCAAATAGAATCGGTCAGGGTATTGAGTTTGACTACTGTTGTGTTCACGCTGCGTTTGCTCTTAGAGAAATGGGTATTGAATCAATCATGCATAACTGTAATCCTGAAACAGTTTCAACGGATTATGATACTTCAGATGTACTTTATTTTGAGCCAATAGATTTTGAACATGTTAGAGAAGTAATAGAAAATGAACAACCAGATGGGATCATAGTTCACTTTGGTGGACAAACTCCACTTAAACTTGCAGATAGCCTCACTAAAATAGGTGCAAAAATAGCAGGGACTCCATCTGCTGTCATTGATTTAGCAGAAGATAGAGAACAATTCTCTAACTTTGTAAATTCTCATAAGCTCAAACAGCCCGCAAATGGTTTAGCACGTAAAAAAGAAGAAGCCGGACCAATTGCTGAAAAACTTGGTTTTCCAGTTCTTGTTCGTCCATCTTTTGTTCTTGGTGGTCGCGGTATGAAAATTGTTTACAGTCACGNAGANTTANANGAATATATGGCACTTGCTATTAGCGTTTCTAACGAAGCACCTGTTCTTATAGACAAGTTCTTAGATCAGGCTATTGAGCTTGATGTTGATGCTATTTGTGATGGAACTGATGTCTACATAGGTTCTGTTATGCAGCATATCGAAGAAGCTGGAATTCACTCAGGAGATAGCGCTTGTTCACTGCCTCCAGTAAATTTATCAGAAGAAATGATAGAAAAAGTTGAACAACAAACTAAGACTATTGCTCTTGGCCTTGGTGTTGTTGGTCTCATGAATGTTCAGTATGCAATATATAAAAATGAGATTTATCTCATCGAAGTTAATCCTCGTGCTTCTCGTACTGTTCCTTTTGTTTCTAAAGCTACGGGTATGCCACTGGCAAAAGTTGCTACTCGTGTTATGGTAGGTGAAACGCTAAGAAGTTCTTTAGAATACTATGACAAATATAACATCGTTCAAGAAGTCAATGGTCTTTTAAAACCAAAATTAAAAGGTCATGTTTCTGTGAAAGAAGCAGTATTTCCATTCCATAAACTTTACGGTGCAGACTTAGTTCTAAGCCCAGAGATGAAATCAACTGGTGAAGTTATGGGAATCAGCAAAAACTTTGGTGTATCTTTTGCAAAAGCACAACTCAGTGCAGGAAATAAAATTCCAACACAAGGAACTTGTTTCTTATCTTTTGTAGATTCTGATAAAGCACACGCTTCAGAGATTGCAGAGGGACTTCACAGACATGGCTTTAAGCTTGTAGCAACGCAAGGTACACAACAAATTATTGAAGCAGAGGGAATTCCTTGTCAAAGAGTTCTCAAAATTTCTGAAGGCCGCCCAAATATAGAAGATAGTATGAAAAATGATGAAATTGCAATGGCAATCAACACTTCTGATAACAACACATCTAAAAAAGACGCTGTTGTTATCCGTCAAGAAGTACTCAAACGCAGCATTCCATACTTTACAACACTCAGTGCAGCAAGAGCTCTTATATTAGCACTTGATGAGATGGATGATGATTCATGGTCAAACGTTACAGCGCTTCAAGATTTTTTAGTATAAACACTCAGACTATACTTATACAAACCGACACTACTGTCGGTTTTTTATCTCAAGATGAAATAAAACTTCAAAATATAAAATCAAGAAACAGCGCAAAACCTTTTATAAAAACATATCAAAATTTTAAGACTTTTTTAGAAGAGGGAAATCGCGCTCCAAATTCCAAAAAGGCCTTTATTAGGCGTTCAAAAAAAACAACATTTATTGTAAATGGAGTCTCATTTAGAGTAGCTCAGAGTAAGAGTAACTCAAGTGTGGCAAGAAAACTACTATGGAGTTACTCTACATCAGCTAATGAGTCTGGAAAAAAATTCAATAGAAAGTTTTGTGAATTAAAAGCTGATATAATAATAGAAGATAAAGATGGACTCAAAGAGCAGAGTTCTTCTACTTTATATAAAATCAACTCAAAAAAGATAATAAAATTAAGATAAATTATTATGGCATTAAACAGCTATAAGCAAAGATAAAAAAATTAAAAGGTAAAAATAAGATGAAACATATTTCCTCCATAGCAAGTGGTGTAGCATTAGGAAGTGCAGGCATAGCAATGATGAGTTTACTAACAGCTTGTGAAGCACCTAAAGAAGAGCAGAAAAACAGATTTCTTATTATTGAACAACAAGAGAACGGTAAATATATTGTGGTAGAAGAGATGCCAACAGATGGCCCAAACAGATCTATCATACGTGAAAAAGATGCGAATGGGAATACAGTTGAACGATTTATGGATGAAGCAGAGATGCAAGCCTTAGCCCAACAAGAGTATCAAAAAGTTCAAAATGGAACATCTGAAACTATTCAAGATGGCAGCGGTAGCGCTGGAATGGGTTTAGCAGGAACCATCTTAGCAGTTGCTGCTGGTTCACTTCTTGGAAATATGATTGGTAATGCTTTGATGAATAATAAAAATTTTGCAAAAAATTCTGCAACTTCTAACAAAAGCGCTTATAGTCGTTCAGCAGCTTCAAGAGCCTCAAAAAGTAGTACTAAAAAGAGTTTTTTTGGCTCAACTAGCAGAACATCTAGTAGTACAAGTTACGGTGGCTGATTATGATTCAATTACAAAAATTAAATCCACTTGATGACAAAACACTAGAGGAAATAGGTTTTACTTGGCATACAGATAGCGATGGAAGCAAGTATGTAAGTGATGCTCTAGTAAAGATTTCATCCGAAGAAGCAGAAGCTTATTATAGTGCGGCAAATGAGATCTATGATATGTATGTTGAAGCGGCTGAATATGTAATCGAGCATAATCTTTTTTTTGACTTAGGCATACCGTTTAATCTTATCGACATGATTAAAAAAAGTTGGGAAAGTGATGTTCATTGGCATATTTATGGACGCTTTGATTTAGCAGGTGGTATTGATGCAAAAGATATAAAACTCATCGAGTTTAATGCAGACACTCCTACTGGACTTTTTGAAACTGCTCTGTTACAGTGGGCGCTGCTTAAACAAAACAATATGGACGAAGAGAAACAATTTAACAATGTTTATGACGCTGTAAGAGAGAATTTTAAAAGACTCATTACTCTTTTTGATAACACAGACTCATTTGAGGGTAGCTATGATGGATGGAAAATTCTCTTTTCAAGCGTAGCAAATAATGATGAAGAAGAAGCAACAACAAAACTTTTACAGCAAATAGCTACTGATGCAGGTTTTAACACAGGTTTTGAGTATTTAGAAAATACCCACTTTGATGAAAATGGAATATATGATGCGAATGACAACAAGTATGAATACTGGTTTAAACTTTATCCTTGGGAAGATATAGCCCATGATGAACCAGAGTTAGCGACAACACTGACAAATATTATGAAAAATCAAAAAGCTATTATTTTAAATCCAGCATATACACTACTTTTTCAATCAAAAGGAATGCTCAAAATTTTATGTGACCTGTTTCCAGACTCGCCTTATCTCTTACATACTGCGTTTGAGCCATTAGAAGGTATCAAACAAGTAGAAAAAGCTGTTTTTGGAAGAGAAGGTGCCAATACTACCATTATAAACGCAGAGGGCGGAATAGATGTGCAAACAGATGGACCATATGATAATTATAAAAAAGTTTATCAAGAGTATGTAGAATTTCCAAAAGATGCTGAGGGGAATAAGTACCAAACTGGTGTGTTTTTTGCATATGAAGCGTGTGGTATGAGTTTTAGAAAAGGTTCAGAGATTATGGACAATATGAGTAAATTTGTGGGACATGTTATCACTTAACAAGTCCCACAAATAAAAGCTTATTTCTTTTTACACTCACCAGTTTTTAAATTCTCTTTATTTTTTTCGATAAACTTTTCACCGATTCCTTTTACAGCAGTAATATCTGCAACAGTTTTAAAACACTCTAGCTCTCTATGTGCAATAATTTCATCTGCTTTTTTTTCACCAATACCTTTTAACGACATCAACTCGGACTTAGAAGCATTATTTATATCAACCGCTCCAAATAGTAAACTCATACCTAAAATAATCATAGCTAAAATTTTCATTTTAACTCCTTTTGTTTAATTTAGTGTATCATACAATAAAAATTATAATATAACAAATAAAATTATAATTAACCAGAGAAAATGTAATTTCTACTCTTTATTACACACTTACTTAGATTTTAATTTATCTTTTAAAATAATCTTTCCACTCTCGACTCCGGGCTGATCATAAGCATTGATATACATAAACTTCGCACATACTGAAGTGAGAAGCTCATACTCGTACATAAGAGCGGCTATTGCGCTCTCATTTATTCCATCAATTTCGATAACATCACATGGAATATCATGCAAATTATTAATAGATTCAATTGTGGCATCCGCTTGTTTATTAATCAGAGAAGAGAACTCTATATTGTCAAGATAATCAAGCTCTTCTAGGCCTTCTAGTTTGACTGCAGGAATTTTTAATTGGCTATCAAAATCATGTACTTTTACAACAGTAACACTCTTATCTCGCTTGCCCTCAACAATAAGTTGCAAAAAAGAGTGCTGGTCTATAGGTCCAATCATTCCTATTGGTGTTAAACCTTGTCTTGTAGAGTTTATATCCACCTTCCCTAAAGACTCTCCCCACAGTTGTATATACCATTTGTTAAAACCTTCAAGTCTTGATGAATATGAAAAAAGTACGTTAATGTTAAAGCTATTTTTATACTCTGTAAAAAATCTTGCTTTTTTCAAAATTCGATTGCAATACTCTTCTTTAGTAAAAAAAGAGTCATATACATTTTTTGTACCTCTAAGAAGCTCATCTATATCAATACCAACAATAGCAAGTGGTAAAAGCCCAACAGCACTAAATACGGAGAACCTTCCACCAACATCTTTTGGTATTTCAAAAGTTTTCATTTCATTTGTTATTGCATATGTGTTGAGCTTAGAATCATGTTCAGTAATTATGACTGTATTGTCTTTGTTTATTTTTACTAAAGAATGAATGTATTTAAATATTGAAATTGTTTCAACGGTCGTTCCAGACTTTGATATTACAACAAAAAGTGTATCTTCTAAATCTATTCCTTCAATTTTTGATTTTATATCTATTGGATCCGTTGTTTCTAAAAAATAGAGTCGTTTAGATAATTTTTTTGAATGCTTTAAAAATTTGTATATAGCATAAGTACCAAGTGTACTGCCGCCTATCCCTATCACTACAATATTTTTTTGTTTTACTCTTCTTGCATATGACTTAAACGCAGTGGTATCTTGAGAAGCAAGATTGTAATAGCCTATATACTCCTTCTCTTTGAGTATCTCTTCAAATAATTTTTCATCTGATATTGTTGGATTAAAATTGTGTTTATAGTTCATCTACTTTCTCCTTAAAAATACTGGAAACCTAGGATTTCCTTTTGATGTTAGACCATAGTATTTAAATGTGATTATACACCCTATTTCTGGTGGATTTTCTCTTTGTGCATCACTAAAACCTGTACCTATTTTTATAACTTTATTATTATCCATTTTNCATTCAAGNGAGCCTAGTACATTTTTATATTTTCCATTTCCCTTGCTATGACGTAAAACCTCACACTCAGTATCNATATAACTTTTTACTTTGAGTGCATTATTATTACGTCCGACATAATAATTCAAGCTGCCATCACGAACAACAACACCCTCTCCACCTTTTTTCTCAACAATTTTCAAAAATGCATCTAAATGCTTTTTATCTTTTACTTTTGTCTGCTGAATTATTTTAATATATTGAGATTCTTCCACGTTTGAAAGTCTTGTTAGTAAAGTACCGGCTGCATTTGGAACTTCAAAAATATTATAGGTCAACTCTTTCCAGTCGACTTTTGTGAGTTTTGTGTTTACTATTGAGGATATACTAGAGAAATTTCCTCTTTTATTCCAAAGTTCGCCATCTAGCTCTATTTTAGGAAAATCATTTGTAAAAAAAAGAGGTGCATCAAAAACTTGTCCATTACGTGAAATGAGTTGTTTTCCATCCCAATAAGCACGAACTCCATCAAGTTTTTCACTCATATACCATGAAGTGATATTTGTATCATCAGAATAGTTATTTAAAAGAAATAAATCAGGTTTTTTTGCATATAAAGATGAGAGTAAAAAAACAAGTAAAAAAAATTTCATCTCATGCAACAGTTATTTTTTTTTATAAAAATAGTTAGTAGCTTCTACAAATCCATCCACAGAGCCACAGTCAAATCTCTTACCTTTAAACTTATAGGCAATCACTTTTCCCTGTTTTGCTTGTGTTAAGAGTGCGTCTGTTATCTGAATCTCTCCACCTTTTCCTGGTTTAGTTTCTCTAAGGATGTCAAATATATCGGGAGTTAGGATATAGCGTCCTATGATTGCAAGATTTGATGGAGCATCTTTTGGTTCTGGTTTTTCTACCATGTCTGTTACGCGGTAGAGGTTGGATTCAGAATGATGGGAGTTTTTGAGTTCGTCATTCCAAACTTGATTTGGAATCTCATCTCCAGCGATTACACCATACTTTTTAGAATCCTCTGGTGCTATCTCTTCAACAGCCACAATAGAACATTTATATTTTTCATAAAGTTTTGTCATTTGAGCAAGGACTGATTCACCCTCATTGTCACACAGGTCATCAGCAAGTATTACAGCAAAAGGCTCGTCGCCTATGAGTGTTTCTCCTGTAAGTATTGCATGACCAAGACCTTTCATTTCTACTTGTCTTGT
>JGI11705J14877_10000645_pt1 | contig 21316 bp, 19 predicted proteins | sample Etolaghawater15m_FD_14877 | JGI IMG/M metagenome (IMG submission 14877)
AAAAGGACATAACATGGCAACAGCATCAGCAAGACATATATTGGTAGACGACGAAGCATTCTGTAAAGAACTCAAAGAGAAGATAAACGCAGGTGAGATCACTTTTGAAGAAGCAGCCAAACAAAACTCAACCTGTCCATCGGGTCAAAATGGTGGAGATTTAGGAAGATTTGGCCAAGGTCAAATGGTTCCAGAGTTTGATAAAGTGGTTTTTAACGATGAGGTAGGTGTGGTGCATGGTCCTGTGGAAACACAGTTTGGCTACCATCTTCTTGAAATCACAGAACGTTCATAATCACTGCATTACATAAGGGTAAAATATAGCTATCTTGTGCTAAACTTTTACCCTTCCAACATGTGGGGCATTAGCTCAGCTGGGAGAGCGCTTCGCTGGCAGCGAAGAGGTCAGCGGTTCGAGCCCGCTATGCTCCACCATCACCCCATTTTCTCTCAAATACAATCTTGTTCGAATCATTTTGTGAATACTTAGCGGTAGCATAAAGCCTTTAATTATACTGCCACCAAAAGTCAAGACAAAAATCTCACCCTATCTCATCTTCAAGATATTTTTTAACCAATCGAATAATAATGGCATTTTTAGAAATACTTTCTGCTTTAGCAGCTTGATCAATCTCTTCGTACATGTCTAGTGGGATAGTCACTGTGAATGCTTTTGTTTCAATGGTTTTTTGTTTTTTTATTTTGGAGACTACGCTTGAAAGGGCGTCTATGAGCTTTTGCGTTTCTATGGGCTTGTAGATGAAACTTGTCACATTGAGTGCTACAGTTTTACTAATCTTTTCTATATCATCAGATGCCGAAACCACCACAATGAGTTGATGTTGATTGATGTTTTTTATGGCTTCGATCATATCTAGTCCATCCATATTTGGCATGATTAAATCTGTTGCAATGACATCTGGTTTTTTTTCTTTATAGACAGCTAATCCCTCTTCTCCATCTCTAGCGGTGTACACTTCTTTAAATAGGTTTGAGAAGAGTGCTTTCATTTGCTCGTTATCATCTGCTCTATCTTCCACAATGAGTATTGTAAGTTTCTTTGTTTCTTCCGATAGTTGAATTAAATCTTGCATTATTTTCCTTTTGGTATTTTAATCGTAAATTGCACGCCATTTTTCGTATTTGTTGCTTGAAGTGTACCACCAAAGTTATTGTTTATAATGACTTTGGATATATACAACCCTAAACCAGTTCCTTGGTCTTGATGCTTAGTCGTAAAATATGGATCAAAGATATGGTCCATAATATTCTCTTTAATGCCTCCTGCGTTATCTTCTATTTGAAGGAGGGCATAGGTATCATCTTCTGATATTTTAATATCAATACTTGGTTCTTCTATATGACGTTGATTGATGGCATCTTTAGAGTTTTGTATAGGTTGACAACCACCTGCATAAGCTCATTTTTATACCCTAGAACCTTTGAGTTATCAAGACACTCTATATGTAGTTTTATGGATTCATTGTCTAAGCTATGTTGTACAATAGTGGTACTTTGTTCTACGGCCTCTTGAAGAGTAAAAAGCTCTTTTTCTTTATTGGTTTTGTAAAAGTTTCTAAAATCGGTAATCGTATTTGACATGTACTGCAAGGAATGTTCTATCTTATTTGTAGAAGCATCAAAATCTTCTTTTGAGAGTGTATTCATAGCATTGGAGAGTTTCATCGTTTGTAACACAAGCGCAATAGAATTAAGTGGCTGCCTCCATTGATGGGCAATATTGCTAATCATCTCTCCCATTTGCGCCAATCGTGATTGTTGATACATCATATTGGTTTTTCTCTCATTGTCAGCGACTTCTTGTTTCATCTTTTTTTGCATGGACTTATAGTCTTTTTCGATCTTCTTATCGTAAATATAGATAATAAACATAGACACTAAAACAGTAAAAGTAATCAGTAGAATAATCATACCTATCATTTCTAAAGAGTCACTCAAATAATGCGAAAAGGCACTTCTATTGATATGTTCGGTTGAAGGGTAGACCAAGAGTTGATAGCCCAGTTTTTTATCTAAGATATTAAATATATTGCCTTTACCAAAATACAGATGAAAATACTTTGGTTGTTCATTGGAGTCTTTAAAATCAGAAGAAGCAATAATATTATTGTCTAATTTAATATCGATTTTGGAAATATACTCATTGTTATGCACAATCTCTTCTAATTCAAAAGATAAATGTGGATCAAGGTTATGTTTTAACTGCGTTTCCAACATAGGCTTGATAGTCTCACCGACTAATTGAACTTGCCTATTGTTCATATCATGTAAAACATCTTCTACTGTATTGTAGTTATACCACACTATAGCTCCTGCATAGAGAGCAAGGACGGCGATAAATAAAGAAGTGGCGATTGCCTTTAATGATATCACTTTCAATGGGGGACTCCTTAAGATCTGTAAATTATAGCATAGTATCCTAATAAATAACGAAAAATAACTACTTTAGTTAAATTTAATTGTTTTTTAAGGTAAAAGCATGCTATAATTCAAATCTAACGAAAAATAACGAAAAGAAACGAAAAGGGATAAGTGATGGATATTCAAATAGTACAAAAAAAAGAAAGACAAAAGAAAAATATGTTTTCTTTAGCTGTGCGGTGTTTTACTGGAGTCGTACTTTTTGCAGTGTTGGTAACGCAGGCAAAAGCCACGATACATTTAAGCGATGCAATGTATGCAAATATACACTCAGGTACTATTTTTTATAGCGCCCAAGGGGGGAAAGTAAAAAAAAGTCTCGGACTTGATACAAAAGTAACCATGCACATTACAGGTATTATTAACAGGGTTCGCATCGTGCAAAAGTTTATGAATCCTGATGACTATTGGACGGAAGGGAAATACCTTTTCCCACTTCCTGATGACGCATCTGTTGACACATTAAAGATGAAAATAGGACAAACGATCATAGAAGGTGAGATTCAATTAAAAAAAGAGGCGAAGAAAACCTATGAGAAAGCGAAGAAGGAAGGTAAGCAAGCCACACTGGTTCAACAAGANAGACCAAACTTGTTTACTGCTAAAGTAGCCAATATCCCTCCCAAAGGTGAAATAGAAGTCATCATTGAGTATCAACAAAAAGTCACATATGACAATAAAAAGTATTCCGTAAAACTACCGTTAGTTGCAGGGGAAAGATTTATACCCTCATCCACTAATGGTGTACCGACCAATAGTGCAGATAAAAATATTATCCAAGCAGTGGAAAACCCACTAACACCGATTGATAGACCTATTGATTTAGATATTACATTGCATGCAGGATTTGAGTTGGAAGATATTAAAAGTCCTTATCATGCAATTAAAGTAAATCAGTTTAACGAGCAGTATAAAATCACGCTTGATGGTACGGCACAGGCAAACAAAGGATTTGAGTTGATTTGGTATCCTAAAGAGCTCGAAAAGATACAAATGAAGTTTTACAGCCAAACAAAAGAAGATAAAAGATTTAACCTTTTTATCGTTACGCCTCCAAGTGAACTGTTTTTAAAAAACATCAAGAAGGTAAGAAGAGAAGTAGTATTTGTAGTAGATACTTCTGGATCTATGGTGGGAGAGTCAATGGATCAAGCCAAAGAGGCTTTGGCTCTTGCACTCAAAAGATTAAGTTCGGAAGACAAGTTCAACATTATTGATTATGATAGTGCCTATACGACACTCTTTAGTACAGCCCAAAAAGTGACTGATTTTACGCTTGCTCGCGCAGAAAGTTTTATCGATCAAATGAAGGCATTTGGTGGTACTGAGGCATTAGAACCACTCACCTATGCATTACAATCAGCAAATGAAGAGTCTGAGGATTATTTACGCCAGATCATATTTATCACTGATGGTGAATTATCGAATGAAGAACAGATTTTTAGGACAGTCAAAGAGAAAATAGGCCACTCAAAGCTCTATACGGTCTCTATAGGTTCTGCTCCCAATAATTTTTTCATGAAACGGATTGCCTATTATGGGGAGGGAACCTATACGTCTATTGCAGATACGAATGAAGTTTCGCAAAAGATGCTAGAGTTTTTTAACAAGATCGAAAATCAGAGTTTATCTGACTTAAAAATAAATGGCATAGATCTTCGCATTAGCGACTTGTATTATGGTGAAAGTATATATTATTCTTTTATCTCTGAGGATATTCCAAATGAGCTTACGCTAACGGGTAAAATGGGTGATAAAGACTATGTATTGAAAATACCAGTCCAATCAATGCAAGAGAACAGTGGGGTCGATAAGCTTTGGGCAAAAGATCGTATTGATATTTTAATGCAAGCATATTATGTGACAAGTGCAGACAAAAGAGATCAGATAAAGTCTTATGTTGAAAAGATCGCGCTTTCACATCATTTAGTCACCCGATTTACTTCGTTGGTCGCTGTCGATAAAACCCCTGTAAGAGATCAAAAAGAGATATTAAAATCAAAACAAGTGCAAACAAAAATTCCAAGTGGTTGGAAAATGTATGATGCCCCTATCCCACAAACTGCGACAAGTTCAGAGTATTTTATCAATGTAGGATTTTTAATATTACTCTTTGGATTATTTATCTATTTTATAGTGTATCGCGATGAAAACACAGATTATTAAGATTATTGCAGCACTGACTCTCTTGGCTGCTTTGATTCTCATAGGACATGGTGTCTATATACAGGCAAAAGCACTTCTTGCGCAGTACTACATAGAAGATGCCTGGCATACTACCCTAAAAACATCAGAGCCACAAAAGCCTTGGTCTTGGGCGGACACAGAAGTGGTGATGAAGATGCATGTTCCAAGTTTAGGTAAAGAGATCTATATCTTAGAGGGTGATACGGGCTCATCACTTGCATTTGCTCCTGGACATTCATCTGCAAGTTTTTTACCCAAAGACAATGGAACCGTCATGGTCTCTGCTCACAGAGATACGCACTTTTCATTTTTAAAGCAACTGAAGCAGGGAGATGAAGTGATTCTTCAAGATAAAAATAAGCAGTTATACTACTATACCATGACACAAGCTAAAGTGATTGATTCCAAAAAAGATACTATCCCCATCTATAGTGGTATCGATGAATTGGTATTGGTCACCTGCTGGCCATTTGATGCAGTAAAGGCTGGAGGCAGCCAACGATATATTGCAAAGTTTGAGTTATGAAGCGCATTTGTGATTAGAATTGGCGAATCATTAACTAATNGCCTCCAAAGTTAAGACAAATTTTTGTCTGAATGTTTGGTGGCAGTCTATTAAGAACATTCAAGTATTTGGGNAATTTACCTAAGNGTTTTTACGTANGCTTCTGCTTTTTCAAGATCAAAATAGTAACGAATGCTGCTTGTTTTTCGTTTTCCTACCCATGTGGAGATGAGATAGTAGTCTGGGGTAATCTCTTCTAGGGTTTTGTACATTTCGGGGTCGAAAACATCTTTGTGTGAGATGTAGAGTTTATTTTCTTCTATAGTGTACTTTTCGCGCTTGGAAGCAACGTCTCCCATGATAGGTGTATATACCACTTCTTGGTCGAAAAAAGTTACATGTATAAGTACATTGGGTAAGACAGTATCTGCGCCATAGGCACAAAGATAAAGTGTTTTTTGGTGAAACCTTTTATATAAAGAGATGTTTTTTGTTGTCGGGTTGACTATTTTACGGCTGTAGGGAGTGTAGATGATTATTGGTTTGGTTTCAGGGCTTGTGGTATTTGCTTCTACCGTAACATTTACTTCTGTTGTATTTAGCTCAGGTGCTTGATAGGCTGCGATAAAGGCATCAGGAAAGACTTTTTTGTAAGAAGGTAAAAGTTTTTTTAACATTTCTTTCTTTTCTGTATGCAAAGAACAGGCTATATGCTGTTTCCCTCGTTTTTCTATTTTGATGGTTTTTTTTAATTTGTTGGGAAGTTTGTCTATCTCTTCTTGTAAAAAGCTTACATTATTGTAAACCGCAAGTTTAACCATGTAGGCATCAGACGTAACACCTTGTAAAGGCAAGAGAAGTAGAAGGGTGATATAAATTGGACGTAACATAAAGAGGCTCACTTTTATTTTTATTGACGTGGGATATTGTATAAAATTAAGATCATGTAGTAAAATACGTAAATGGTGACCCCAAGGAGACTTGAACTCCTGTAACATGGATGAAAACCATGGATCCTAACCGCTAGACGATGGGGCCACAAATATTGAAAAGTTCACAAGTTATAAAATGGTGACCCCAAGGAGACTTGAACTCCTGTAACATGGATGAAAACCATGGATCCTAACCGCTAGACGATGGGGCCATCTGTAACTTGTGGATGGGATTATATAGATAGGGTGCTTAAAAATCTCTTAAATAGTGTATAATTTAGCTAAAAAAATGGAAAAACAAATGGATTTTAAAAGGACAATTTTACTTTTTATGATGGCGTTTCTTTTTACTGCGTGTAGTACCAAAGAGTATGTCAATCAAAATACTGCATTTATCATGTTTAAGACACCTACATTCAAATATGCAGATATGGGATTTATCTATGAAAATGAAAAAGAGATGAAGGTAGAGATCTACGGTAGTGGACAAGCACTGATGTCTTTAGAACTTTCTGATACTTCTGTATGCATGAGTCTTTTAGCCTGTATGAGTAAAAGTGATTTTAACAAAAAAGTGTTAAGTCCTTTTTATCCGGAGGAGACACTGGAAAATATCTTTAGAGGCAAAGCAGTATTTAATGCTGTGGGGCGCAAAGCAAAGGGTAACGGGTTTACACAAAAAATCATAAAAGAAGATAAATATAACATTGATTACAGCGTTTTAAATAATGACATTGTTTTCCATGATACAATCAATGCAATACACATACGAGTGAAAAAACAATACTAAGGTGTTAAAATGGCAAAATTTGTTGGAGCGCATGTCAGTGCAAGCGGAGGTGTAGATAATGCACCACTCAATGCCATGGCGATAGGAGCAAAAGCATTTGCACTTTTTACGAAAAACCAAAGACAATGGGTCGCTAAACCTTTAGAGACCAAGACCATAGATGCGTTTCAGAAAAATCTTGAAACGTCCGGTATCCTGCCTAAACATATACTCCCGCACGACTCTTATCTTATAAACCTTGGACATCCCGAAGTAGAAAAACTTGAAAAATCAAGAGATGCGTTCATCGATGAACTGAACGTTGCCGTATCTTAGGGCTTGACAGACTGAACTTTCATCCAGGGTCTCACTTGACCAAGATCGCTAAAAAAGATCCCGAGTATATAGATAAGCTGATGCAAGCCGAATTGGGATGTTTGGATGTCATAGGCGAATCACTCAATAGAGCCATTGAGGCTACCCCCGACTCAAATGTCAAACTTGTCATTGAAAATACTGCAGGACAAGGTTCCAACCTTGGGTACAGGTTTGAACATTTGGCACATATCATCGATAAAGTAGAAGATAAAAGTCGCGTAGGTGTCTGCATCGATACTTGTCATATGTTTACCGCAGGGTATGATATCCGCACGAGAGAAACGTATGATGAAACATGGAATCGTTTTGATAAAGTAGTCGGAAGAGAGTACTTGATGGGGATGCACATCAATGACTCTAAACCACCTTTAGGGTCTCGTGTAGACAGACATCACTCTTTGGGGCAAGGTGAGATAGGCTGGGATGCCTTTAAGTTCATTATGAATGACACGCGTATGGATGACATACCGCTTATCTTGGAAACCATAGATGAGTCTATCTGGGCAGAGGAGATCAGGGCACTGTATGCACTGATAGAAGATTAAATTAAAAAAAGGGAGAGTAAAATGGAAAGATTAGTAAAAGGGTTGGCACTTGGTGTAGTAGCAAGTTCAGTCGTGATGGCAGGNGGGTATAAGATCCCAGAGCAATCACTCAATTCAATGGCANTGGGTGCAGCCTATGTCGCGCACACGACAGGAGCCGATACAGCGTACTTTAACCCCGCAAATATGGCGTTTATGGATGAGAGTAAAAGTTATGCAGAAGGTGCCATCACATTGGCACACCTTCCATCAAATGTCTACACCTTGGCAGCACCTTATTCAGGAGAGTCTGAAATAGAAAATATTTTGATTCCTAACATGCATTATGTGGGTAAACCGATGGGTGACTTGAGATGGGGTGTGAGTTTAACAGCACCGGGGGGACTGACTAAAAGATGGGACACAACTTATCAAAAAGCTTTTGCAGAAGAGTTTACGTTAAAAGTCATAGAGCTCAATCCAAGTATTTCCTATAAAATTTCTGATGATTTTAGTCTGGGTGGTGGAGTTAGAATCGTATATAGTGAAGGGATTATCAAAAATGATGCTATTATTCTTGGTAAGGAAAAAGCTGATATGGAAGCTGATACTATTGAGTTTGGGTACAACTTAGCCTTAGCCTATAAACCAACTTCAGATACAAATTTTGCGGTCACTTATCGCTCGAAGATCGATTTGAATGAGGAAGGTACTGCAACACTAGATAATAATACATCAACATTATATAATGGCCCTGGTAGTGTATCTGTCCCTTTACCTGCTGCACTTAATGTGGCACTTTCTAAAACATGGCAAGATAAATTTACACTCGAGTTCAACTATGAGAGAACTTATTGGTCTGCATATAAATCATTAAAATTTGAACAAGTACCCTTACCCGAGTCTTCTAAAAACTGGAAAGATACCAATACTTTTAGGGTAGGGGCAACCATAGAGATGGATAACAAGATCACGGCGATGATGGGTTTTGCACTCGACGAAACACCAGCACAGTTAAGCACACTAGGGTTTGAGCTTCCAGACAGTGATGCAAAGATTTTCTCTATGGGGTTCCGTTATCAGCAATCAGAAAACCTCTCATGGGGTGCGGCGTTCCTGTATGACAGTAAAGAAAGTATCTCTATGCCAATAGGTATTAATTCAAATTTAGTGCTTAAGAATGGTGGAAGTTTCTCTGAAGGTGGAGCATTCTTGACTACTGTAGGTATAGCGTACGAGTATTAAGATGGATTACAAGTTTAATAACTTTTATGAACTCATCACCTTTCAGGCAAACAAGCGTGGCAAGAAAGTCGCGCTTTTTGTAGACGATGAGAAGATCACTTACAACGATATACGCCATGCAGTAGACACACTGGCTGCATTTCTTGCGCGTAAGGGCGTAAAAAAAGGTGACAAAGTTGCATTTTTTTTACGCAACTCTCCTGAATTTATCTATAGTATCTTTGCTGCATCAAAGCTAGGTGCGATCATCGTGCCCATCAACACTTTTTTAAAAGAAGATGAACTCTCTTACATCTTAGAAGACAGTGGCGCTTCAGTATTGATAGCATCGAGCATTCACGATAAGGTCGTCAACAGTTCTAAGGCCAGTACCTTATGCCGATTTGTCTTATGGGAAGGCGAGAACCCTACCCAGGGTGAGCAGCATGATGCTTTTGATGAAGCATTAAAGACAGCGTCGTCTGTCCCACATACACCCACTGCACTGGAAGATGCAGCGGTGATTATTTATACTTCGGGTACTACGGGAAAACCTAAAGGTGCGATGCTCAGCCATAAAAATATCTTCTCAAATGGTGCCTCTGGCATGATGCACATTAAAGTGACGCCTAAAGATAGGGGTATTGTATTTCTCCCTATGTTTCACTCCTTTACCTTTACCATTGCGATTATGCTTCCTATGTATGTGGGAATGAGTATCGTGATTATCAAATCGATTCAACCTTTTTCAAATATATTTAAACAAACTTTGTTAAAACGCGTCACACTCTTTTTTGGAATCCCTGATGTCTATAATGCTTTGGCTAAAGCAAAACTTCCATGGTATTTTATGTGGTTTAACAATTTACGGGCCTTCATATCGGGTGCGGCAGCTTTACAGCCTAAAACACTTGATGCGATGGCAAAGAAATTTAAACGCGCCACCTTACTTGAAGGGTATGGATTGAGCGAAGCCAGTCCCGCAGTGAGTATGAATACTTTGGAGAAACAGAAGCCTGGATCTGTAGGGACTGTACTGCATGGCTATGAGATGAAAATCGTAGATGAAGAGATGAATGAAGTCAACAGTGGTGGTATAGGTGACATCATCGTGAAAGGTGACAATGTGATGCTGGGGTATCTTAACCGTCCTACCGCAACAGATGAAACCATCATCAACGGTTGGTTACTTACTGGCGATGTGGGGTATATGGATGATGAAGGATTTTTGTTTATTGTAGACAGAAAAAAAGACCTTATCATTTCAAAAGGTATCAATATCTATCCGCGTGAGCTAGAAGAGGTTATCGATGTATTTGAAGGGGTAAGCGCATCTGCTGTCATAGGCATAGCGTGTGAAAAAAGTGGAGAAGTACCCGTTGTTTATGTAGAGCTTGAAGAGGGTGTAGAACACTTGGATGAAGCAGGTTTAAAAAAGCATATGAGAGAACACCTTGCAAACTATAAGATACCCAAACAAATTCATGTCATTTCTGCCTTACCCAAAAATGCTACAGGTAAAGTGCTCAAACGGGTCTTAAAAGAGAGTCTTAAGGAAGAAGCATAGCAAGATGAAAGCGATCATTAATGCAAAAATATTTTTACATGAAGAGATCATTGAAAATAAAATGCTTGTATTTGACGATACAATCATCAGTATAAAAGAGCAAAAAGATTTTCAAGAGATGGAAATCATCGATGCTCAGGGTGCGTATGTGAGTGCAGGATTTATAGACTTACATATCCATGGCAATGGTGGAGCAGATGTGATGGATGCCACACCTGATGCGCTAGAAACCATCTCTTCAACCCTATTACAAACAGGAACGACTTCCTTTTTGGCGACCACGATGACGATGTCAAGTCAAGCGGTTGACAATGCTTTACAAAACATTCAACTGCATGCCGCTAAGGTGACAGGGGCACATATACTTGGCATACACCTTGAAGGACCTTTTATCAATGCTTCAAAGCATGGGGCACAAGACAAAACATATGTGCAAACAGCCAATCTCTCACTTATAGAAAAGTATCTACAAGAGATAAAAATGATCACATTGGCACCCGAGATAGAGGGAAGTGAGCCGTTTATCAAGCGGATGACAGCATCCTACCCGCATATCATTTTAAGTATCGGGCACTCAGAGGCAAGTTACGAGGAGAGCCAAGAGAGTTTTGCTTGGGGCATCTCTCATGCGACCCATTTGTTTAATGCGATGAGTTCCTATCATCATAGAAAACCGGGTATCGTGGGGGCAGTGTTTGATGCGGATGTGACCTGTGACATCATCGCAGATTTGGTGCATACTCATCCCTCAACGCTTGAACTGGTACAGAAAACCAAAAAAGAGAAGCTCATACTCATCACAGATGCTATGCGCGCAGGATGTATGAAGTGTGGCACGTATGATCTGGGTGGCAGAAGGGTTGAGGTACATGAGGGTATGGCTGTGCTCGAAGACGGTACACTTGCAGGTTCTGTGCTTAAGATGAATGATGCCTTATCGAACATGCGAACACATACTTCTATGGGTCTTGTTGACATCGTGAATGCTGCAACAAAGATACCCGCAAGAAAACTTGGCATCACAAAAGGTGAACTCAAAGTGGGGTATGATGCAGATATAGTCATCTTTGATGAAAATTTTAGTATCATATCAACCATAGTGAGTGGCGAAGTGAAGTATAAAAAGGCAAGCAATTCATTTGCGTGAGACTGCTGCTGAAGCAAACACAGTGTTAACGTAGTATATGGAGCTTTGCTTCATATACGTTCTAAAGGATAAGAATGTTCGGATTTTTAAAACGTAAAATAAGAGAGATCAATGCACCCGCAGATGGTCAGATCGTAGCACTTGAGAGTGTGGAAGATGAAGTATTTTCTCAAAAACTTGTAGGTGACGGTGTGGCATTGATCCCTATGTCAAATGTTTTTACTGCACCCATAGACGGTACGATCACAAAAATATTTTCTACCAATCATGCCTATAGCATCAAGAGTCCAAAAGATTTGGAAGTGATGGTACACATCGGTTTAGAGACTGTAGCACTTGAAGGTAAAGGTTTTGAACGACTTGCGAATGAAGGCGATGAAGTCAAAGCAGGAGATCCAATCATCCGTGTAGATTTAGCCTATGTTCGTGAACATGCCAAAGATATCATCACACCTGTCATTATTTCAGAGGATAGTGATGTAAAAAGTATTGATAAACGATTTACTATCGTCAAAAATCAAGATATGATTATGGAGGTAAGCTAATGCCACAAAATGACAATATTTATTATTATATCGTCTATGGTTTGATTTTGGTTGCATTTTTTATCGTGCTTAAGATGCCTAAAAAGAAATAAGTCTATGCGAACAATTGTTCACATAGACTTAGAGGTTTAACTTAACGCTTCTTTGATAGACTCTGCAACACTTTCAGCGCGTGTACCCAAAACAATTTGAATACTTTTTTTATCTGGACGGATGATGCCTTTGGCACCAAGCAAAACAAAGTCTTTATCCAAAAGGATGCTGCTGTCTTTTACTGACATACGAAGCCTTGTGATACATGCATCAGTATGTATGATATTTTTTTCACCGCCTAAAGCCTCTATAAATGACAATGCCACTTCATTGATATTGCTCATTTTCTCATGAGGCGTCTCCTCAAATATTTTGAGTTTAAATAGTCGAATGGTAGTGTAAGTAGCTATAAAGTAAATGAGAGCAAACACTGCGCCTAAAGGGAGAATGAGTAGAGGGTTTGTTGCCAGCTTATAGTTAATCACATAATCTATAAACCCTGCAGAAAAACCAAACCCCGCATGAATATCTAACATTTGTGCCACAGCAAGCGCCAAACCTGTAAGTAAAGCATGTAAAACAAAGAGTAGAGGGGCGACAAACAAAAAGAGAAACTCTAAAGGTTCTGTAATACCCGTGAGAAAAGAAGTAAATGCTACACCTGCCAAGAGGGCACCCACTCTTTTACGTGATTTTTTTGGGGTGTTGAGGTAAATCGCATAGGCCATCGCAGGCAGACCAAACATCATGACCACGTAAAAACCTGACATATAGACACCCGCTGTTTTATCGCCTGCAAAAAAACGATGCAAATCTCCATTGGCGACCACTTCCACCCCTTCTTTGAGATGTGTGTATTCACCCAGTTGGAACCAAAAAACAGAGTTGAGTATATGGTGCAGTCCTAAAGGAATGAGTAGACGGTTGAGTGTCCCATAAATGAATGTGCCTATTTCATGGAGTCCGATGATCGCATGTGAAAATGCATCGATACCACTCTGCGCAAAGTGCCAAAAATACCCGGCAAGCACACCCACACCTATGGCGCAAATAGCCGTGATGATAGGCACAAAACGTTTTCCCCCAAAGAAACCTAAAAACTCTGGTAATTTGATGTCATGATAGCGGTTATAGAGTGTACCGGCTATCACACCGATGATGATACCCACAAAGACACCCATATTGACTTCTTTGTCAATGCTTAAGTACACAGCTTTGGCTATGAGGACACCTATAGCACCCGCAAGTGCTGCCGCCCCATCATTGTTTTTGGCCAATCCGTAAGCAATACCTATACCAAAAAGTAAGTCAAGATGAGAGAAAACCGCTTCACCTGCACTNTTCATAATAAGCGCAACCTGACCATCAAAAATGTCTCCAAAACCCAAACGAAGTAGAAGTGCAGCAACAGGAAGCACGGCAATAGGCGTCATAAGTGCCTTACCTATTCTTTGTAATAAATTAAACATGTCGTATGGTTTCCTTTGTTTGGGCTATACTTTTGGGTGAAACACTCAGGGTTTGTATCCCTAAGTGTAAAAGTTTTGCTATTGCCTTTTCATTNGCAGCNAGNTCNCCACAAATACTCACAGGTTTTGTACTTTTCTTAAGAATACGTTCAATCGCTAAAAAGACCACAGGGGAGAGTTCATCTACTTTAAGCAGGGGGTGTGTTCTTTCTGTGGCAAAAAGGTACTGGGTAAGGTCATTGGTGCCGATGGAGTAAAAATCTACTACGTCATTCAATGATTCTAGTAGGAAAAGTACTGAGGGTACTTCTATCATCATACCAAAGAGAAGATGTGAAATGTCAAGCGCATATTTTTTGGCTACATCCTGTGCAAAAGATTTGGTCTGTATAAACTCTTCTACTGTAGAGACCATAGGAAACATGATCTTTATGGGTTTGTTTCCTGCAGCCAAGAAAATAGCATGCAATTGTTCTTCTAAAATGTCAGGATGTGTACCCAAAAGACGCACACCTCTTACACCTAAAAAAGGATTGTTCTCTTGAGGTATTTGTATATAAGGCAGGGCCTTGTCTCCTCCTACATCGAGTGTTCTTACTGTAATTTCATCAAACAGTTCAAAGATCTTTTTGTATGCATTTTCTTGTGCTTTTAAAGAGGGTTGCACTTCCTTAAATAAAAATTCAGAACGTAAAAGCCCTATGCCCTGCGCACCTTCCTCTTTGGCTGTTTTTGCACTGTTGACATCTGAAACATTCGCCAAAACGTGCACTTCTTTTCCCTCTTGGGTCACAGCACTTTCAAAACGTTTGCTTGCATGGTGTGCTTTTTGAGCCGTCTCTTCTTCCAACTGTTGTCTCGCTCTTTGCAGGTCATCAGCACTAGGTGCGGGTACGAGGACACCCGCACGCGTGTCGAGTATGACCGGTTGATGTTCAATCACAGATTCAGTATGGGTGATAAGAGAACAGATACCTGCAGCACGAAGCAAGATAGCAGTATGAGAGTGAATAGAGGTTTCTTTTAAGACGACTCCTGCAACGTTTGTCTGCTGAAGATCTTCGATCTGGCTTGGAAGTAAGTCTGCACATAGAAGGATAAAAGGTGTATCTGGAAAGATGGCTTTTANCTCTACGCCCAAATGTCTTTTGAGGCGNTGAAGTATGTCCTGGTAGTCACTTCTTTTGGCGTCAAGTTTCGTGCCCAAAAGTTCTTTGGATGTCTCTTCTACTTGTTTCTCAAAGGCTGACAAGGTTTTACATTTTTCTCCGAGGGAAACCAAAAGTGCTTTTTGTGCGAGGTAAATACCCGCATGAGTATCTTCATTTTTTGTATGAGAAAGCACTTCTAGTTCTTCTATACTTTTATGTAGGGCATCATTAAAGTGTATCTTACTTTGATGTTGGATCTCTTCTTCTCTATAAGTGTAAGCAGAAGCAATAGCCATGCCAGGAAAGATGATCTCTCCTTCTATTACTGGAGTTTCATAAGCATAAGCGGTTTTTGCTATTTTTTCGATCTCTTGGTCGTCTTGCATCAATGTTTCAAAAAGTAGTTGAAGCCTTTCAAGTGCTTCTTTTGCTTTTTTACCTTGCGTGATAAGGGTAAAGGTATCACCTTTTTCTAATGAGAGGGAAAGTAGCGTGTTGACACTTTTCGTGTCGACATGCTTGCCTTTGAAAACAGCAGTGATTCCACAGGAATACGATTTTGCCAGAGCCTAAACTGCGCAACGGGTCTAAGATGAAAACCGTTACTTGAAGTAACAGTAAGTGAGGATGAAAGGGGTGTATAAAAAAGATTTTTAAATAGAGTGAGTGTCTTCATTTTTACTATACCAACCTGACTTCTTTGGTTTACACTTGAGTGTATTGCTCAAAGTATAGCAAATATTTGTTATACTCAAATTATTATCAACTATGAGGAACACTGATTGAAACACCTTATTAACTTTATTGAAACGAAAGATGTCACAAAAACATCTATTTTTGAGCATTTAAAATGCACGAAAGAAGAAGCCTTACTGGTACAATACATTTGTAAACGCTACGTGTCTGGCTTAGAAGAGATTTCTGTACTGGAGATACTGCAAGACAACTTTTCAGCAGAAGGGTATGTTTACCTTGAGAAGCTCGCATTGATGAAAAACCTTTTGGATTTAGGCTGGATTATTCAAGTGAGTTTTGGACAGGTGAAGGCACACGAAGCTTCCAAATTAGAACTTTTAAGTACTTCTGTGACACCGAGCATCTCTTTATTGCGTCTTCTTGAGGAGGGATCCCTAGAAATTTTTCTTCCCGAAGTTAAACCCTACACAGACCATTTAGAGTATCTTCAAGATCAGTTTGATATGGTAGCCCTCTTACATAAAATCGCTACCTTCAAACAAGGATTCGCAGACAATTCACTAAGCATAGGACGCTTGAAAAATAAATTGACACTCTTGACAACACGTATAGAAGAACGTGTAAAGATGACTGAAACGCCTATTGTGGTGGAAGAATTTTTTAAAGAAAAAGAATTGGACGAAAAAGAAAAGCGTATCTTCTTGGCCTTACTGAAAGAAGAGTATAGTGGTGGAGAAGGTCAATTTAGAGATATGAATACACTGATAGAACTTATTAGTTTTGATGAGTATGAAAAGATCAAAAATCGTGCATTATTAGAAGATGGTGCAAGACTCATCAGTGATGACATCATAGACTATGAAGAGATTCTCAATATGTTTGGTGGCGTAAGTCGGTCTTTTTATTTGCAAGAAGAGGTGATGCAGCGCATTATACATCCTACCAAAAGCAAAAAAGTGACAAAACTAAAGTTAGATGCATTGGTACAAGAACAAGAGCTTTTTGAGTATTTAAAACCTACCACCACACTGGATGATGTTGTGTTACACCCAAAAACAAGAGAAACCTTGCAAAATGTGATTCAGCAGGTAGACAAAGAAGTGTTTAAAAAGTTGAGAGAATGGGGTATTAAAGACAAACGTAAAGGGATTGATGCGCGTATCATCTTTTATGGAACTGCAGGTACGGGTAAAACGATGACTGCGATGAGTTTGGCCAAAACGCTTAAGCGTCCCATACTCTCATTTGACTGTTCGAAGATACTTTCTATGTATGTAGGAGAAAGTGAAAAGAATGTACGTAAGATCTTCGATGACTTTAAAGAGTTAAGTAAAAAAGCAAAAGTGGACCCTATCTTACTGTTAAATGAAGCAGATCAATTTTTGAGTGCAAGAAGTGAAGGCGCAGGAAGTTCAGCCGATAAAATGCATAACCAAATGCAAAATATTTTTTTAGAACAGATAGAAAATTTCGAAGGTATACTGATCGCCACAACCAATTTGCTAGGTAATATAGATAAAGCTTTTTCAAGACGCTTTAATCATAAGATTGAGTTTAAAAAACCCGGTAAAAAACAACGTTTGAGACTTTGGCAGTTTATGCTCCCTGAAAATGCAGATTATGAAGAAGGATTTGACATGGCAGAACTGGCCAAACATGAACTTACAGGTGGACAGATTAATCTTATTATCAAAAACACAGCCTATAAAGTCGCCGTACGACAAGAGAGCGTATTTGGAAATCAAGACTTTCTTGAAGAGATAGAAAAAGAGCTAGGTTCCAGTTTTGAAGGTGTAAAAAGTATGGGCTTTAAAGTATAGTTCTTTTTGGTGGAATTTCCCAGCGTGAAAATAGGCTAATCGCCTATTTTACAAGTTCCGCATTTGCACCCATAAGCTGAATGATCCCGCCTTTCACGTTCAGGGGAGTAAATCCATTTTCTTCGAGTATTCTAGATGCAGAAACACTTCTGCTTCCTGTTCTGCAGTACACAATGATCTTTTTATTTTTATCTTGTTTGAGCATACCCAGGTTTTTGCTAAGGGCGTGTACAGGGATGAGTGTAGCATCTCTAAGATGTCCACTTTTATACTCTTGTATGGTTCTGACATCTAAAAGTGTTACATTATCGTCATTTTCGAGTAAATGTATGGCTTGTTTGGCATCTATAGATTCAAAGTTGGCAAGGATCCATCCTTTAGAGTAGGCAAACCAAAAGATCAGTCCTGCCATCGCAATCCAGTAAAGTACATTCATATATTTTTTAAGAAAATTCACGCTTTGTTCCTTATAAGTATTATAATTTCTATTGATATTGTATCGGCATTTTCTTTGTATCTTGGTAGTTACATCTAGTTACACCCTAAAAACTAATCACACAAAGCACCAACTCCCCAAAATAGTTTAACCATCTTTTAGCTAGTATACAAGTAATATTCTGAGAATTTTCTGCACTGAAAAGTAAGGTAAAACTTGCGTCCAAGGCGTATTTCAGTGAGAGAAATTGAAAATTGAGTTGAGCTCATTTTCAAAGAGAATTATGAAAATAAAGGGATTAATATGACTCATGTAATTACAGAACATCCGTATTTTGGTGTATTTGTTTTATTCGCGTTGACAGCAGTGGCGTTCCCAGCGACGTTATGGGCTGCACGTTTTGTTAGTAGAAAATTTGCAAGGCTTGATACTGAAAGACTTAAATTAAGTATATATGAATGTGGACCAGAGGTAACGAAACAGCCCAATACCATTTCTGCACAGTTTTACCTGATAGCACTTTTGTTTATCTTGTTTGATGTAGAGATTATCTTTATGTTCCCTTGGGCAATTGACTTTAAATTACTTGGTTGGTTTGGGTTTGCTGAGATGATACTATTTATATTACTACTTACGATTGGTTTCGTATATGCATGGAAAAAAGGAGCACTTGAATGGCACAGCATCAAGTAAATTATGCTAGCGCAGCTGGCTTACCGATCGCACTGACTTCGGTCGACAAACTCGTAAACTGGGGGCGTTCAAATTCACTTTGGCCGCTTACGTATGGACTCGCATGTTGTGCGATTGAAATGATGGCATCGGGGGCTTCACGTTACGACTTCGATAGAATGGGAACCATCTTTAGAGCTTCTCCAAGACAAGCAGATGTGATGATTTTGGCAGGGACACTTTCTAAAAAGCACTCTGAATTTGCCAGAAGACTTTATGATCAGATGACAGAACCTAAGTGGGTCATCTCTATGGGGTCATGTGCAAATACAGGGGGTATGTTTAACACGTATGCAACAGTTCAAGGGGTTGACCGTATTATTCCTGTAGATATTTATCTCCAGGATGTGCACCAAGACCTGAAACACTTCAGTATGCGCTAATGATGCTTCAAAAGAAGATTCGTAAAGAGTCTGCAGATATGAAGAAAAATACAAAACAAGACTTGACCAATCAAACAGGTAAAAGAGCGAGGTTAATATAATGCGTAAATATGTACCAAAAGATAACGTTCAAGGAAAATCTTACTATACAGATAGATTTTGGGTTGCACCACGTGTACCTAGAAGTGAAGTAGAAGATGAGCATTTCGCAGCAGTCGTGAAAGCACTAGCTAAACAAGCAAATGAATCATATGTTGAGATTGGACAGCTTGTAGTTCAGATAGACGCAACAAATAACTTTTCTGTACTTAAAACACTTAAAGAAAAATGCGGATATACGCAGTGCTCTGAGCAGAGTGCAGTAGATTATTTGGCAAAAGACGGAGAATTCGAACTTTTTTATCAACTTCTAAATGTGAATGAAGCAAAAAGAGTAAGGGTTGTATGTCGTATTAAAAAGGGCGAAGCGATTGAAAGTGTTCAACCTCTTTTTAACTCTGCAAACTTTGCAGAACGTGAAATGTTTGATATGTTCGGTATCAAAGTAAACAACCATCCTTTCCTTAAACGTATCATCATGCCTGATGACTGGGAAGGGCATCCTTTACTTAAAACCTATCCTTTGCATGGAGATGAATTTGCTTCATGGTATGAAGTAGATAAAATTTTTGGTAAAGAGTACAGAGATATCATCGGACCAGAAAACAGAGATCCTGCAAAAGTGGACAGACATGATACAAAACGTTTCTCAAGAATAGGATATGAAGTACCGTTCGGTGCCGATATTTCTGAAGGTGAAACAGAGAAAGCAGTTGAATATAGTGAAACATTCTTGGTTGACTATAATAAAAAAGGGTCTAAGCAATTAGACGAAAGAAGATAGGGGAGCCGATGCAAGTAGCTAATAAATTATCACCATTTTTTGAAAACCTCAATTTTGAGCGTGAAGACAACACAATGGTTATCAACTTTGGTCCTCAGCACCCTTCAGCACATGGTCAGTTAAGACTTATACTTGAGCTTGACGGTGAACAAGTAGTAAAAGCCTATCCAGATATCGGTTACCTCCACAGAGGTATCGAAAAAATGGCAGAAAACATGACATACAATGAATTTTTACCAACAACAGATAGACTTGACTATATCGCATCCACCTCTAACAACTATGCCTATGCTTTGGCTGTGGAGAAACTGATTGGTGTAGAGGCACCTAGACGCGCTCAAGTTATTCGAACGATCTTGCTTGAGCTTAACCGTATTATTTCGCACTTATTCTTTGTTGCAACACATGCTTTGGATGTTGGTGCAATGTCAGTATTCTTATATGCTTTCCGTGAGCGTGAGTATGCGATGGACCTTATGGAAGATTATTGTGGAGCAAGATTGACTCACTCTGCTGTACGTATCGGTGGTGTACCTCTTGACTTACCAGCAGGTTGGTTAGAAAATGCAGCTGCATTCTGTGATAAAGTAGATCATGAAGTAGAGCATACGTATGGTGCATTACTTAATGAAAACCGTATCTGGAAGATGCGTCTTGAAGATGTAGGGGTTATCTCTGCTGAAGATGCACTCTCTTGGGGTTGTACGGGTCCTATGCTTAGAGGTTCTGGTGTAAAGTATGATATCAGAAAAGAAGAGCCATATGAACTTTACTCTGAATTGGATTTTGACATTCCAGTCAGTGAAAGATGTGATTCTTATGGTCGTTTTAGATTATATATGGCAGAGATGCAACAATCTACACGTATGATTAGACAACTAATCCCTATGTATGATGAAACTGAGCCTCAACTCATGGCACATTCACCAAAGTATATCTCAGCACCAAAAGAAGAGATTATGACACAAAACTATGCATTGATGCAACATTTTGTGCTTGTAACCCAAGGTATGAGACCACCAAAAGGTGAGGTTTATGTCCCAACTGAATCACCAAAAGGCGAGCTTGGATTCTATATCAAATCAGAGGGTGAACCTTATGCTTACAGACTCAAGTGTAGAGCACCAAGCTTCTTCCATACAGGACTCCTTCAAAAGCTTCTTGTTGGTACATACATTGCAGACGTCGTTACGATCATTGGTACTACCAACATCGTATTCGGTGAAGTTGACAGATAAGGAATATAAAATGAAATTATATTCAATAAATACACATTGTCAGAGTAGCAAGTTGCGAGAGCACCCTGCTGAAGAGTCCTTTTTGGGCTTAGCTCAGATAAACACTTATATGAAGAGCGACAAGTTGCGAGAGCACTCTGCTGAAGAGTCCTTTTTGGGCTTAGCTCAGAAAGGAACCTATTAATGAAACGATATGATTTAAGACACTTAAAAGACGATTTTTATGACAGAATGGTTGAGCTCATTGACAAAGGC
>JGI11705J14877_10000646_pt1 | contig 21302 bp, 15 predicted proteins | sample Etolaghawater15m_FD_14877 | JGI IMG/M metagenome (IMG submission 14877)
TCATAACTCTCAAAAAGCTCATCTTGTGTAACGCCAACCTCAGTTGCTAGCTCTCTTTTTGCATCAGCAAATGTAAGGCTATCGTTTTTCATCTTTTTATACATCATAGTAGAGATAGGGCTTATCATTATCTCCCCAGTGCTATCTGTAGCTTCAAGCGGTGCTATAAACTTCACAGCTTTTTTGACCTTTTTCATTAGTGGGAGTTTATTAACAGAGTAAACAATGTTTCCTACAGAGATATCTGCGATTACATTGAGTTCATTATTTCCCTCTGGGTTTTTTAGCTCCCAAGATCCATCACTCGCTGAGATTGCAAATGGCTCATTTGCATCGTGCTCTAAGTTGGCGTTTAAATCCAAAAAGACCTTCGCACCCTCATAATGACTTCCAATTACCTTACCGCTTACAGTTGTTGCAACTGGGCTATCATCACTACTACTTCCACATCCACTCATACTTAAAAGGAGTAGCGTAGAGCTCAGTCCTAATGCTATTGTTTTACTTATCATCATTATTTCCTTTATTTCATCCACTTAAATGGTGTGGCGTTTGTAAATTTTGAAGAGACTTCCCCTGAGTAATCAGGATAGTTTTTCAAATCAAGTCTCTTAACACTAGCGTTTTTCTTGAGGTTGAGTTTTTTGATATCTACCCAAAAAACAGAGGGTGCAGTAGCTGAGTCAAAGTAGTATGTCAAATCTTTTTGGTCACTCACACTTCTCCATAAGGTCGAGGCGATATTTGGCTCACCTGGACTTGTGATACCTATGGGTACACTCGCGTTTCTTATGATGCTAAACGCTGTTGCAACTGCCTCTTTTGCACTTTTTACTTTTGGGATGGCGTTTGTATAAAAATTAGCACGAGTAAAGCGATCAGTAGCTTTGTTTGTTCCTGGAAGCATTGCCATTCCATCTATCTTTTTGAAGTAAGTATTTATCGCTAACTGCTCATCATATGTAGGAGAGTTTGTCATAGTTTTGTACTCTTTTGAGTGATGTACAACAAGTTTTCCTTTTATGAACTCAAAAATCGCAGAGTCTCCACTTGCATCTGAGACTGCCAAGTGAAGTGCAGCTTTTTCGCCACCGGGAAGTGATGGAGCTACTACTTGTAGGGGTTTGCTTTGAAGCCCTTTTACAGCCTCGCTTACAGTTGCATAGTTATCAAGTACATACTGCGTTAAAGCTCCTATAGATATAGTAGGATTTTTTGAAGTTCCATAGTCTGACTCTACAAGATAGAGCAGATTTGCAACTAAACCTTTTTCGTTCATCCCATCATCTATGGCGGCGTTATAGCCTGACATGGAGACACTTCCATACTTTGAAGTCCACTTTATAGAGTTTTTGTCAATCCCTCCATCTTTTTTCATCCCCTTTGGAAAAACCCACAAAGCACTAGGAATATCCTCTTTCCAGTCCATACTTCGTGCCGTGATAAATCTCTCATCAGCTCCCTCATAAATGACTCTTGTACAAGCATCTGCACTTGTGAAGATACCTATGCTCAAAAAAGCCGCTAAGGAAATTTTTATTATCTTGTTCATTTTCACTCCTGTTAAATAAGCTTTAGTTCTATGTTAAAACTATAACAACTCCTTATCAATCCAATATCAACAGAACTATTTTAAAGCTCCTTGTTGATAGAGTGTTGATATAGGTTTTCTATAATTCTTTACTTTTGTAAAAGGGTCTGTATGTTAGAGATACTCAAAGACTTAAATGTCTTGTATGTAGATGATGATTTAGTAGCGTGTAAGGCAATGCAAAATACTCTTTTGTATTTTTTTAAAAATGTTTACATCGCTCATAATGGTGTTGAGGGATTGGAAGTTTATGCCAAGGAAAATATTCATCTGCTGATGGTGGATTATGATATGCCTATCATGGATGGAGCTACTTTTATAGAAGAGATTAGAAGATCAAATCTTCTTGTTCCTGCGGTGATTATAAGCTCTTACTCTGACAAAGAAAAACTTCTAAACGCCATCAAGCTAAATCTTGTTGAGTACATGGTAAAGCCCATAGATTTTAGTGAACTCAAACGAGTTTTAAAAGAATCAGCAGAGTGGATGGAGAAGCATAAACTACTTCAAAGTGAGATATCTCCAGAGTGTTATTATGATTTTGCAGCAAAGTCTATAGTCAAAAATGGAGAAAAAACAGATATACTCACAAACTTTGAGTATAAGATATTTGAATTTTTACTCAGACATGAAAATAGAGTAGTTGCTTTTAGTGAAATTACAGATGTCGTAGATAATGATACAATGACAAAAAAATCTTTAGCAAGTATCATCTACAAGGTAAACAAAAAGTTTTCACTCTCACTCATCAAAAATGTAAAAGATGTAGGATACACACTCTCAAGGTAGGATTATGCTTTTTCGACTCCTTATAGTTTTTTTGCTCAGTAGTTTTACTCATGTAGCTGCTTTTACTATCAATGAGGGGAGCAAATCCTTTGCTGTGAGTGATTTTACTATTTTTGAAGATAAAAATAGCTCTTTGAGTCTAGATGATATACAAAATCAAAAAAACCTTTTTCACACGCAGACTAAACGCAACATCGGTATAAAAAAGTATCCTATTTGGAGTTACAGCTCCATACAAAACATAACGCCATCACTCAAACAGATGATTTTTTCCAACCCTAGAGCTGGGACAGATTTTATTGATGTTTATATCTTCAAAAACAAGAAGCTTTTGCACCATCATACACTTGGAGATATGAATCCTCAAGACAAAAGAGAACTTCTCTACAGAAAGTCCATCTTTGAACTAGAGCTTGAACCTCATCAAAAATATGACATCTTTACAAGGTATGAATCCTTTGGGGCCATAGATTTAAACTGGGAACTTCATGAGCAAAAAGAGTACTTAAACGCCATCAGTAAAGAGACTTTTATCTTTGGTTTTATTGGGGGAATAGTTTTTTTAATGGCTATACTCATTCTTTTTATAGACCGTATATTTCCCTCAACTATACATAAGATTTACTTTTTTATCATACTTATCTCCTCTCTAACACAGTTCTCTATCTCTGGCATTTTGTACCAACATGGTCTGGCTTCTTATCCTAACACTATCATCTCGTGGAGTCTTGGAACATTTGCAGCAGCACTTATTGGTTTTTTTCCTATCTACTTTTTTGATATGAAAAAAATGATGCCTAAAACTACGAAGACTCTTCTAGTTTTCAACTATGCCTTAGTCGCGTTTTCTCTTGTTTTTCTTTTTTATCCTCTGTATCCTGCTCTTTTGTATCTCTCTGTTTACTCAAACTTTTTACTCTTTATAGTCTCTTTTATACTGATCTACATCTCCATAAGACTCTATTTAAAAAAAGTCGATGGCTCTTTGTTTTATCTTTTGGGAAACAGCTCTTTTACTTTAGCTCTCATCTATTTTCTTTTTGGTCTCTTGGGTTTAACAAATGTAAATAACACTTTTTACTTCTCACTAGGCATAGGAACAGGAGTAAATATCTTTTTTATGGCGATGGCTATTGGAGAGAAGATATTTGAGATGAAAAAAGAGAAAGAGAATGCTCTTATAGTGATGAATGAGTACTCAAAACTCTCTGTTTTAGGACAATCCATGATTAACATTTCTCATCAATGGAAAGAGCCAATCAATCACATCTACTATGCCATCAACAATATTTATGCAGCAAAAGAGTTTCAAGACCCAAACCTCTCAAAAATCATTGATGACTCTTTAGAGGAGATAAAAAGCACAACAAGTTATATGGCAGATACTGGCAAAAACTTTCTCAATCACTACAAAGAGGAGGTTCAACTAGAGAGACTCCCCTTAAAGCAAATCATAAACTTCTCTTACAATATACTCAAAAGGGAGCTTGAAAAAGAGCATATCGACTTTGTACTGCAAAATCATAGTGATTGTTATATAAATAGCGATAAGTATCTCCTTAGCAATGTATTTATAGTGCTACTTGAAAACAGTATCAAGGCTTTTAGAACCCAAAAAATTTCAAAGCCAAAAATCACGATTACTCTTAAGCAGGAGCATTCAGATGTTACAATAGAGTTTTTAGATAATGCCGGTGGTATAAAAATAGAACCAATTGAGTCTATCTTTGAACAAGATTTAAGTGACTCTAACTCTACAGGCATTGGACTCTTTTTAGCAAAAAGTATTTTAAAGCTTAAGCTCAAAGGTGACATATCAGCACAAAATCAAAAGAATGGTGTATTGTTTGCTGTTACTCTTTTAAAGGAATAATGATATTTCACTCAATTATGCAACATAGTAACAACATTTAGATAGTATAATATTATTAAACAAATTCCGGAATACATATGTCATATATTGAACACCCTATCCATCTTGCACTAAGTGTAGTCTCATCAACCTTAATACAAGAATCGTTAGTAGCTATTGATTTTACTACTATTTATCGTTACTCATTAGAGGGTGAATATAAGTCGCATACAACAATAGGGGGAATTAGTACTCTTCCCTACAGGTATACTAAATCAATTAATATCTCTCAAGATGGTCGCTATGCTCTTTTGTGTGATTCTATGAACTCTAAAGCAATTCTTATTTCACTACAAACAAAAAAGGTCCTCATCAATATAAAGATGGATAAAAAACCAAAATTTTCTCTTATTAGCTCAGATATGATCTACATGATGATTGCAAACGCCGTTGGAAGGATTGCAGTTTATAATATAAAAACTTTAGAACTCTATGATGAATTCGCTTTACCTGATGAGGTATCAAATGCTTCATTTACAAATGATGGAAGCAAAATCTTTGTTACTACTCTAAACAGAGGACTCTACATATATGATATCTCTACAAAAATAATTCAAACAGCCCTAAAGCTCAATGATGTCGCTGAAGTTATTTCAGTCACCTCTGATAACAATCAAGTGCTTCTCTTTACACGCTCGGGAAATACTTTCTCTTACAATGTAGCTCTTAAATGCCTCTATAGGGGAGATCCATCTTACGAATGGCCAACAACTCTTGCACATTCCAAAGAAAACAATGTTGTTCTTGTTGGAACAAGAAGCTCTGAACTTTTTATCTATTCTGCGGGTAGAGGAAATATACTAGGGTCTATCGCTTTTGAACCCTGGGGAATTACCTCTTTGAGTGTATCTCAAAGTACAGTTTTTGTAGGTTTTTCAGATGGAAATGGGATTCTACTAGATACAAACGAAGCTGCCCAAAAAGCAAAAGCTTTTTTAGATAGCTCTAATATTGAAGAACTCTCTTTGCTTATAGTTGAATCTCCTCTTATTTTTATAAATAAAGAGTTTTGCTCAATGCTTGATGAGCATTATGAAAAAATACTCAACCACGAACCTGTAGCGGATGATGAAAGAAAAGGTTTCAATGCTCTTCTCTCACTACTTTTAGCAAATGAGACACAGTATGGTAAGCTTTACGAAAGAGTTTTCAAATGCCCTAATATAGGAACTTTTTTTAAAAGTATTGAGCTAGGAGAAAACAGCAATGCATGTAAAGCGGCCTATGAAGCACCGATGCTTAAACAACTCAAAGAGTTTAAAGAACTTCGTACAAGTTGCTACAAAAACATTGAAAGCGATTTAAGAGTCCTTGAGAAAAACCCTTTGGAATTTAAGGAGTATCTTGAGTCTAATCCAAATGCATGTATCAACTGTAAATATGGTGCAATTAATTATAGTGATGGCTTTGTTGAGGCCTATGAAAAACTAAAAATTAGTGCTGACTCTAAAAATTATGTAATGCTCCTTGAAATCACCAATAACTATCCTCTTCTACGCCAGACAAACATTTTTAAGCGCATGATACATCAAGGAGAATCCCTTATAGATAAAACTGTACTGATGTTAGGAGCAAACAAGATAGACGAGGCACTCAATTATGCTACAAAACTAACGCTTATAAAACCTTTTGAAAAAACGGGTAATGATTTCAAGGCACAGATAGCAATGCACATGGAGTTTAAAAAAGTATGTGACTCGCAAAATATTGCTCAGATCTTTGCTCTTGCACAGAAGAATCCAGTATTGAAAACTACAGAGATTTTCAAAGCACAAGTTTTGCGTTATGAAGATCATGCTAAAACTGCTTCAATTATGGCACTAAAAGGAGAGCCACTTGAAGCATTGAAAATTATTAGTAATTACTTAGAAATAGTACACTTTAAGTCCAAAAATGAAGAGCTTATCAAACTTGGACTTCTTTATGAAATCAAAAAACATGCCCCAGCCGGCGAAGAGGAAGAGCTTTTAAAAAAATACCATCAATGTTTTGGATGGGATAAGCACTATGATTCAGTATGTAATTTTTTTCATCTACAGAGTAATAAGGAGTTAAAAATTGGTGAGATTACACAAGAGTGTCTAAGCCAAAGTACTTTACTTCTTCAAGATAGAAAAAAATGAACATAAGCAATTCAAATTTTAAGAGTGCCTTATGTCCAATGAAGTAATAATAGAGCTTAAAAGACTCTCACATAATAAGGCTTTGCTTATCGTTGAAGACGATCCAAGTATTATAGAACTATTAAAGAGGCTTTTACAACACTTTTTTAAAAGCATTCATACTGCTTCAACGGTGGAGGATGCTTTAGAAATTTATAAAAAGCACTACAGCCAAGAACTGTTTTTAGTGATTACAGACATAAACCTAGATCAAGGAAGCGGGATTGATCTTACTTATAGACTCAAAATATTAAACAAAGAACAACGTGTGATTGCACTCTCTGCACTTGAAGATAGTAATATCTTTATCGAATCTATTGAATGTGGTATAGATAGTTTTCTGCTTAAGCCTATTGGACAAAATAAACTCTTTAAAACACTTATCTCTACACTAGAAAAAGTAAACTACGACCAAGAACTTCTAAACAACAGAGTTTTGCTAGAAAAATCTAAAGAGTACACAGTCGAACTCCTCAAAGAGCAAGATAGATTTTTGAAAAATGCTATCCATGAAATACACACACCACTTGCTATTATCATCACAAATATTGACTTGTTACGTATGCAGGGGATAGAAAATGAGTCTTTAAATGCCATAGAAGCAGGCAGTCGAACCATCGAGAACAGCTATGAAGATATGACTTATCTTATGAAGTCTAGTCGTAATCTACCACAAATAGACACTATTAATCTTGTGGCATTCATAGAAGAGCGTCGGCACTACTTTGAATGCATTGCACTGGCTAACGAGCTCAGTATTACTTTGCTTGTTGAAGAAGAAAACCTACCACCACTCTACTTTTCAAAGCTAAAACTCTCGCGTTTGGTTGACAACACCATCTCAAACGCCATCAAATATGCAGACAATCCAAGTCAAATCACTATAATTATAGGTCTCAAAAATGGTGAACTCTTTTTTAAAGTACATAACTATGGAACAGTTATAGAAAACAAAATAAAAATTTTTGAACGCTACTATAGAGAATCAACAAACAAGGGTGGTTATGGTTTAGGTCTCAACATTGTCTCTCAGATTTGCAAAGAAGAGAATGTGGTAGTTGAGATAAATTCTACACTAAAAAGCGGCACATCGTTTTGCTATACTTTTAAAAACACAACACAATCGCAACAAACTTACTCTAAAATGTCATATCCATAACTCCAAGGTGCAATATGAAAGTCTTATTATTAGAGGATGAGTATCTCCTATCTCAATCTATACGTAAATACCTCTTAATCAAAAACTGCTTTGTAGATAGTTTTGACAACGGAAAAGATGTTCTTGACATCATTCATGAGACAGAGTATGACTTTTTTGTCCTTGATATAAATACACCCATTGTTGGTGGGTTAGAGTGTCTTAAAGTCATCAGTGAACTCTATCCTAAAACACCAAAAATAGTCATCAGTGCTTACCATGATATTGATCATATTGCAGTAGCATTTGAACTTGGCTGTAGTGATTATCTAAAAAAACCCTTTAACCTCAAAGAATTAGACATACGCATAGAGAAGTTAAGTTCCATAAAAAGTGAAACAACAACATTAGAGTCTAGTGCTTTTGTAGTCTTGAGTGAAAACTACAAATACAGTAGAAATGATAAAATGCTCTACTATAAAGATGAAATACAAAAATTTTCAAAACGCGAGCATGCCCTTATCTCATTTTTTGTCAGCAATCTCAATCAGGTCGTAGGCGATGAGATGATTCACTCATCTGTATGGGACTGTGTAGAGACTAAAACTTCTACAGTGCGCTCTCTTGTCAATCGCTTACGTAGCAAACTACATGAGGATATAATAGAGAATATTCGCGGCTTTGGATATATGATGAAGATAAAAAAAGAGTAGTGGTTGAAGCAATAAAAGTTTTTTGCGATAGAATTGCACAACTATTATTATATTTATTTTAGTATAGGAGTGACTTAATGGACCAACTTATAAGAAATCATGTCAATCATTCAAGCTGTATGAATGTTTTGTATGTCGAAGATGAAAAAGATATAGCTAGTAAATTTTATAAAATCCTTAAAAAAACATTTTCAAATACTGACATGGCATTTAATGGAAAAGATGCACTAGACCTCTACTATACTAAGCAGTATGATTTAGTCATTACAGATTTAGCTATGCCTATTATGCATGGGATAAAAATGATTAAAACAATAAAAAGTATAAACCCTAAACAAGAGATTATAGTAACATCAGCACATAGTGATAAAGAATATCTCCAAGAACTAATCAACCTACATATTTCACATTTCATCGAAAAACCTATGGATTTAACAAATGTACTTCAGACTTTAAACAAAACTATACAAAGAATCGTAGAAGATAAAGCTTTTAGTAATCATATATCTAAACTACAAAATCAACTTGGTGATTACGAAAAAACAGATTTTGTGACAAAACTTCCAAATAAAAAAAAGTTCATCTTAGAGCATCAAGATTTTCTGCAAAATTTAAAAGAGGAAAAAAGTTTAAGTGCCATAGTTGTTCTAAATATAAATGATTTTAAGAATGTAAATAACTCTTATGGTTCAGAAGTTGGTGATTTAGTCTTGCAAACAGTAGCACAGAGACTTACAGGTGCCTGCTCTTACTTGGCAATTATAGCAAGCTTAGGAATGGACTCCTTTATTGTTGCTTTAAAAAATCTAAGTAACAAAAAACATCTTATACAAATGCTTGAAGAGATGACATCACTCATCAGAATACCAATTACTATTAATAATTATACAATTTACATCGATTGTAATTTAGGTGTAAGTATCTATGAAGATGATGCAATTGACAGTGAGAAACTCCTTAACAATGCTGAAATTGCAATGTTTTTTGCAAAAAAAGAGACAAATTCTCACTATCTCTTCTATAACACTCGTATGCATGAGATAACTCGAAGTGAAGCACTTTTAGATACCTATATACATAAAGCTATAGAGCTAGATGAGTTTGTTGTTTACTATCAGCCTCAAGTAGATAGTAGAACAACTCTTATTATTGGAGCTGAAGCACTTGTGCGATGGAAACACCCTGAACTTGGATTACTCTCTCCTGCGGCTTTTCTTCCTCTAGCTGAAAAGAAAGGTCTTTTAGTAGAGATTGACAGACTCATCATGGAAAAAGCCTTTAAAGCGACTCGAGCATGGTATGATATGGGACTTGTGTTTGACTCAATCTCTGTAAATCTTACAGCAGGGCATCTATTAGCGGATGATTTTATAGAAGTTTTTGCTATCATGCTTGAAAAAGCAAAATGCAAGCCAGAATGGGTCTATGTAGAGATAACGGAAGGAACGATGATGAGCAATCCTAGCGAAGCTGTCAACCGCCTTAATAGGCTCAAAAAACTTGGTGTTCGTGTAGCTATTGATGACTTTGGTACAGGTTATTCTTCACTCTCACATCTCAAAACATTTCCCGTGGACAAACTCAAAATCGATCGCATGTTCATTAAAGGCCTCCCACAAAACTTAGAAGATGCTTCTATCATAAATGCTATTATTTCTCTTGCAAATAGCCTAAAAATCTCTACGATTGCTGAGGGTGTTGAAACATTAGAACAAAAAGAGTATATGACTTCTCTAGGAAACTTCGATATTCAAGGTTATTATTATAGTCCTCCTGTCAATGCACTAGACTTTGAAAGACTTTTGAAGAAAAAAGATTTTATGTAAATGATTAGAAATTCTGTTTCTATACACAAACTAATCTATAGAAGCTACCTTGCAAGTTCACTTATTCCAATTTTTACCATTGAAATCATACTTTTACTACTTTACTTTGGTGTGAGCTACTTCATTACACAGAAAAGTCAAGAGATGCTCTATGTCCAAGCAAGTAAAAACCTCCTTGAAATCACAAAACGTGAAGCACAGCAGATTGACAGCAAACTTCAAGAGGTTTCTCATCTTACACAAATCATGAAAAAAGACCATGAGCATTTTTTTGTCTCCAAAGAGTGTGTACTGCCAAATGGCAAAGCAGAGTTTAAAGTACATGTAAATGGTGCTTACTACAAGCCTATTGATAATGGAGGGAGTTCTATTTATTACTCCACTCTAACACCATTAAAGGAGAAGCAAAAACTAAAAAGTCGTTGTAGTGAGGCAATAGACCCTCTTATGAAAAATATTGTCGATACACATCCTATCATAACGCAGGCTTATCTCAACACTTATGACAACTTCAACCGCCTCTACCCTTACATGATAGATGCACCCGCACAGTATGGACCAGTACTCAATCCAACAAATTACAACTTTTACTATCTAGCTGATGCCACTCATAACCCGCTAAGAGTTCCTGTATGGACAGGTGCTTACCTAGACCCAGCAGGGCAAGGGTGGATGATTTCAAATATAGTGCCTATATATAGAGATGATTTTCTTGAGGGAGTGAGTGGTTTGGATGTAACTATAGACTCTTTTGTACGCAATGTTTTAGACCTTGACTTACCTTCGCAAGGGAGTGCTTTTATGGTTGATTCTGAGGGGATGATTCTTGCGATGCCACAAGAGGTTGAGAGTATTTTTAAACTCAAAGAGCTAAAAGAGCACATCTATGAAAACAGTATTGCTCATACTATAGAGAAACCAGAGGAGTACAATCTTCTAAAAACGCCAAATATAGAGCTACGTAAACAAATGGAGTCATTTTTCAAGGATAAACAAGATTTTACTACTCTAAGCATTGATAACGCAGAGTATATACTCACACAAAGAATTGTTCCTGAGACAGGCTGGAGACTGATGATAGTTCTCAAGAAGTCCATGTTATTTGAGTCTATTAAGGAGCTAAAAAAACAGATTGATACTATTGGTTATATTATTATTTTACTGATGATATTTTTTTATATCCTTTTTTTTCTTTATCTACTGAGAAAATCAAAAACAGTAGCGTCTCGTATCTCCAAACCTATTCATAAACTCTCTGTCATGAGTCAAGATTTAGGCAAAAAATTACAAAACAAGTTAAATTCAGACTCAGGCATACAAGAGGTTGATCAACTCAGCTATAACTTCAACACCCTTAGTCAAGAGCTAGACATAAGAACAAATGAGTATGTACAATCGCAACTGCGTGAAAGAATGGCAGAAAAAGATGCAGAAATTGCTTACCGTGCAGGGCTTTTTGAGAGCGCAAGTAGTTACCTGCATAACATTGCTAACTCTCTTACTATGCTTGATGCAAAAGTGATGCTTATGAAAAATGTACTCGTGGCACTCTCAAAAACAAGCATGGGATTTGATAGAGCAAAAAAACTGCTAGAATCAAGCAGTGCAACTACTGAGCAAAAAGAGGAGCTTGGGAGTTATCTACATGATTTTGATAAGGCTCTTAGCAGTGATATATTTAGTGAGATGGAGGAGATTACACTTAGTATAGAGAGCATAAAAAATCACGCCATAGAATCCATCCGTCATCAACAAGATATCTTTAATGATAGTAATGTAGCTATGAAAAACTATGTGCAGGATTTTGATGTCTCACTAATGCTTGAGAATTTAGTTGAAGATTACAGGGTAAACTGTTTAATAAAAGGGATTAATCTTGAGTTAGAGTGTGAGAAGTCTCTTAAAATAGAGACAATGAAGTTTCAGTTTCAAAGTGGAATAAGCAACATCATCAAAAATGCCATTGAGTCCATAGAGCAAAGTGAGCAGTATCATACTGGAAAAATAAGTATTCAAGCATCCCAAAAGAGTCATTCTATAAACATTACCATCAAAGACAACGGAGTAGGCATAGAGACTCAAAACATTTCAAATCTCTTTAAAGCAGGTTATACAACAAAAAACAGTGGGCATGGTCTAGGCCTACATGCATTTAACAATTTTTTAAACGCCCATAATGGAAATATTCGTCTCTTTAGCCAAGGTCCACAGACTGGGGCAACAGTATCTATCAACATGGGAGTAGCTAAAAATGAAAAATAACACTATCTTTGCACTTGATGATGAACCTGTCATACTCGATCTTTACAAAAATATACTCGGCTCATCAAAACGCGAACGTCTCAACTTCTTCTCTGCTCTAGAGGATACGAGTGAGCAGTACTCTTTTGATTTACATACTTTTGAAACAGGAGAGGAGTACTTAGAAGAACTTGAGAGATTTTATGCAGCGGGAAATAGACTTCCTCTTTGTCTGCTAGATATGCGTTTGCCTGGAAAACATGGTTTGGATGTTGCAAAAGAGACACGAAAGATTGATTCTGAGATAGCTATCATCATCATTACAGCGTATTCTGACTACTCCGTTAAAGAGCTAATAGCACAGCTAGAGCACAATGTTTACTATCTTCATAAACCCTTTAGAGATGATGAACTTTTTTTACTTATAGTTTCAAGTTTAAAAAACTGGAATGAAAAGTGTAGTAGTGATATAAAAGAGGGACTCGCAATTGATGCTACACATGATGGATTTTGGGATTGGGATATCAAGAATAATCGAATAAAATTTTCATCTCAATGGACAGCTATGCTAGGTTATAAAGATAGCGAGATTGAGAATCGGCTTGATGAATGGTCATCAAGAGTACATCCAGATGATTTAAACAAAACCATAGAGGACTTACAGACTCACTTACAAGGAAAAAATAATTACTTTCTAAATGAACACCGCCTAAAATCCAAAAATAATAACTACATATGGATCCTAGTAAGAGGAAAAGCTCTCTTTGACAATAATGGAAAAGCTTATAGAATGAAAGGTGTTCATACCGACATAACACAGAGAAAAGAGCTAGAAAAGGAACTTTTAGGTATAAGTCAAAAACTCTCAAATGAGCTAGAACTAAAAATCTCTAATGAAATAAAACTAAAACATACAAATACAGAACTGGAAAAAAAACTTCAAACTGAGATAGAAAAAAGAAGGGAAAAGGAGAAAATGCTTCTTCAGCATACACGTCAAGCTGCCATGGGTGAAATGATAAGTATGATAGCCCATCAATGGCGTCAACCCCTCACCTCAATTGGACTCAGTGCAGACAATATTACTCTTGATATCATGCTAGGGACCATAGATATGAAAGAGCTACAAGAGAGTGCTAAGCTGATCAATAAGCAAGTCGCTTATCTGTCTCAAACTATTGATGATTTTAGAAACTTTTCAAAACCACAAAAAAACCAAGAAAATGCTCTTGTATCTACATCCATAGAGAGTGCCCTCTCAATTATTTATAAAAGCTTACAAAGTCATAATGTCAAAATAATAAAAGATTTTCAAGATAAAACACCTATAGTAACTTATAGTAATGAACTCATTCAAGTATTTTTAAACATCTATAAAAACTCCTTGGATATTTTTATAGAAAAAGATATAGCAGATCCTACTATCTTTATTGAGACAAATGAGTATGCAGAGAGTATAAAGATAAAAATATCTGATAATGCTTCAGGAATCCCTGACGATGTACTACCTAAAATTTTTGAGCCTTACTTTACAACAAAAAACTTTCAAAATGGTACAGGACTAGGTCTTTATATGTCAAAAACGATTATTGAAGATCACATGCATGGAAAAATATCTGCAAAAAACACCAGCATTGGTGCATCTTTCGAGATATTACTTTATAAAGATACTTAGCTTGAATTTGCAACACAAGTGCAACATTAGTATGTCAAAATACTTAGACTAAACAAAAAAGGACCTTACATGACACTCTTCAAGACTCTTAAGACAATTAAAGGGAAGTATATCTTTAATCTGCTAGCAGCAATTATTGCTATATTTATTAGTGTAGTTGTGGCATACTTTATCGCAACAAATTCAATAAAAACCATTATGAAAAATGACATCAACACTATTGCGGATTCACTCGAGAAGATGATTCACCATATATCAAAATTAGATTCAGAGGCTTACAAACACAAAAGCTTTAAGGATGCAATTCGCTCTATTAAGATAGGGAAAAGTGGCTATGTTTACATTATGGACCCCATTGGAAAACTTATAATACATCCTACTAAAGAAGGAAAATCATTACAGGGGGAGGATTATGCCGATCATATCAGAAGTGATAAAAGTGGGGGAGTGTTTGAATATGTCTCCGCAACAACAGGGCAAGAAAAAATTGCTGGATATCGCTATATTACAGAATGGGATATGTGGGTTATCCCAGGTGTAAATAAGGCTGATTATTATGATGAGTTAAAAAATACTTTTATCTTATGGTTTTCGATTTTAGGCTCTATTCTTGTTTTTATACTTATAACTATTAATTATACAACAGGAATAAGTATTTTACATCCTATAGATAAGCTAAGTCAAGTCTCACACAACCTAGCGGATGGAGAAGGAGACCTAACAAAACGATTACCAATTCAAAACAAATATGATGAAATAGGTATTGCAAGTGAGTTCCTAAACAGGTTTATTACTAAAATCCAAGAGACAATCGCAGGTGCAAAACATATTACTAAAGAAACAGTTGATCTCACTGATACACTTAAAGCAACAGCACAAACACTAACAGAACAATCAAACCAAACAGATGCACTTGCAAACGATACAAATACAACTGCATCCAACATAGCACTTGCACTTGATGAGACTATACGCCTTGCTGTGGAGTCACTTACTGCTTCAGAACAAACACAAGATGAATTAAGTAGTGTTCGTGATATTGCAGAGCATATTGCCACAGGCGTACAAACTTCAACAGATGTAAGTACAGAGCTAAATGTCCATTTTGAACAATTAACATCAGATGCACAAAGCGTCAATGATATTTTGTCAATAATCTCTGATATAGCTGATCAAACAAATCTGCTTGCTTTAAACGCAGCTATAGAAGCAGCTCGTGCTGGTGAACATGGTCGTGGTTTTGCCGTTGTTGCTGACGAAGTGCGCAAACTTGCTGAGCGCACACAAAGAAGCCTTGGAGAGATAAATGCCACAATAAGTATAGTTATCCAATCTATTTCTGACACTTCAAGTATGATGAAGTCAAATGCAAATGATATTGAGAGACTCTCAGAAAGTTCTGAAGAGATTGAGAGACGTATTGACACTGCAATGAATGCACTCAAAAATAATGCCAACATAAGTAAGCAGAGCCATCAAAATACAGAATCTATGGCATCACAGATTAGAGATATTATTGAAAAAGTATCACAGATGGCCAAAATGTCAAAGACAAATCGAGGTGAAATTAAAAAAGTAGCTAATATATCTGATGGCCTCTTCGTTGATGCAACATCACTTGAAAATCAATTGGAGTTTTTTAAATGTTAGGATAGCTTATTAGCTCCTTGTGTGATATACTTTAAAAATATTAAAGATTAAGGGGCAAAGAAATGTCTACACTAAAAGAGGTCGAGAGTGTTGTCATAAGGTTTAGCGGAGACTCTGGAGATGGTATGCAACTCACGGGTACTCAGTTTTCAAATACATCGGCAATGATGGGAAATGATATAGCAACTTTTCCTGATTATCCTGCTGAGATACGAGCACCCCAAGGGACAGTAGCAGGTGTCTCTGGGTTTCAGCTCCATTTTGGTTCAAGTGAAATCTTTACTCCTGGAGATGAGGCAGATATGCTAGTGGCGTTTAACCCTGCCGCACTCAAAGTAAATCTCAAAGACCTCAAAAAAGGGGGAACGATTCTCATAAACTCTGATGCCTTTAGTGATAAAAAAATCGCTAAAGCGGGGTATGAGAGTAGTCCTCTTCTAAGCAATGAACTGCATGGCTATCAACTTATAGAAGTCCCTATGGACTCTCAAACTGCAGAAGCACTCAAAGATATCGACATAGATACCAAAAGTAAAAAACGGTGTAAAAACTTCTATGCACTTGGGATGACCTACTTCTTTTACCACCGTGAACTTACGACTACTCTTGAGTGGATAGAGCAGCACTTTGCAGACAAACCAGAACTTCTAAATGCCAACCAAATAGCTCTTAAAGCCGGAGCTCACTTTGCTGAAACACTTGAGACTATCGTTTCAACTTACAAGGTCTCAAAGGCAAAAATTGATGCAGGAAAATACAGACAGATAAATGGAAACCAATCAACCGCTTGGGGATTCATAAGAGCGGCAGAGGTCGCGAAACTTCCACTCTTTTTGGGGAGTTATCCTATTACTCCAGCTTCAGATATTTTGCATGAACTCTCAAAGCACAAAGAGTTTGGTATTAAGAGTTTTCAGGCTGAAGATGAGATAGCTGCTATTTGTGCCTCAATAGGAGCAGGACTGAGTGGCTCCTTGGCGATTACAACCTCTTCAGGTCCAGGTATTGCCCTAAAAGGTGAGGCTATTGGACTTGCTATAAGCTATGAGATGCCTCTAGTTATAGTCAATGTCCAACGCGGTGGACCATCAACAGGACTCCCAACAAAACAGAACAGTCCGACCTCTACCAAGCACTCTATGGAAGAAATGGAGACTCCCCTCTCATCATTCTCGCAGCTTCAAGACCAAACGACTGTTTTGAGATGGCCTATGAGGCGAGTAGATTGGCATTAGAGCATATGACACCTGTTATGCTTCTCACAGATGGCTATATAGCAAACGGTACTGAACCATGGAAGATTCCAGATATAGATACGCAATACACTTCTATCAAGCACAAAATGTTAGATCCAAAAAAGGTGGACAAAGAGAATTGGAACTGGATACAAAGAGACCCCCAAACACTCGTTAGAGATTGGGTAATTCCAGGAATGCAAGGACTTGAACATCGCATTGGAGGACTTGAGAAAGACTACACAACTGGAAATATCTCTTATGATCCAAAAAACCACCAAAAGATGTCTGAGACAAGAGAGCAAAAAGTACAACAAGCGACAAATAATATACCTCTTCAAGAGCTTGAAGGCGAGAATAGTGGAGATTTGCTTGTCATCTCATGGGGTGGAACTTATGGAGCTGTTGAGATGGCAACAAAAGCACTCCAAAAAGAGGGAAAGAAGATATCGCTTATGCACCTAAGATACATCAATCCAATGCCAAAAAATGTAGCCGATATCATCAAAGAGTTCAAAAAAGTAATAGTCCCTGAACTTAATATGGGACAGATGGTACACATCATCAATGCTAAATTTTCTTGTAACGCCATAGCATATAACAAGGTTGAGGGCTTACCTTTTAAAATATCAGAACTTACATCGGTGTTTAGAGATGTTCTAGAGGAGGTTCAAAATGACTAAGACAGAAGATATCAACTATACAAAAAAAGATTTTGTAAGCGATCAAGAGGTCAAATGGTGTCCTGGGTGTGGAGACTATGCCATACTCTCTGCCATACAATCTGCTATGAGTAAGATGGGAAGAAAACGCGAAGATGTTGTCTGTGTCTCAGGGATTGGGTGTTCATCTAGATTTCCTTACTACTTAAACACTTATGGCTACCACACCATTCATGGAAGAGCTACAGCTGTAGCATCTGGAGTAAAAACCGCAAACCCTAATCTCAGCGTTTGGGTTATTACAGGGGATGGAGATAGTTTAGCCATTGGAGGGAATCATTTTATCCATGCCATACGAAGAAATGTTGATATGAACATCATCCTTTTTAATAACCAGATTTATGGACTCACAAAAGGACAGTATTCTCCTACCTCACATAAAGGTCAAATTACAAAGTCTACACCTTATGGTTCACTTGACAGACCATTTAGTCCTGCAAAGTTGGCGTTTGGAGCAAGTGCAACTTTCATAGCACGTACAGCAGATACAAATCCTAAACAGATTGAAGAGATTATGCTTGAAGCGGAGGCTCATCGAGGGACTTCTTTTGTAGAGGTCTATCAAAACTGTGTCATCTTTAATGATGGCTGTCACTCAGAGTACTCAGATAAAAAAACGAAAGATGAGCACTCCATCATACTCAAACAAGGCGAACCACTCCTTTTTGGAGAAGAGGTAAAAAAAGGAATCATTTTTGAAGATTTTACTCTCAAAGTAGTAGAGATTGGAGAGAGTTACAAACCGAGTGATTGTTTAGTTCATGATAAAACAAATGAACTCTTAGCCTCTTTACTCGTAGCCATGGATACAGACCCAAATATGCCCAAACTCTATGGCGTTTTATATGCTGTAGAGGATGTGATTTACAACGAACAAGTGAGTGCTCAAGTTGCAGATGTTATCTCCAAACAAGGTAAAGGTGACTTTTATAAACTTCTCAACTCAGGTGAAACTTGGCAAGTGAAATAAATGAAAACAATTTATCTTGCCGGCCCTGATGTTTTTTTACCTAATCCCATAGAGCATGGAAAGAAGTTAAGTGCTCTATGTAAAGAGTATGGATTTAAAGGGCTTTTTCCTCTTGATAATGTCATAGAAGAATCTAATGCTTCAAAACTTGCAGAGAAGATAAGAGTGGCAAATATAGATTTTATAGAAAAGTGCGACATTGTCATCGCTAACTTATCTCCCTTTAGAGGTCCAGAACCTGATAGCGGAACTGTTTTTGAAGTGGGCTATGCAATGGCAAAGGGAAAAATCGTACTCGGCTACTCAACAGATATGAACCCACTCCTAAAAAAAACACGCCGTATTCTTGAACTTGATACTCATGCTACAAGAGACAAGGAAGATTTAGAGATTGAAGATTTTGGACTAACACACAACCTTATGTATGCTCACTGCGTTATAGCATCAAACTTTGAGGATGCACTGAAGTATTTAAAAGCTAACTTCTAGTCAGCTTAGGTTACCGTCAAACCATTTTTGAACATCTTTGCCATATCTATACTCTTACAGCTCAAATGCTTCTATGCCAGTTTTTAGGTACTCTATTTTAGATATTGAAGCTAGTATCAAGAAAAATATAGCCCTTTTTTCATTAAGTTTGAATGCATAAAAGAAATGTATAATCAGTGAAAATTATTTCTTACAAAGGAAATTCAGATGTTAGTAGAAAAACTCTGTGACCTTGCAAAACTTGTCGACTACTCACTTATGGATAGTCTCAATTGTGATCCTGATGCCACAGCAGACGGGATAGACCACTCACCAAGAGAAGTCTTTAGCGGACACTTTGTACCCGTAAATCCGACTCCTATAAAAGAGCCAATCTACATTGCTCATAGTAAAACCTTCTTTAAAGAACTTGGTTTTGCCGATACTCTTGCGCAATCGCCAGAGTTTATGAGTATGTTCAGTGGAGATATGTCACAAGTGCCCCAGCCAATGAAAAAACATGGATGGGCAACTGGATATGCTCTTTCTATCTACGGAACAGAGTACTACCAACAGTGCCCTTTTCAAACAGGAAACGGATATGGTGATGGTCGTGCACTCTCTATCTTAGAAGCTGTCATAAAGGGTAAACGCTGGGAGATGCAACTCAAAGGTGGTGGTAGAACGCCATACTGCAGAGGTGCTGATGGTCGTGCCGTACTGCGTTCAAGCATACGAGAGTTTTTAGCACAAGAGCATATGTATGCTCTTGGCATCCCAACATCTCGCTCCTTAACTCTTTACACCTCAAAAACACAAAAAGTTCAAAGACCATGGTTTAAAGATGAGTCCTACTCAAGAGACCCTGAAGTGATGATAGAAGAAGCCGTTGCAATCTCAACACGGGTTGCCCCATCTTTTCTTCGCGTTGGTCAAGTCGAACTCTTTGGTCGTAGAGCTAGAAAAAATGAACACCCAAACGCCATGCAAGAGCTAGAACAGATTGTTCTACATCTTATCCATAGAGAGTATAGCGATGAGATTCAAGCTGATTTAGCCCTAGAAGACAAAGTGCTTCTCCTTGCAAAACTATTTCGTTCTCGATTGACATCACTTGTAGCAAACTGGATTCGTGTTGGCTACTGTCAGGGGAATTTCAACAGTGATAACTGTGCGGCAGGAGGCTTTACTCTTGACTATGGGCCTTTTGGGTTTATAGATGTGTTTGCTCCAAATTATCAGCCGTGGACAGGTGGGGGAGCTCATTTTTCTTTTTTTAACCAACCTGTAGCAGCTGAGCGAAACTTTCATGTGTTTTGTCTAGCACTCAAGCCTCTACTTGACTCAAATAGAGAGGCTCTTTCACAACTAGAAGAGATTTTAACTGGTTTTTCAGATGTGATGCAAGAGCAGATGCAAAGAGTCTGGACGAGTAAACTTGGACTTCAAACTTATAATGCAGCACTGTTTGATGAGCTTATACTGCTAATGCTTAAAACCTCTGTTGACTACACTATCTTCTTTCGTGAACTCTCAGAAATACCTCAAACAATCGAGCCACTCACAAAAAGTTTTTATAAAGATTTGGCATATAATGAGGGACTTAAAAAAAGCTGGATTTCATGGTTTACAAAGTGGAAATCACTTGTAGATAGTAGCGATAAATCTCATGAAGAACTCTCAAAAGCGATGAAGCTTGTAAATCCAAAGTACACGCTAAGAGAGTGGCTTCTTGTACCAACATACCAAGAAGCAGCTCAAGGAGATTATACTCTTACAAAAGAGATGCAAGAAGTTATGATAAGCCCATACGATGAACAGTCTAAAGAAACAGAAGAAAAATACTACAGACTTAAACCATCGGAGTTTTTTAAAGTAGCAGGTATATCACACATCACCTGCTCCTCTTAATAGAAAATAAAATAAAGGATATTTATGTTTAACACAGAAGCTTTTATCTCATTGAGTGCAGATGAACTCAATGAGAGAGTAGAACAAGGATATAAAGTAATTGACATCAGAAGAGCTGATGAATGGGAGTATTTTGGAGTTATTGAGGGGAGTCATACAATCACCTTCTTTGATGAGAGTGGTGCATACAACGTAGCTGAGTTTTTAGAGGCATTTACAAAAGTAGTAACAGACAAAGAGCAGCCTTTTATCTTAGTCTGTGCACATGCTAGAAGAACAAAAGCAGTCGCAGAACTTCT